>Ga0255783_10001097_pt1 | contig 29661 bp, 25 predicted proteins | sample 011ome_22_FD_179981 | JGI IMG/M metagenome (GOLD analysis project Ga0255783, IMG submission 179981) | Coastal salt marsh microbial communities from the Groves Creek Marsh, Skidaway Island, Georgia - 011507BT metaG (version 2) | ecosystem: Environmental > Aquatic > Marine > Intertidal zone >... | reverse complement strand
CGAAAACCCGACTGGGTACGGCCGAATTATCAGAGGCGATGATGGCAGCCCCCATATGATCGTAGAAGAAAAGGATGCCGATCAAAAAGAAAAACAAACTCGAGAAATTAATACTGGTATTTTCTGCGTTAAAACACCACTACTTAAAAAATTTCTGGAAGCTTTAACAAATGACAACGCAAACGAGGAATATTACTTAACCGATATCATTAAATATGCGTCTAATCAGCGTTTCTCGATTGATACGGTGTCGCCTTCTTTAGACTTCGAAGCCAAAGGCGTGAATAGTAAACAACAGCTCGCTGAATTAGAAAGAGACTATCAACTAGAATCCGCCTCCCGACTCATGAAGGCCGGCGTAACAATTCTAGATCCAATGCGAATTGACATTCGTGGGACACTCACGTGCGACTCTGATGTCTCAATCGATGTGGGGTGCATCTTTGAGGGCAACGTGAGGCTCGGAAAAAATGTGTCCGTAGAATCTAATGTAATAATCCGTGACTCCATCGTTAAGGATAATTCCACGATAAGAGCGTTCTCTCACGTTGATGGTGCCTCAATCGGAAGCTTCAATGACATCGGGCCTTATGCCAGAATTCGACCTGGAACGGAATCGCAAACGCGCGTTAAGGTAGGAAACTTTGTTGAGATTAAATCCGCGACACTCGACTCAGACGCAAAAGCTAATCACCTCTCATATATTGGTGATGCCACAATTGGCGCTTCCGTAAACGTAGGTGCGGGAACCATTACATGTAACTACGATGGCGCAAGGAAACACCGAACGGTCATAGAAGATAACGTATTCATAGGGTCCGACACGCAGCTTGTGGCACCAGTAACCGTTGGGGCCGGAAGTACTATCGCTGCCGGAAGTACAATCACCAAAGATGTCCCTTCCGGTGGTCTCGCATTATCGCGCACCAAACAAACGTTTATCGCTGATTGGAAGCGACCAACAAAAACAACAAAGTAAAAACTTTTAGGTAAATAATCACAATGTGTGGAATCGTCGCCGCCGTCTCCGACAAAGACATAGTCCCCTTTTTAATTGACGGACTCCTGAAACTCGAATATCGCGGGTATGACTCAGCCGGACTCGCAGTCATTAATAAAAAGTTAGATCGAGTTCGAAATAGCGGCCGTGTGAGCGAACTGTCTGAAAAAGTACAATCTCTCAATATAAAATCTAAAATTGGTATCGCTCATACACGGTGGGCTACCCACGGCGCACCCCTAGAACGCAATGCGCATCCTCATATCAGTCGAGATGGCCTGGCGCTTGTACACAACGGGATCATCGAAAACCATGAATCTCTGAGGCGAACACTTACCGAACAAGGCTATGAATTCACTTCGGATACAGATAGTGAGGTCATCGCGCATCTTATACATAAACACTTAGAAAACTCGCCCGACCTACTTACGGCGGTGCGTCATACGGTTTTGGAATTAGTAGGCGCTTTCGCGTTGGCAGTTATTAGCGAGCAATCTAAAAAAAGAATCATCCTCGCTCGACGAGGTGCACCATTACTAGTCGGTTTAGGAGAAAACGAGGTTTATTGTGCAAGTGATTCCTCAGCACTTTTACAATGCACGAAACGCATGATTTTCATGGAAGATGGTGACCTCGCAGATGTTACAGTCAATGGCCCAACTTTTTTTGATTCTCGCGGCAAAACCGTAGAAAGAGAAATCTACGAGAGTGCATTATCTTCTGACCAAGTCGAGCTGGGTCGATTCGATCACTACATGCAAAAAGAAATTTTTGAACAACCTGGCGCATTAGCTGCAACTCTAGAGATGGTCACTGGGTCCAGCGCAATTACGCCCGAGCTCTTCGGTACAGAGGCGTCATCGATATTAAATACTATAGACTCAATAACCATTATCGCGTGTGGCACAAGCTACCACTCAGGGCTAACAGCAAAATATTGGCTCGAGGAAATCGCAGAAGTACCTGTCTTTGTAGAGATTGCATCTGAGTATCGTTACCGCAAACCAATTGGAAACCCTAATACACTGATCGTCGTAATATCCCAATCAGGTGAAACCGCAGATACCATTGCGGCATTAGAATATGCAAAACAACTGGGACAAGAAAAAACGCTTGGCATCTGCAACGTGCCTGAATCGTCAATTATTCGAGGTACGAACCTCAAATTCTTAACGCGGGCAGGCCCTGAAATTGGCGTCGCATCAACCAAAGCATTCACTACCCAACTGGCATCCCTTTACTTGCTCACTCTGGTGATTGCAAAATTAAAAGGGAAACTCGACGCAAACATGGAACATGTGCTGTTAACTGGGCTAAGACATTTGCCTGCAGCTCTCAATCGTGTATTAGAAATGGAGCCAAAAATTATAGGTTGGGCGAATACTATCGCCAAGAAACATAACGCATTATTTTTAGGTCGAGGTATCCACTACCCCATCGCACTGGAGGGCGCATTAAAACTCAAAGAGATTTCTTATATCCATGCAGAGGGTTATCCGGCTGGCGAATTAAAACACGGCCCTCTTGCGCTTGTTGACGGCGATACGCCTGTAGTTGCAGTGGCACCTAACGATGCACTACTCGAAAAATTAAAATCGAACTTATCAGAAGTTCACGCACGCGGAGGTGAACTTTATGTATTCGCTGATGCAGACTCAAACTTGGATGAGACAGAGGGCTTACATATCATCAAGATGACGGAGCACCTCGGCCACCTCAGTCCAATTCTTCACTCTATTCCCCTGCAGCTCCTTGCATACCATGTGGCTTTAGCCAAAAGTACCGACGTAGACAAACCTCGAAATTTGGCAAAGTCTGTAACTGTCGAATAAATCATTGATTTTATTGGGGGTTTTTTGACCCTACAGAGTGATAGGGTAAATGTTTCTGTAGGGGTGTGTTTCTGATTTTAGCAAATAAATTTTCTTAAAGACACGCTAGGTTGAAACAGTTCAAAAAAAAGACTATAAATTACATAAATAAATTTTTAGGAGAAAAAATGTCTAAGGTACTCGTTCATATTCATAGCGATTTGGAATTCAAAAATAAAGTAACATTAGGTTTAATGGTTGCCCTTGCTGCAGAAAAAAGTGGGCATGAAGTGACTCTCTTTCTCGCGGCAGACGGTGTGCATATACTAAATTGCAAAAGTGCTGGTGAAATAGTTGGTCAGGGTACTGGAGATTTATATGAACATTTGGAAAGTTTAAAGAATACAAATGCAACCATATTTGTCTCAGGAATGTCCGCTAAGGCAAGGGGTTACGATGAGACACTTCTTGATGGGTATAAAGCAGAGTTTGCCATGCCTGATAAACTTGTTGAAGAGTCAATTAAATCGGATAGTGTCCTCTGCTATTGAGATTATTAACCAAAGTCTTATCAAAAAACTAAGATACAACTTCGTTTATTTTATTATCAACTACAACAGGGTTCTCAAAATATTGTATTTCAGGAGCACTATACCTCTCTGTTATCCACGCAATCCTTTCAGCATCAAACCATTTTTCGGCATTTTCTCGGGTATCAAAACAATAAACACCACCGGCAATATTTTTTTCTGTATCTGATATATAATTTTTTCTAATCAACCCTTCCGTATCTTTATAGATGGGAGCGGTTTCCAAAAATTTCTCTTTTAAAATATTATCGTCAAGGTCTGATGGAATTTTGAACTTTACAAATGCAATTATCATATTTTTTTCCTACTAGGTTCGATTATCAAGGTCATGATTTTCTCTATCATATATTTGCTATTTTTTCATCCAAGAAAATCCTCAAACATATTTACCAAAGTCTTATCCACCACCTCCAAACTAAAATCAGACCAAATCTCTGGATACTCTCTTTCTAACTTTTCATCTTTCAGTCTTTTCTTCTTCACAATTGAATGAATGTGATTGCCTTTGAACTTCTTCCCACGAACAGATAGGTATCCTTTTTTATTTAACCACTCTGCAATTTGGTCAAAGGTCTTTCCTTTCTCTCTATGAGCAGTGATTGTTTCATAGAGAAAGAATTGATATTGTGAATACTGTGGAACACTAAAAGGTGGACGACGGTAGGTTATGCTGAAACAGAAAAAAACATCTCCCGAAGAAAACTCCCCACTACACCGCACAAACGATACCGTTGAGTAGGCTAGAGTACCAAGCTAATTAAAAACTTCATATTTTCAAACAGAACAAAAGGCTTTTAGTATGATTATTGTGATTGTTACTTTTAAAATATCTTCCGACATAACCGAATCAATATTAAAAGAAAAGTTTATGGAATCATCAAGTCTTTATAAAGACACCCCTGGGCTAATTCGTAAAAACTATCTCTCCGACGTAAAAAATAATACAGCGGGCGGCGTTTACTGTTTCGATACATTAGAGAATGCGGAAAACTGGTTTGATGCTGAACGAATAGATTGGCTAACCCAAAGATATTCGAAGCCGGAAATCAACTTCTATGACAATCCAATTGTTATCGACAATATTTCTCAAGAAATTATTTCTTAAAAAAATATCACCCGACCAAATATCAATATGAAAAAAATATTATCAACGGCGCTCTATTTACTTATAGCATTCCCAGTGGTTGCCTGTGCGGAGTGGACAAAAATAGACGAAGGTAAAATTTACTATACCTACACAGATGTCAAATCCCTGAATACTCAACCTGAAGGAATATACGCTTGGGCGCTCTATGATTTCATCGACCAGCAACCAGAGGGATACCGCTCAGCAAAAGTACTGTTTCAAATCGACTGCAAAGAAAATAGATACAAAATGCTCTCAGTCAACACCTTCGCGGGATCAATGGGGGAAGGAGAATCTGGCATGCCAAAACGCTCTGATCGATGGGATGATGCCGCACCCAATTCATTGGGCTTCCATGTAGTGAAGTATATTTGTGTGCAATAAATTTAATGCCTAGTTAGCTCTTGCCAGGCAATAAACACCACAAAAACCACCGCTGCACCAATAACCATATAGCTAATAAGCCGAATGACAGTGACGCCAATCGATGCAGTTCGGCTAAGCGGCTCTTCTCGTCCTTTCAAGACCTGGACTAATAACCATCCAATAATAATGCCGCCAATCGTTAATAATATTATTCTCATAACCGAATAAGTTGCTTAAAAAACTATTAAGGGACCAGTGAGTGAGTAGGCTCAACAGCCAATCCTCGCTCAAACACTGCGATGGAATCGTGTATGTGAATCCCAGAACACATATTTTTCAATGATGGATACTTCAGTCGATCAAAGTGCCACCAGTGGTGCATATCGTTAATCATATCAGTAGAAAATCCAAAAAAGTTTGAGTTACGGCCATACCCACCACCGTAACCACGCCAGAAAGAGGTATGAAGGTCCTCAACCATGTAGATTCCGCCTTTACTCATCCTTGGGAATAAAAACTTAAACGATTCAATTTGATGTTTGGCCTGATGACTTCCATCATCCAAAACGATATCCACTCCCCCCATTTCATCAATCACATGCTCCAAAAAATTGGGGTCATCTTGAGAACCAATCCGTACTTGGCCGGATTGACCATTAAACTCATCACAAGCTGGATCGCTATCGACACCAAAAATAACAGCACTGTCTCCGAAATACCTACGCCACATTTGTAGACTACCACCCCTAAACACGCCGATTTCTAAAAATCGTACAGGAGAATTACGAAAACGAGAAAAATACTGGTCATACAGTGGAATGTAGTGGTGCCACTTGTGTACTGGCGGCCCTTCGTTGGCGGCAAACAATCGGAGTAACTCACCATCAAAGCCGTACTTTTCTTTGATGTCGTTATCAATGCCGGAATTTCTTCCGAATGCCATCTTCCCAAGATCCTTACTAGCGCCAAAACGAGAGCGGATAAAGCGCACAACCGCAGACTTAAACCCCACTAACGCTCCCAATCATTATGTAATCAGAGGTGATCGTTACAAAGCAACAGAACATACAATATTTAAGAACTTTTGATTGATTAACGTATCGTAGGAATACTAACATCATTAAATTGGGTAATTATGAAAAGTCTTCAATTTTTAACAGCGCTTATATTTGTTTGGCTTTCAAACCCTATTATTTTGCCCTCATCAGCCGTAGCAGCAGATAAGCTCGAAAACAAACACTTAAAACAACTACTCCTAAGAATATATAACAAGACAGGGATGAGTGTGCCTGAGGTGGGTGATGCACATTTTCCTAATGTGGTTTTTGTTACTCAACAGTTCCTCAATGGCATGGTTTGCAAAAATAGAAATTGCAACGCCCAGGCAGCAACGAAAGATACGACAGTTTTTTTAGTTAACGGTTTAGATGTGAACACAGTGGAAGGTGAGAGCATTCTTTATCACGAGCTTGTGCACATTCTTCAATTTCATAACTTCGGGAAAAACCCAAACTGCAAAAGCTGGATCAAACGTGAAGTTCAAGCTTATCAATTACAAGATGAATTCGTCAGCGACAAAGGGCTCGACATGCCGTGGCTCAGAAGCGTAACGCACTACCTAACTCAGATGTGTCCACAGTAATAAACTCGGATAATATTGCAATCACACCTTCCGTCTCATTTGGATTTAAAATAAGGCATCTTCCTTTTTAAATAAGGGTACACGTCAAAATGTTCAGATTCTTTATTAAAGTCAGCATTATCAGTCTATGTTGCAATTTGAGCTATGCCAACTTGGGAGACATCGATGATGATGACTTAGAACACCCCATCGTTACAGAGGGTAAAGCGGCTCTCCAGCAGGAAAATTGGGAACGCGCCATATTACTTTTTGAGAAAGCTCTCGAAGATTTATCAGGGAGTGCTGATGTGCAAAACTTTTTGGGATATGCGTACCGAAAGTCTGGAAATCTTGACAAAGCTTTGGAGCACTATGAATTGGCTCTAGGCATAAATCCGAACCATAAAGGGGCCCTCGAATACCTTGGTGAAGCTTACATTACATTGGGTGATTTAAATAATGCAAATGTTCAACTAAAACATTTAAAACGCATTTGCTCCCCAATCCCATGTGAAGAAGCGAAGGAATTAGAACTAGCCATTAAACGCGCAACGAATTAATGGATAGAGAAGTATGATCGAAGCGATCCTTTTCGACTTTGGTGGGGTCGTGACCGAAAGCCCCTTTGAGGCGTTTAACACCTTCGAGCGCGAACACGGCCTACCCGAAAATTTTATTCGGAAACTCAATAGTGACCAACACGATAAGAACGCATGGGCAAAACTTGAGCGTGGCGAAATATCTCCTGATGAATTTGACGAACTATTTCGGAAAGAAGCAATTAATAAGGGCTACGACGTCGGCGGATTAGAAATTCTTAAACTAGTATTTACGCCGTTAAGGCCCTCGATGATATCGGCGATACAGGAATACAAAAATAATTATCAAGTCGCATGCTTAACGAATAATTTTCCGAGAACACCAACGCTAGAAAGTTTAATCGGCACGAGTCGATTAAACGAATGGCAAAACGTATTTGACACGTTTTCACATGTCATTGAGTCCGCAAAGGTTGGAGCCCGAAAACCTGAGAAGCAATTCTTCTTGACCGCATGTGATGCCATCGGCGTCAAACCAAAAACGGCAGTATTTCTTGATGACATTGGGAGCAATTTAAAACCTGCGCGAGACATGGGAATGACCACCATAAAAGTAACCAGTGCACAGCAGGCTATTGATTCATTGGAGGCCGTTCTTAATAAGAGCTAATGTGATAAAACCAATAAGCGTCACAAGGATTTAGGTTTACGAGGTGCCCGCCTCATTAACGGATCGTATATACATCTTGGTATCAGACGCAAGAAAAACCCCACCAAGCTCATTTGCCACGGCAAGACATGAAAACGCTTTTTTTTAACAATGGCCTTTCTAATTGAACGAGCAGCTCTGTCCGCATCCATAAGAAACGGCATGTAAAACGAGTTTACATCGGTCATCGGTGTTTTGATATAACCTGGACATACGGTCAGTACGTTCACACCGCTTGAAGATAACTCAACCCGGAGACTCTCTAAATACGCAGTTGCTGCCGCTTTGGAGGCAGAATAAGCGCCAGAGCCTGGAATACCCCTAAAACCTGCGATACTGGAAATTCCGACTAGCGTACCGGAGCCGCGCATTCTCATAGCCTCAACAAAAGGCTGGTATGTATGAACCATACCCATAACGTTCGTTCGCATGATCTGTTCAAAAACGACTTGGTCTTTAGACTCGCTGGTTAGCGTACCTGAGGATACCCCCGCATTTGCAATCACTAAGTCGGGTATACCTGCCGATTGAATAAACGCTTCTGCTGCAGATCGCATGGTCAAGGAGTCATCAACGTCAGCGGCGTAAACATAGACGTCTGCAGCAAGGTCGTTCGCTAAGCGGTCTAATCGTTCTTTTCTCCTCGCAAGAAGTCCGAGCACGACGTCTTCATGAGAAAATTCTCTGGCCAAAGCCATGCCTATTCCACTAGACGCACCTGTAATGAAAATCGTCTTCACTTAATCTCCATCAGCATTTCTCGTCTCAAAGTGGCCTTCTCTACCAAAAAATCAAGTATCGGACCGAGGCGACTTCGAGACTGCACCATTGATGCAGTAGTCCAATAAACACCATCAACAACTAGAGTAGGTGTCACGGAAATAGGATAGCGTTCAGTAAACTCACGAGCCTGATCAACGCGTTCGCTCACCCATTCAGAATCTAATACCCTTTGAAATTCTTCGGGATCGATATCATATTCACTGGCCCAGTTTCTCTGTGCATCAATCTCCCACAGATTTTGCCTTTCATCGTGTATCGCGCCAAAAACGTCATAATGAACGTTTACCAATTTATCTAGCGCTACTAGCGCGTAATACAAACGCGCCAAAGATTCAGACTGCCTATTATTAACAATCGGCACAAGAACTAAATCCACCCGCTCTAAATTACCTAGGTACCAATGATCCAAATCGGCACCGAGTTGGTAACAACCCAAGCAACTGTAGGAAAAGAACTCGATCAACTCGATTCGCTCGACGGGAGATGTCATGCGAGACTCGAATTGCATGTAATCCTCGTTTAGAATCGGGTCAGCGCTGGCAAACTCCGAAACCAACAACAAGATTAAGGGGAACCACTGGCGATACCAACTCACCAGGGACATCCGTTAATACCGATTAATCTTTTTCAATGAGGGTATTAAGCGTTGCGATAAAACGAACCACATCTACTCCTCCACCCTCAGGCCTTAGCACCATTGATGGCCCGGTTATGTACTTACCTTTTACCGTAACATAAGGCGTTCCAGGAACGCGATAAGACCTAGTCAACTGCACTGCTTTTTTAACTTTTGAATCAACACTAAAAGATTGATAAAGCTTTTCAAATTGATTGAACTTGATAGATTCGTTGTTTTTAGCCCAGTCGAGAATTTTTTTCTCGGTAAGAAGATTTAATCGTTTTTCGTGAATTGCTTCGTACACTTGATGATGCACGGAATCTAGTAACTGCATGTCTTCAAGCGTAAAAAATAACTTTGCTAATGGAATCATTCGCTCATTAAAAATAGCCGGCATTTGATTAAATTGAACGCCTTTAGGTGGACTCTCTGCCCAAGACTCAATCAAAGGCTGAAACTCATAACAGTGGCCACACGCGTAACTAAAAAATTCGTATACCTGTACAACATCTCCCTGGTCGCCCTGCGCTCGAATCACTTGGTATTCTTTACCCTCTGTAATTGCTTGCGCTGATACTTGCAAACTCATCTGGGTAAATAACATTACAAAAATAATCAATAAATTTTTCATAAGCTCATCCGTTCAATCATCGTTAGTTATCATCATTCACTCTTACGACCGTCACATCAAAATTAAATTCAGCCATTTCCACCTTAACCTTTTCTATTTCATTTTCTGTTTCGTAAGGACCAATACGAACACGGTGCAACAATTTTCCTTCAGGAGTTTCAACGGATTGTATGCGCGACTCAAAACCGTTCATAGCGAGTCTGGCTTTCAGATTATCCGCTTCTGTAGCATTCGATAATGCTGCAACCTGAATATAATAAATCGTGCCTCTTTGAACGCCCTTAAGATCTCTTTCCTCTCGAGAAAGGTCTGGCGCTCTACCTTCCCCTGGTAACAGTTTATAAAAATCAAAATCCACTTCGTCGTCAACTGGATCCTGACTTGGCTGAGCGCTTGACCCAACTACATCATGATTATCACCGATCCGCTGTGTGGCTTGGTTAACATAAAAAGTTACCGCAATAGCCACACCAAGCCCGATGAAAATGCCAAAAAAAACCCCAAGCCCCAATCTTCGTTTCGGAGCCCCCGGTCTACCTGTTTTATTTCTATGCTTCACCATGAATCGTAATTCTACATGCGTTCCGGCGCATTCACCCCAATTAATCCTAAACCATTTTTGATCACTTGTTTGACGGCCCCGAGCAATAGAAGCCGCGATTGAACGAGACGCGCATCACCACTTAAAATTTGAGTAGAGTTATAGTAGCTGTGCAGTAATCCCGCAAGGTCTTTAAGATAGAACGCTACAATATGCGGCGATAGTTCTTGCGATGCAGAATCAATCAAAGTTGGGAAATCAGCCAATGCACGCATCAAATCAAACTCGTTGCGCTGCGTTAAGCCGCTTAAATCTATACCGGAGAGTTCGGCAATATTTTGCTCCGATTTAGCGAGTATGCTGGAGCATCGCGCATGAGCATACTGAATATAATAAACAGGGTTCTCATTGTTTTGAGCTTTAGCAAGATTCAAATCAAAATCTAAATGTTGATCACTTTTCCGATATATATAAAAAAATCTCGCCGCATCTCTTCCAACCTCATCCCTCAACTCTTCTAAGGTCACAAACTCCCCGGAGCGCGTTGACATAGCTACTTTTTCGCCGTCTCGATATAAGACCGCAAACTGCACTAAGGGTATTCGTAATTGGCTCGCATCATTGCATACGCCTAATGCGGATAACGCAGCACGTACCCGCGCTATGTAACCGTGATGGTCTGCGCCCCATATGTTGATGACCGTATCGAACCCTCTCTCAAATTTGTCTACGTGGTACGCGATGTCAGACGCAAAATAGGTATAAGCCCCGTTATCTCGCTGAACGACTCGATCTTTCTCATCACCAAACTTAGTCGACCTAAACCACGTAGCGCCCTCTTCAACGTATAAATGACCCTTTTGGTCTAAATCGTTGACTACGGACTCAATTTTTCCTTCGGCAAACAAGGACTGCTCCGAAAACCAGCAATCAAAATCCACTCCGAATGAGGTTAATTCTGCTTTACAAGAGCCCAACTGTTGCCTTAACACTTCTTTATGAACTAACTCATAATCTGAACCTAATTGTTTTTTTGCCTCATTAATTAACTGGTCAAGCACCTGCTCCTCATCAATATTCTGAGTTTCTTGGAAGTTCAGTAGGCCTGGGTCTAGGTTATAACGATCACCGGCGTGCTCCTTCAATGCTTCCGCCATAACACGCACGTAATCGCCTTGATATCCTTTTGTTGGGAAGTGAATATCATGTCCGAATAGCTCCAGGTACCGTAATAATGTTGACACTGTCAAAATATCCATTTGACGACCGGCATCATTAACATAATATTCTCTGGTTACTTCATACCCGACCGCATTAAGTAAGTTAGCGATACTTGCGCCATAAGCAGCACCGCGCCCATGGCCCACGTGAAGCGGTCCAGTCGGGTTCGCCGACACAAATTCGACTTGAATGCGCTTACCCTGTCCGACACTACTACGGCCAAACTCAGGTCCCATCTCAATCACATTTTCAACCACTTTCTGGTGACACTCATCGCTCAAAAATATATTAACGAATCCCGGGCCAGCCACCTCTGATGTTTTTACGAGTTTGTGCTCAGCTAGTTTATCAGTCACCTGTGCCGCGATTTCCCTAGGATTTTGTTTCAATTCACGGGCAAGTTGCATCGCAATATTACAGGCATAGTCTCCGTGATCACTCGATTTTGGACGCTCTAAAGTAATCCTATTTTCAGAGACCTCGATTCCCATCTCGGTTAACACCGCAACAATCGCAGCTTTAAGTTGATTGATTAGGTCATTCGTATAATTCATTAACACATCGCTTTATGGATACAAAACATCGTTATATTTTGCGTATAAAAATAAAATCTCACACGTCTAAGGGGTCAACGTCAAGTGCATGACGCACGGCGCCGTCTCTTAATGCGTCTATATATATACTCCAAATTCGTAAAAAACCCCTCATAGACTTTCTCGAAGCTGACTGGATTAAAAGCTGACCACGGTAAAGACCCGCCATTTTAAAAAGCGGAGACGGCACCGCATCATACACCTCTATCCCAGGTACCTTAATTTTGATCGCCTCGCTCTGAGCTAATGATAAAAACTTCCATACTTGCGACTCTTGCTTGGCCGCCACCCTTAACAAGGCTTGATAACAAAGAGGGGGGAACGCAGCTTCCTCACGTTCCGACAGAAGCTCTTGCGCAAAGTCATCAAAAGTCTGATGAATTAACGACTGATAAACAGGATGTTGTGCAAACTCCGTTTGGAGCATGACTCGACCTTTTTTCTCACCACGCCCCGGTCGGCCAGAGACCTGCAGTAGCTGTTGATAAAGTCTTTCCGTTGCTCTGAAATCTGCGCTAAATAATGACTGATCAGCCCCTAAAACGACAACTAGCGAGAGGTTAGGGAAGTCATGCCCTTTGGCAAGCATTTGAGTACCCACAATAATATCGACATCCGAGTTTTCAATAACGCTCCTCATCGCCTTAAAAGCGCCTTTACGCTTTGTCGTATCGCTATCGATACGCAAGACAGACGCCTCCGGAAATTGGACTCTCAAGTCGTCTTCAATGCGCTGCGTTCCCTGACCCAAATCAATTAAATCATGATTCCCGCACTCAGCGCATTGATCCGGGACTTTACTTTGATAGCCACAGTAATGGCAGCGCAATTGAACTGAGTGCTTATGTATTGTTAAACGAGCGGAGCAGCGACCGCACATGGCCGCCCAATTACAGGAGGAGCAAAACAAGGCTGACGCATAGCCACGTCGATTAAGAAATACTAGAACCTGCTCGCCGCGACTTAAACACACTTGCATCGCGCTAAGTATTTCAGGTGCAAGTGCTCGCCCATGCGCTCGGTCGACGGAAATCAACTCAATGTCAGGAAGCGGGCCGTGGGGTCGCTCGTTCAGCTTGAGGCGCTTATATTTACCCTGAACAAAATTAAAGTATGTTTCTAAAGATGGGGTTGCTGACCCCAGGATAATGGGTATATTGTTTTCGCTGGCCAGATAAATGGCTAAGTCTCTCGCGTTATACCGCACACCCTCAACCTGCTTGTATGACATGTCGTGCTCTTCATCCACGACAATCAAACCCAATTTAGGCAACGATGCGAATATTGCAAGCCGAGTACCCAACACGATACTCGCTACGCCCGAGCGCACTAACATCCATGCTTGTAACCGCTCCTTGTCGCTCATACTGCTGTTTAATGTAACTATCTGATACTTAGGAAATCTTGAGCGCAGTCGAGACTCAAACTGAGGCGTTAAATTAATTTCTGGAACGAGCACCATGATTTGTCGGCCAAGTCTCAGCGTTTTAGCCATAACCTCAAAATACACCTCTGTCTTACCGCTTCCCGTCACGCCCTGAAGTAACCAGGCCTGATGCGTATCCAAATTTGCAGAAATATCCTCAACTGCTGCCTGCTGTGGCTCTGTTAATTCAATACCAATGGAAGGTTCCTGATCATCAGTCAACTTTCTAGTTGAGGTAAATTCATAATTTTGACTGCGTTGTCCAGATGTAATCCATTCCTTATCCGACCAACTGGCTAATTCCGCTCTCGCCGTTGAATAAACAGATTTCGCCTGAGACAGGGTGATACTCTTTTGGCCTTGAAACATATCGAATAATTTTTTCTTGCCGAACGCACGCGAACTCAGCGAACCAGGTATCTCCCGATGACCTTTTTCAGTCAAAGAAAAAACAGTTTCACTAAATCGCTCTAAAAAATTGACGCGACGAATAGCCAATGGCAAACCTAAAAATAAGACCTGTCCAAAGCGTGCGCAGTAATACCGAGCCACAAACTGACAAAAAGAAAAATAGCTGGTAGGCAGTGGGTCGAGGTTAAATACTGATTCGATTATTTTAAGTTTGCGATGCTCCACCAGAGACTCGTCCGAGACGGACTCTACAATCCCCACTAATTTTTTTCGCCGGAAAGGTACAACAACTATCGAACCCTTAGCCACATGATGCGGACCAACTAGATAATCAAAAGGTCCGTCTATAGGGACGTCGAGATGAACTTGAGCAAAAAGCATAACTTACGCGTTCGAGGACATTAAAAAACGAAAAGGGACACAAAACCCTCACTGACTATACCCCACCCCCATAAGGCTACTTAAGTCAGCGATGGTACCTAGGACTTTGATCGTGAACAGCTTCGACGAGCGCGAGAACATTCTCAGGTGGTGTGAATTGGGAAACCCCATGTCCTAAATTAAACACATGTCCAGAGCCCTCTCCAAACCCCATAAGGATTTCACCGACTTCTTTTTGAATCACGTCAGGATTCGTAAGCAATATGGCTGGATCCATATTGCCTTGCAGACCCACACGATCGCCTACTCTGCTGCGGGCGGTGGCTATATCCGTGGACCAATCCAAACCCAAAGCATCAGCTCCAGTTTCCGCAAGACTCTCAAGCCATTGGCCACCACCTTTGGTGAATACGACTCGTGGGATTACCTTACCATCAACCTCTCTTGTCAAAGAGCTACATATTTGAGTCAGATTATTTTGTGAAAGTTGCTTAAAGGCTTTAGAAGTTAAGCTGCCACCCCAAGTATCAAATATCATGACTGCATCAGCACCGGCGGATATTTGCGCATTCAAGTAAGCAATTACAGATGCAGACGTGACTTGTAATATTTTGTTGAACAAATCAGGGCGCTCATACGCCATTTTTTTAACTCGATGAAAATCTGTTCCGCCTTTTCCTTCAATCATATAGCACGCTAAGGTGAAAGGGCTACCTGAAAAGCCTATGAGTGGCAGACGATCCGCCAGCGCACTTTTTATTGACCGAACAGCATCAGTCACATACTTTAATTGATCCTCTGGCTCAATAGCCGAGAGCAGTTGAATCTGTTTTTCCTCACGCAAAGGTCTTTCGAATTTCGGACCTTCTCCATCAGCAAAATAAAGACCTAGACCCATAGCATCTGGGATAGTCAATATATCCGAGAATAGAATTGCAGCATCAAGGTTAAATCGAGCTAGTGGCTGAAGCGTAACTTCGGTAGCTAGATCTGGATTTTTACACAGACTGAGAAAAGATCCTGCTTGACTTCGAGTTTTGTTGTACTCAGGAAGATAACGCCCTGCCTGACGCATTATCCAGATAGGAGTGTAAGGAGTTGGTTGTCGGAGTAGCGCCCGTAAAAAAACATCATTTTGAAGCTGAGCCACTTGGAGCCTCCTTCTAAAAACTAATTAAAATTACAAGAACTCCGCTTATCTAGGGAGTTCCGATCGGCCCATGAGTACCTCATCTATTGAACGGGCACACTGCCTACCCTCTCGAATCGCCCATACAACGAGTGATTGGCCTCGACGCATATCACCAGCAACAAAGACCTTATCATGAGAGGTTTTATAGTCCTCTGTGCTCGCATCCACATTACCTCTATTATCAAGTTTTACGCCTAATGAGGATAACAAGCCCGCATGCACAGGGTTAACGAATCCCATAGCAAAGAGGACAAGATCGGCCTTCAGTTCAAATTCGCTATTAGGCATTTCTCGCATTTGCATACGTCCGTCGCCGTCCTTTTCCCACTCCAACCTGGCTGCTATCAATTTCTTAACTTTGCCGCCTTCTCCTTCGAAGCGCTTTGTAGTTACCGACCAATCACGAGAACAGCCTTCCTCGTGCGACGACGATGTCCTTAACTTGATTGGCCATTCAGGCCAGGTCAGTGGTCGATTTTCCTGCTCCGGAGGCATGGGCATCAATTCAAATTGGGTGACGGAAGCCGCTCCCTGCCGGTTCGATGTCCCCACACAATCAGATCCAGTATCACCACCACCGATAACCACAACATGCTTGCCTGTAGCGAGAATTTGGCTATCCAGTTTATCTCCAGCAACCACCCTATTCTGTTGCGGCAAGAACTCCATCGCGAAATGTACGCCATTGAGATCTCGTCCGGCAACGGTCAAATCTCGAGGTACTTCAGAACCGCCTGTCAATGCGATTGCATCGAATTCATTCAATAAATCATCTTGCGTAACAAATTTTTGAGATAAATTATTCACCCCAACAATAGATTCCCCAGGAGCACCGACGCATACGCTCGTCCTAAACTCCACGCCTTCTTGTTCCATCTGTAACACACGACGATCAATATGAGTTTTCTCCATCTTGAAATCTGGTATCCCATACCGAAGTAAGCCCCCAACGCGATCATTCTTTTCAAAAACGACAACATCATGACCGGCCCTCGCCAATTGTTGGGCACAGGCGAGTCCCGCTGGGCCTGAACCAACAACAGCCACTCGCTTTCCAGTTTTTTGCGCAGGAACCTGAGGCACGATCCAACCTTGATTCCAACCCTTGTCAACAATAGCGTGCTCGATCGATTTAATCGCCACGGCTGAGTCATTTATATTCAATGTGCAAGAAGCTTCACAAGGCGCCGGACAAATACGACCAGTAAATTCGGGAAAATTATTTGTAGAATGCAACGTTTGCAATGCCGATTGCCAGTTTTGACGATAAACTAAGTCATTCCAATCGGGAATGATGTTATTCACGGGACAACCACTTTGGCAAAACGGAATCCCACAGTCCATACACCGTGCACCCTGACGAGACGCTTCATCATCTGAGTGCGTAATCACAAATTCATTATAATTTTTAAGTCTATCGTCGACGGGCACACTCGATTCGTTGACCCGCTCATGCTCTAAAAACCCGGTTGGTTTTCCCATCTTATGCTGCCTCCCGTTCACTTTTATTACTTTGCGCAAGCTCAGTTAACGCACGACGATATTCGTGTGGAAACACCTTAACGAACTTGCTCCTTGCCATATCCCAATCGGCTAGAATTTTTTCTGCGACGGCACTCCGTGTGCGCCTATGGTGTTCTCCCACCAGATGCTTCAAAAGCTCCTCATCAAATGTATCGCAGTGAAGGTTCACGGGGGCCTGCTGATCCATTGGAAGCAGTCTCTCCACATCTACCATGGAAGGGTTACAACGAAGCTCGAAATTTCCCTTTGGGTCATAGACGTATGCAATACCGCCACTCATACCAGCCGCAAAATTTCTGCCAGTATCACCGAGTACGACTACTGTACCACCCGTCATGTACTCACAACAATGATCTCCGACTCCTTCAACTACCGCAGTCGCGCCGCTATTTCTGACCGCAAAACGCTCTCCAGCAACCCCAGAGAAATAAACCTCTCCCTCTACTGCGCCATACAAGACGGTATTACCAACCACGATATTTTGCGACGAGGCCCCACTGAAATCATCTGAAGGATGAATAACAATACGCCCCCCAGACAACCCTTTCCCTACGTAATCGTTCGCGTCACCCCTAAGATTAAACGTAATTCCCTTCGCCAGGAAAACACCGAAACTTTGTCCTGCCGTACCTTCAAAATTCACTGTAATAGTTTCATCTGGAAGACCAGCGTGGCCATAGCGAGTCGCCACCTGATTAGACAACATAGCTCCTACACTGCGATTAGCATTCTTTACTTTACATTCGATTTGAACCGGTGCTTGCTCCACTAGAGCGCGCTCTGCCTGATCAATCAAACTGTTATCCAAACCTTTTTCAAGCCCATGATCTTGCTGCTCTAGATGACGTCTCGCCACCTCATCTGGCATCTCTGGTCGATAAAAGATCTTGGAGAAATCTAATCCCTTTGCCTTCCAATGATCAACCCCGTGGCGGGTGTCGAGCAAGTCGGATCGACCGATAATTTCGTTAAGGCTACGCACACCCATGCTCGCCATAATTTCACGTATTTCCTGAGCTACAAAGTGAAAATAATTGATCACATGCTCAGGCTTACCAGAGAATTTCTCCCTGAGCACAGGATCCTGAGTCGCTATGCCCACGGGACAAGTATTCAGGTGACATTTACGCATCATGATGCACCCCTCAACCACTAACGGTGCAGTAGCAAACCCAAATTCATCTGCACCTAGTAACGCGCCAACAATCACGTCACGGCCAGTTTTCATTTGACCGTCCACCTGGACAATAATGCGACCTCTTAGTTGATTCAGTACAAGAGTCTGCTGAGTCTCTGATAACCCTAGCTCCCAAGGCGCGCCCGCGTGCTTAATCGACGACAACGGCGAAGCACCAGTACCTCCGTCATAGCCCGCAATGACAACATGATCGGATTTGGCTTTCGACACGCCGGCAGCTACAGTGCCGACGCCAATTTCAGACACTAGTTTGACGCTGATCGTAGCTTTGGGATTCGCATTTTTAAGGTCATGGATAAGCTGCGCCAAATCCTCAATGGAGTAAATATCATGGTGCGGCGGCGGAGAAATAAGTCCTACCCCAGGTACGGAAAATCGCAACTTAGCGATGTATTGTGAGACCTTATGACCCGGCAGCTGACCACCTTCACCAGGTTTAGCGCCTTGGGCCACTTTAATTTGAATTTGATCAGCATTTGCTAAGTATTCCGCAGTAACGCCAAAGCGACCAGAAGCTACCTGCTTAATTTTCGAGCGCAGCGTATCGCCCTCTTCGAGATCAACATCAGTAATGACAACAGATCCGAGAACATTTTTAGTACTTGTCTTTGTTGTAACGGGTTGGAATCTTCCAGGATCCTCGCCACCTTCCCCGGTATTCGATTTGCCCCCAATACGATTCATCGCGATCGCAAGGGTCGTATGCGCTTCCGTGGAAATCGACCCTAATGACATAGCGCCAGTAGCAAACCGCTTAACAATATCAGTCCAAGGTTCTACCTCATCAATCGGAACAGGCTCGCCTAATGGATTAATTTCGAATAGGCCTCGTAATGTCATATGGCGTCGGCTTTGCTGGTTGATCATCTCAGCATATTCTTTATACGTTGAATACTCATTTGTTCGCGTCGCCCTTTGCAAAGTAGCTATTGAATCTGGAGTCCACATATGCGCTTCGCCACGCACTCTAAACGCGTACTCGCCACCAGCATCAAGTGAGTCGATGAGCGTCGGATCTTTTTCGCTGAACGCGCGATTGTGTTCACTAATAGATTCCACCGCAATTTCTTGAATACCTATACCCTCTACATTGCTAGCCGTTCCCGTAAAGAAGCGATCAATGAACTCTGTATTGAGTCCAATTGCCTCAAAAATTTGAGCGCCACAGTATGATTGGTATGTTGATATACCCATTTTCGACATGACTTTATTCAAGCCCTTACCAATCGCTTTGACATAATTTTTATGGATAGTATCTGCGTCTTCCTTCAATTGAACTGATACCGAAGATAACGTCTCCATGGCCAACCAAGGATGAATTGCCTCGGCACCGTAACCCGCCAAAAGGGCAAAATGGTGTGTCTCGCGCGCGGAACCGGTACTGACTACGAGGCCGGTCTTTGTTCTTAGACCAAGTCGGACTAAGTGGTGGTGTACTCCGCTAGTAGCTAGCAAGGCTGGGATCGCTACTCGCTCAGAGTCGACCTTGCTGTCTGAAAGAATTAATATCGTTTTGCCATTTTGGACCGCACTTTCAGCTTTACTACATATCGCGCTTAGCGCCTGCTCTAGACCATCAGGTCCATGAGCCTGGGGAAAAGTGATATCAATCACCTCACTATCAAAAGCGCCATCGGTAGACTTAGAAATACCAACAAGCGCATCATACTGATCGAAATCAAGAATTGGCTGTGAGAGTTCGAGGCGCTTAACCACTGTCTCATAGTCAACCCCTAAAAGGTTCGGCTTAGGCCCGACATAAGAGATTAGAGACATCACCAATTCTTCTCGAATCGGGTCAACTGGCGGATTTGTTACTTGCGCGAATAGTTGCTTAAAGTAGTTGTATAGGGATTTGTTCTTGTCTGATAGGACCGCTAGTGGTGAATCGTTACCCATTGATCCGGTTCCCTCTTGGCCGGATTCGCCCATTGGCATCAAAACAAATTTAATATCCTCTTGAGTAAAACCGAAGGACTGCTGTAAGTCGAGCAACGCGTCAGCATTTCTAAACGAGCGCTCTTCGTCGGCAGCTGACAAATCAGACAAAACAATTTTAGACTCACGCAAAAGCGCCCCATAGTCACGCTCAGCTATCAGGGTTTCTTTTATTTCTTCATCACCAATAATTCTTCCCTGATTTGTATCAATTAGCAGCATCTTACCCGGCTCTAATCGCCACTTATGTGCAACGTTTTTTTCTTCTACTGGCAACACACCAACTTCAGAGGCCATTATGACCAAGTCATCCTTGGTAACGACATAACGTGCAGGTCTCAACCCGTTCCGATCAAGCGTCGCCCCAATTTGAATTCCATCTGTAAACGCCACCGCTGCGGGGCCATCCCATGGCTCCATTACTGGCGCATGGTACTCAAAGAAGTTCTTGCGATCACGGCTCATTAATGCGTTACCCGACCAAGCCTCAGGGATCAGCAACATCATCGCTTGAGCTACCGAATATCCGCTCAACACCAGTAACTCTAACGCGTTATCAAAACAGGCCGAGTCAGATTGTATTTCATCTATCAACGGCCACAATTTATCAAGGTCTTCCCTAACAACCGGCGAAAATAGAGCTTTTTGTCTCGCTCTCATCCAATTGATATTTCCACGCAGAGTATTAAATTCACCGTTATGCCCGATCATTCTAAACGGATGAGCAAGTTCCCAACTGGGAAACGTATTGGTAGAAAACCGCTGATGCACAAGCGCGAGTGAAGAAGCGAACGCCTTGTCCGACAGATCTGAATAGTAGTCGCCGACCTGGCTCGCAAGCAACATCCCTTTATAAACGATCGTTCTTGCGGACATTGACGTTAGATAAAAACCTCCCACCCCAACATCAACGGAACTAGAGACTCGGTGCTCAGCCTGCTTACGAATTACAAAAAGCTTACGCTCAAAATCCTGCTCGGTCTGACAGTGAGCTCCACGGCGAATAAACAGTTGACGGATAACAGGTTCAACATCTCGAGCGGTCTGGCTGATTCCTGAATTATCTACTGGTACATCTCGCCAACCAAGAACCTCTTGCCCCTCAGTGACGGTAAACTCCTCTAAAACCTCTTGTATCTTCGTTCGGCTTACATCATCTTGGGGCAAGAAAACCATCCCAACCCCATACTCTCCGGAAAGAGGCAAATCGAAACCTAAGTCACCGATATTACGAAAGAACTGATCTGGTATTTGTACCAAAATTCCGGCGCCATCACCGAGCAACGGATCAAACCCAGTTGCGCCACGGTGGGTCAAGTTGTCTAGAATCTGCAACCCCTGATCCACAATAAGGTGGCTTTTATCCCCTTTGATATGCGCTATAAATCCAACGCCGCACGCATCATGCTCATTTGCTGGGTTATACAGCCCTTGGGCGGCGGGTTTTACAAACTTAGTCACAATCTTGCCTCTCACTCTAAAATTATTTCAATAAACCTTTTCGGGACTTATTTAATGGTCATCCTATAGACAGAAAATCCGGCTTAAGACCGGATTTGGGTACGACCCCCTATGATACCGTGTTACAGCCCGTTTGATCAATATAGTGGAATTTTGTTCACAGTGGATCGACCAAGAATATCTGTCTATATTCCTTCATCGCATACCGATCTGTCATTCCAGCAATATAGTCTGATATGGCGCGAGGAGCGTCTGTCTTTGCTTGGAGCTGATGCCGAGGCGGTAATAATCCAACATCCTCCTTAAAAGCCTTAAACAAACTACTAACCACCCGTTTTGCCTTATCGGCCATACGTTGAACCTTGTAGTGTCTATAGAGGTATTGATGCAGATACTGCTTTACCTCCCGGTGTTTTTGCTCCATCTCGTCGCTAAAAGATATCAACTCTGGTAATTTGCGTACCTCATCAAGCGAGGTGGGTCTGGCCTCGCGAATCAAGCGGTCGCTTTCCTCAGTCAAATCAATAACAAAGCTATTAACGGTACGGCGTATCGCCTCACTCGCCCGACGCGGCTCATCAATGTGTGGATATTCCCTAGATACTGATCGTAAATGCTCCCCAAAAACTGGTAGCTCACTCATATGAACTAAGTCAAGCAAGCCAGACCTCAGTCCATCATCAATATCATGATTATTATAGGCCAGCCCATCTGCGACATTAGCCAACTGAGCTTCCAAAGAAGGACGGCGGTTTTCGATGAAACGTCTTCCAACGTCTCCTAACTCAGCTGCATTTTTTAATGAGCAGTGTTTTAGGATCCCCTCGCGCGTCTCAAAGCAAAGGTTCAAGCCATCGAATTGAGCATATCTAAGTTCGAGATGATCAATGACACGCAAAGATTGCAGATTATGTTCGAACCCACCATATTCCTCCATGCTTTCATTCAACGCATCCTGACCACTGTGGCCAAAAGGAGTATGTCCAAGGTCGTGGGCTAACGCGATGGCTTCCACCAAGTCAACATTTAATTTCAAGCTAGACGCTATAGATCGCGCAATCTGCGCTACTTCTAAGCTGTGCGTTAAACGAGTTCTAAAATGGTCTCCCTCATGATTCACAAAAACCTGAGTCTTATATTCGAGCCTTCTGAAGGCGGTTGAGTGAATAATCCGATCTCGGTCACGTTGAAATTCGGTACGACCAAAGGCTCTCTTCTCCTCATGCTGACGCCCCCAAGTGGCATCCGCCGGGACCGCGTAGTCGGCAAGACATTCAATCGACATCGTTATTGTTCCACTCCGTTAAGCACCTCAACCAACAGTTCCTTTGAGAAATCTGACGTGACGTAAGCTTCGCCAAGTTTTCTTAACAAAACTAATCGTAATTTTCCGTCTAGTACTTTCTTGTCATACCCCATCAATTCTAAATATCGATTACGACCCAACTTTGGCGCGTCAACTGGTAATCCAATTTCAATCAGCAGTTGCTGCAACCGATCCCACTCTGCTTGCTTCAGGTCTCCTGCCAAAACAGATAACCTTCCAGCAAGCATCATGCCGGCTGCGACAGCCTCACCATGCAACCACTTACCGTAGCCAAGACCTGCTTCAATAGCATGTCCAAAAGTGTGCCCAAAATTCAATAACGCTCTTGATCCTGATTCAGTCTCGTCAGCCTCAACAATCTTCGCTTTGTTTGAGCAGCATTGCTGAACCGCATAACCCAATGCTTCATAATCCCGAGCTAAAAGCGACTGAATGTTGCCCTCAAGCCAACTAAAAAAAGCCTCATCCATGATCGCGCCATACTTCACGACCTCAGCCAACCCTGCCTTAAACTCTCGGTCCGGCAAACTACCTAACATCTCTAAGCTAATAAAAACGGCTTGCGGCTGATAAAATGCACCGATCATGTTTTTACCAGCAGGATGGTTAATCGCTGTCTTTCCTCCAACCGAGGAGTCCACCTGAGCTAGCAATGTTGTGGGAATTTGAATAAGCGGTATTCCACGCTGATAAGTTGCTGCCGCAAATCCGGCGAGGTCTCCGACTACGCCCCCACCGAGAGCCACAATAGTCGTTGATCGATCGGCCCGTTTGGTTATCAACTGATCGTAAATTGACGTTAATGTTTCTTGCGACTTGAATTGCTCTCCGTCTGGAATGATGATTTTCTCAACACTCTTACCCGGTGATGATAAACGCTCCGCAACCGTAGAGAAGTACATTGGGCCAACGACATCATTGGTTACAACAATGTAACGTCGACCTCGCAAGTCACCTTCGTCTACTATGGCCTCGGAGCGAAAAAGGTCTGGACCGATAATAATTGGATAAGATCGGCTCCCAAGCCCCACAATAATTTGTCTGTTCTTCATAAATTTTTATCTATTGGACTCGAGCTTTAACAAGCTCGTCCTCTAATCGGCTTAAAAAAATCTGCAAATTTGGATCTCCGGTTTCGATTACCAAATCCGCTAACGCAGTATAAATGGGATCCCTAACTCTGAATAAATCCTCCAACTTAGATAGCGGATTCTCAGTGTCTAATAATGGTCTATTCTTATCTGCCTGCGTACGTTTCCATAAATCATTAACTTGGGCTTTAAGATACACAACAAACCCTGTCGCACCCAAAGATCTTCTGTTTTCCTCGAACAGAATCGCGCCACCACCCGTTGCAAGCACAATATCATCGAGTTTTGTTAGATCAGCGATCGCGGCCTGCTCCCGAGCACGAAAACCACTCTCACCCTCATGATGAAAAATGGTGGGAATCGACACGCCCGTTCGTTCCTCAATCACTTGATCCGAGTCAAAAAAACTCTTCCGAGCACGTTTAGCCAAGAGTCTACCGACAGAAGTTTTCCCCGCTCCCATCATTCCTACGAGATAAATATTGCCCTTAAAAGACGATAAAGTGCTGGAATTTGCACCCGTACGCTCATTTGTATTTTCCATACCTAAATTTTACCTATTAGTCTTGACTCTGTCCGTCTTCACAAAGTTTTTCTAAAAAATTAATTAAAACTAGTCGTATCAAAAAACAAACAATCTGTTTCTGATTCATGCGTACTATAATCAGGGGTACTTGTTCTGAATCTGACCAGTCACGCCATAGATGCGCTTAAGAAACCTATTTTCTAAATTTTTATTACTTTGTATAAGCCTCGGCATCGTTGGCGCACTCGCAGGGACCTTCGCCTTTGTTACAGCGTACCCGAAATTACCGCCTGTCAACGCCCTAACCGATTACAAACCTAAGTTGCCACTACGCATTTTCAGTCGCGAAGGAACGCTTATTGGGGAATTCGGTAGAGAGCATCGAGAGTTCATCAGTATTGACTCAGTACCTGATTCACTTAAAAACGCGATTATCGCGGCAGAGGATGAACATTTTTGGAATCACCATGGTATCGATTTTATCGGTATCGGCAGAGCAGCAATAGCCAACGTCTCAGCAAGGGGGGTTCGGCAAGGCGCGAGCACCATAACTATGCAAGTAGCCCGTAACTTTTTTCTCTCATCAGAGAAAACATTCACGCGTAAATTTAATGAAGCTCTCTTAGCTATAAAAATCGAGCGTAACCTCACTAAAAACCAGATACTCGAGCTGTATATCAATCAAATTTATCTCGGACAACGCTCTTATGGTTTTGCGGCTGCCTCTAAAGTATATTTTGGAAAGCCCCTAACACAAGCGTCTTTAGCAGAAATATCAATGCTAGCGGGTCTACCGAAGGCACCGTCTAAATATAATCCTGTTGTAAACCTAAAAAGAGCCACGCAAAGACAACGTTACGTCTTAAATCGAATGAATAGCCTTGGACTCATTTCGGATCAAGAGCTTGAACAAACAAAGAGCACAGCACTTAAACTGTCCTCAGCACGGAAAAACCCAAGCAGAAACTCTGAGTTTTTTGTAGAAATGGTTCGGCAGGCGTTAACTGAGAGGTATGGAGATGAAGCCTATACAAAAGGCCTTAACGTCCATACTACTTTATCGGTCAAGCATCAGGAGGCTGGGTTTCTAGCTCTCAAAAAAGGACTGGAATCGCACGACAAGAGACAAGGTTATCGCGGGCCTTTAAGCTCCGTTAATCTTCCCTCTATAGTTAACGATGAATGGCTAGAGGATGCACTGCAAGATTTAAATGCGTATGAGGATTTAAGGCCTGCAGTCGTCCTAAATGTAACGGAACAAGCGATTGAGACATACGTAAAAGGGACCGGGCCTGTCACGTTATCGGCGGAACAAACGGTTTACGGCTCTACAGACCTAATTACTGGGTCTGACGTTATTTCACCACTCAAAGATGGCGACCTAATTTATCTTCAAAATTTAAAAAAGGATCAATGGGCCCTAAGCCAGTTACCCATCGCGGAAGGAGCGATTGTCTCGATTGACGCGGATAACGGAGCTATCAATGCTTTGGTCGGCGGATATAATTTTTATCGCAACAAGTTTAATCACGTCACACAAGCTAAAAGACAACCCGGATCTAGTTTTAAACCCTTCATTTACTCTGCGGCGTTAGAGCGTGGGTTTACTCCGGGAACCATTATTGATGATGCACCCTTCGAAATACATGAGAGCCAAACAGGCTTCGAGGTATGGAACCCACAAAATTATGATGAGGAGTTCGCAGGCCCTATCAGCCTGCGATATGCATTAGCTAAATCTAAAAACCTAGTGGCCATTCGGATACTTCAGGCAATAACGCCAGAATATGCCAGAAACTATTTAGCCCGATTTGGATTCAACCCAAAGCACCACCCGCCATACCTAACGATGGCGCTTGGCGCGGGCTCAACTACGCCTCTAGAGATGGCTCGGGGCTATGCTGTATTTGCGAACGGTGGTTATCTTATCGAACCATATTTTATTTCTCATATTGAGGACATTGAGGGTAATCTCATTTTCAAAACAAAATTACAACGTAAGAGAACGACAGCAGATCAAGTGCTCGACACTAGAAACGTATTCACCATGGATTCTTTACTTCGAAACGTTATCCAAAATGGGACTGGCATCCGCGCTAAATCATTAGGAAGAAAAGATCTAGCTGGGAAAACGGGAACAACCAACGACAACATTGATGCCTGGTTCGCCGGCTTCCAAAGACGCATTGTTGCTATCACTTGGGTTGGTAAGGATCAGCCTGGGCCATTGGGTGACAAAGAAACTGGGTCAAAAGCCGCGCTGCCTATCTGGATTGACTATATGAAAACAGCCCTAAAAGGAATCCCTGAAGACAAACCTCTCGCGCGCCCAGAGGGCATAAAATCGATTTTAATTGATCCAAAAACCGGATTACCTAATGATAAAAATGGAGTTGTCGAATACTTCTATGAGGAAAACGCTCCGCGCACAGATTCCGGAGCATTGTTCTAATTCAAACTTTGGGACGAAACTATGTTTTAGTTTGAATTAATTTTGCCGCGTCTATTGCAAAATAAGTTAAAACTCCATTAGCCCCAGCACGCTTAAAAGACAACAAGGCCTCTAATACGCAGCGCTCCTCATCGAGCCAACCATTCGCAAAGGCAGCCTTCAGCATGGCATATTCACCGCTTACTTGATACGCAAAGGTCGGAACTCCAAATTCTCGTTTTACGCGCGTGATAATGTCTAAATAAGGCATACCAGGCTTGACCATTACCATATCTGCTCCCTCCTGAAGGTCAAGACCAACTTCCCATAGAGCTTCATCAGAATTCGCTGGGTCTACTTGGTAAGTTTCTTTGTTACTGACCCCTAAATTTGCGGATGAACCGACAGCGTCTCTAAAGGGGCCATAAAAATTTGACGCAAATTTGGCCGCATACGAGAGTAATCGGACTCGCTCATATCCGTTTTTGTCGAGTGCCTCGCGAATCGCACCTATACGGCCATCCATCATGTCGGACGGCGCCAAAACGTCCACTCCCGCCGCAGCATGACTTAAAGACTGCCGAATTAATACCTCGATGGTTTCATCATTCAGCACATACCCCGTTTCGTCCAGCAGACCATCCTGGCCATGACTCGTATACGGATCCAGTGCCACATCGGTGATAACACCCAGCTCTGGAAAATTGCTTTTCAGTAACGCGATTACTCTCGGTATCAAGCCACTCTCAGAGAAAGATTCTTCTGCTAGAGGGGTTTTAAGGTCCTGTTCAATAACCGGAAATAACGCGATAGCAGGTATGCCTAATGCTACACATTCCTCGGCAACGGACAGCAATGCATCAGGCGTGTATCGTGCAACTCCGGGCATCGAATCGACAACCTGAGTCTCATTTTCCCCCTCGTATACGAATGCCGGGTAGATAAGATCATCTGCACTCAAGTGATTTTCTCGCACGAGTCTGCGAGAAAAGTCATCCCGTCTGTTTCGCCTCATCCGGCGCTGAGGGAAACGACCTAATATATTTATGCTCAAAAATATCCTCCTAGAATCACGAGTGCAACTATTTACCTCGAGATAGCCCTATGTTAACCAACTAACTAGCCTCGATCGAGCCTCATCTAATCCTGTCCTATTCAAGCTCGAGAATACTTGCACAGTAACCTGCGAATAATGACGCAAAAGTATATCCGAAACCACTCTTAACTGATTTTGCACCTGCGTCCGCTTAAGTTTGTCAGATTTTGTGAGCAAAACGTGAATAGGTTTGCTTGTTACAGCGAACCACTCAACCAGTTGCTCATCAAGCGCCGTTGGAGCATGACGGATATCCATCACAGCAAATAAACCTCGAATTTGATGCCTACTCGATAAATAGGTGGTCAACTCTCTCGCCCAGGCATTTCTCATCTGTTCGGGAACTTTCGCGTATCCATAGCCAGGTAAATCAACGATAAAACGATCGTCTGCTACCTTAAAGAAATTAAGTAGACGGGTTCGGCCAGGGAGTTTGCTCGTATGTGCTAATTTTTTCTGATTCGTAATCACATTAATCGCACTAGATTTGCCTGCATTGGATCGTCCGGCAAAGACTACTTCTCCACAATCGTCCTCAGGAATTTGATGATATTTCTCAAACGACTTCCAATACTCCGTATTTTGGACAACTAAAGACATAAAATTCTGTACCAAGCTGATGCCGTTAACACACTTTAAACGCCTCACCAGCCGCATCGAGCGTAGCCCGAATATCCTGTTCACTGTGCGCAGATGAGACAAAGCCAGCCTCAAATGCTGATGGAGCAAGATAAATGCCTTGATCTAGCATGGCATGAAAAAAACGATTAAATCGTTCTCGGTTACAACCCATCACATCCTCATAAGTCTCCGGCACACGATCAGTAAAATACATACCGAACATACCACCTACATGAGACGCGCAAAATGGAACCCCTGCTCGTTTCGCGTGCTCCTCAATGCCTTCCACTAATTCTCTTGTCTTATTTGTTAAGGACTCGAAGAAACCATCTTCACTTATTAAATCCAACGTCGCTAATCCAGCAGCAACTGAAATTGGATTTCCCGATAATGTCCCCGCTTGATAGACAGGACCCATTGGTGCTAATTTTTGCATCACTTCGCGCCGACCACCAAAAGCCCCCATAGGGAGACCGCCTCCAATCACCTTACCCAACGTGGTGATATCTGGCTCGATTCCATACAAACCTTGTGCGCCTTGCGGCCCAACTCTAAATCCCGTCATTACCTCATCAAAGATCAGTAGTGCGCCGTAATGGGAACATAATTCCCGTAACCGGCCTAAAAATTTTGCGTTGCCTTGTACAAGATTCATATTCCCCGCAATCGGCTCGATGATAACTGCAGCAACGTCTTTCCCCACGTTATCAAAAGTCTCTTCGAGAGTATTTAGAATGTTGTAATCCAACACAACAGTCTGCGAGACCAAATCTGGCGGCACACCCGCAGAGCTAGGCGTGCCGAAAGTCAACGCTCCTGAACCCGCTTTGACCAATAAAGAGTCCGAATGTCCATGATAACAACCTTCAAACTTTATGATTTTAGGTT
>Ga0255783_10001095_pt1 | contig 29710 bp, 5 predicted proteins | sample 011ome_22_FD_179981 | JGI IMG/M metagenome (GOLD analysis project Ga0255783, IMG submission 179981) | Coastal salt marsh microbial communities from the Groves Creek Marsh, Skidaway Island, Georgia - 011507BT metaG (version 2) | ecosystem: Environmental > Aquatic > Marine > Intertidal zone > Salt... | reverse complement strand
TGAAGAACCTGCCTCGGCGACATCACCACCTTGATATCAGGTAATCCATCGATCGCGTGGTGTGCGGTGACTAGGTAACCGGCGTCGGATACGAAGAATCCAGTCGCGACCTGCTGGGTCGGGAGAGAATCCTCGTTGGCGGAGAGGTTAGGCAGACACAGCAACATTGATACGCCTGCAATGAACGCCTTGGAGAGGTCACCGATGGTCTTTCGTTCTCGGCCAGCAGGTTTGATGGGATCAATCATGAGTCAAGGATGCTCAGGGCTCGGACAAGCTCTACCGCGTTGGAGACATTTAATTTATCAAATACTCGCGCCCTGTGGAGTTCGACGGTACGGGTACTGTTGCCACAGATCTCCGCAATTTCCCGGTTGGTCTTGCCCTTGACCATCCAATTCATGACCTCTGTTTCTTTGTCGGTCAGTTGCCCAAGCAGGGCGACGAGACGAGACTGATTGTTTTCGTTATCCACGGCAACGGCGCTGGACAGCAGTGCAGACTCAATTTTCTTGATTAGGTCCGGTGTCGAGAATGGTTTGGTAACGAAGTCAAACGCACCGTCACGCATGACATCTACCGCGGTATCTAGGTCGCCATGTCCTGTCATGAAAATTACTGGGATACGAGTTTCGAGACCGTCTCTCTTGATGCGGTCGAACACGGTCAGCCCGGTTGGCCCGTTGCCGAGCCTGATGTCCAGCAACATACAGGCCGGCTGAGGGAGCCCGGGCCCTGTCAGCATCTCCTGAAGATTCTGAGCCGACTCAAACTCAAGATAATCGATGTCCCTGACCTTGAGTGCCGATGAGAGTGCCGAACGTAAGCTCTGATCATCCTCGACCAACAGTACAGTGCCGGCTGCGTTTGACCTCAGCTCGCTATTCATCATTACTCCATATTCTTTGCCTGATTCAGCGGTAATCGTAACTCAAAGATCGAGCCCTGAATACTGGTCTCAAGGAGTCTGAGCCACCCCAAGTGCTTCTCAGCGATTGATCTTGATAGGTTGAGTCCGAGGCCTACGCCATCAATTTTTGTGGTCACGAAGGAGTTAAATATTTCGGCTTCCAGTCCCTCAGGCACACCAGGACCATTGTCCCGAACTTTTGCGCTCGCGTATCCGTCAATAACGGTCAACGATAGCTCGATCCATTTGCTTTCCTTCACGCGTTCCTTTGATCCAATAATGGCCTCGTGGCTGTTGGCGATCAGGTTTATGATGATCTGCTCGATCGCGGTCCGATCGGCTAAGATGATGAGTTGGTCTCGTTCGACCTGAATGTTGAGCGAGAACCTGGCCTCTCTGCAAATAATTTTCGCGAGAGGGACGAGGTCCCTGACGACCCCGATGAGATCGATCGATTCAAGTACCAAGCCTTTGGTTGAGGATAGCCTCTTGATGGTCTGAATAATTTGGCCGACTCTCATCGATTCAGCCTGTATCTGCTGGAGTATTCGAGATGCACCGCCATGATCACCACTCTCTAGCATGAGCGATGCGGTATCGGATAACGTCTCAATTGCGGCCATTGGTTGGTTGATCTCATGCCCGATGGAGCTCGTAATTTCAGCCAATACGGTGCGCTCTGCTTGATTTTCTATGCGTTGCTTCTGCTCCGAGATCAGGCTCTGTTGATGTAGCTGACGTCGGCGCTCGAAGAATAGAAGAAGCCAGACGAGCCAGAGTGTTCCGATCAAGAGCCATGCGAGGAAAGTGGTTCCTTTCGGGTCGTGTTTTACCGGGCTGTTATCTTTCAGGGTGGCGTCGAATTCGAGCCCCGGCATCCCCAAATGTACGTTTGCTGGTACGGATAGATCATCTTTGTCGGCGTCACCGACAAACACGTTGACGTTAATGCCAAGGTCTCCTCGGTTAACCCGCTCGTTGATGAATTCGGTGAGCTTCGTGGCCGAGAAAATTGCACGAGTCGTGTGGGCCTCATTTGTCCGCGACAGGACTAGAAGGACATCGTTGTTGTTCACGACCGCGAAGGTAATCTGTCCACCAAGAGACCGGCTCACCTCTGCAAGGCTTAGCGTGAGAAGTTGATGCTTGACAAATTGGTCCGACGGGTTTTCGGTCTCAACGATACCGATACCCCGAACCCACGGGAAAGAGTTGACGATCGCCGGGGTATTTGGTGAATAGGTCCGGGCCGAGGACCGATAGATGAGGTCAACCAGATGCTGCAATTCGGTCTGGGCAACCCGTTCATATTTAACCATCTCGGCCAGTAAGCGAGATCGATTTGCTTCCTGTTCAACTTGGCGGGCGTAATATAAGGATGATGCCGAGATGACGAATACCAAGACGAGGCTAAGGATGCTCCGATTCATGAGCCCCAAGTCCGTGAGCGATTTCTTAGTTAGTTGGATGTCCACTGATCAAAAAGTACCTGCAAGGGCACCCCCTGTGGCTTTAATGAGCCCTCATAAGCACTCGTTAGTTTTGAGGTGAAGCCGGGGCTCAGGCACCCTTTGGATTCGAGGTCGCGGGCCTCGGTTAACACAATGATTTGGGACTCAAGAAGTCGTTCCCAGGACGTCGCCACTTTCAGGATCTCTTGCCGATAACGCACGTCCTTTTCGGCCTCGGTGCAGGACGAGTTGACACCAAAAAGCTCGAGGACTTTCCCGACAGGGTTCTTGCATTGGAGCGCGCGGTCCCTCTTGGCTACACTGACCCGTCCGCTGGCCCGCGAGGTGAAGCGCTTCGACTCGGTTCGCAATTCGGTTTGGAGAGCCTGGATGTCTGGGAGAGGTCTCGCGGGGGTGTTGCTTCGATCTAGCGGGACCGAGCAGGCCCGCTTCAATCTACCCTGACCCGTGACCATAACATTGTAGCTATCTTGCTGAATGGCGATAAACCGCCGTGCCTCCGTCAGCGAAGTTTCCGACGCGATTGAGTTGACGCTCACTAGAAGCGAGCAGACGATAAACACTAGCGCGCTCGCTGCTTGAGACACACAGTTCGATACCTGCCTTGTAAATCGATTTAGCAGGCGGGCGATGGATGCTAGTTGCGTTGGTTTCAAGTCAGCTAAGCTTCACGTTGATTTTCTTGTGGTTGTATCAGGTTTTAAAGCGCAAACATACCCGTAGTGTACGCAAACTTGGTGGATTTAGTTAGACTAAGTTAGTGTTTCCGTCTCTGTGAGGCATAGTGTTGCCTAGACGTGGGGCGAGTTTTTGAGGGAGGTACAACTAGTGGAGCGAACGATGGTACTCATTGTTGGGACGCAAAAGGCTGGCACCAGTTGGCTGTGGAAAACTCTGTCAGATTGACCTCTGGTCAGGCCTGGGTTCACCAAGGAGATGCATATCTTCGATGCCCTCCATGTCGAAGTATTCAAAGGATACCGGCGGATGATCCAAGTAGCCGCCCACTCGGCCCTGCGTACGAGCCCAGTCGAGGCCCCTGAGGGTCGGGCAAATGCGCTACGACCAGCAAACTTCTTTTACCAGGCGCGCTCTACTTTGACTACTTTGCGGCCATGCTCTAGGAGCAACCTGTTTCAGTCGAGGCGACGCCAACCTACATGGGCTTACCGGTATCGGCCTGGGCTGAGATTAAGGATCAGTTCGCCAGCCGTGGAGTGCGTGTAGCGCCGATCATATCCCTGAGGGAACCGGTTAACCGCCTTGCGTCTGATATCCGGCTCAAGTACCGCCGCGAACGGAAAGCCATATCAGACCAAGAGCTCGATCAAAGCCTACAGGTCCTGAGTCGCGACGGAATCAACCAGTACGTCAGGACATGCTCCGATTATCGGTCGGCGGTGGAGCGGCTGCGCAACGTGTTTGGTGATGATCTGTTGGTGCTGATGTACGAGGAGTTTTTCGAGGCCGCCGAGACCGAACGACTGGCTTCTTTTATTGGACTGGACCAGATCTCCGGCGACTTCGGTAGCCGCGTTAATTCCAATGAGACCGAGTCCTCGCCTCTGGAACCTGGGCGATATCGAGGCATGGTGGACTTGTTTCGAGATCAGTATGGGTTTGCTAGGGACTTATTTGGTGTCGATGCGGTAGAGCGTTATTGGGTCCGTAGCTAGGCTATCTGATTCGCGGTAACTTATCATTTTTCAGGGCGCGAAATAGCAGTAAAAAAAGTGTTGCAATTACGGAAACTACCTACTAATCTTACCGATATAAGTACTGATAAACGATAAGAGGTGCGTGATGGGTGTCTTGGGTTTGGGTCGGGCGGTGGTCGCTAAAGAGGGTTTCGGAGACAGCGGAGCCGTGTTGGTGTACGACCCAACCGTGGAGCGAGTCGGCGTACTCCTCGGCGGCTTGGACGCCGGCTGTACCCCGGTCCCGGTAAGCGGCGCCGATGTTTGTCAGGTCTTGTCCGAGTTGCTCCGCGTAGGCTCGGTTCACACGATTCATCTGCTCGGGCACGGTGCGCCGGGCGGGATATTCTTTGAAAACGTTTTCATCAATGGTATTTTGTGGACGGGGTTGGCTCGGGGGACTGAGTGCGGCCGTGCGTCTTCATCAATACAGACAATAAATTTTTGGTCCTGCGAGACGGGCCGTGGAGAGACTGGTATGAAATTCCTTAAGCACGTAGCAGACACAACTGGCGCGACCGTTCATGGTTCGGACCAGAAGGTGGGCTCGCCGGAGCACGGTGGGTCGTGGGATTTGAACCAAATCGCGTCGCCCAGGCCTCCATTTTCCAAAGTCAGCCGAGATTCGTTTGAAGGGGTTCTTATGGCTACGATTACAACACAGGACATCGGCGGTACCAATGTTATAACAGCATTTGACGGCGACGCAGCGGCGTTCTCGGCCGCGGTATCGACGGGAGACGGTACCGCACAAAACCCCTACGTTTCCACAGGTTTTTATTCCCAATATACTGTCTCCGGTAGCCCCTCTGAGCTGCTCGGCCTTATCGCCGACCAATACGCGATGTACAGCAACAGCAACTTCGAAGATGCCGTAACCTTGAACCTTAGCGGCGGTACTGATGGTAGTCCGATCACGCTCGGCCAGTTGCTTGACCTACAGGCAGCTGGGGTTGATACCTCCGGTCAAACGATCGAGTTGTCGGGTGCTTCTCTATCGACGGATGATGCCGTGAGACTGATCGCAAGTGCGCCCGATGGGGTCAATGCTTTCTCGGTCGGCGCCGAGCCCCTTGCGGTCTCGCAGTCTGATATCTCTGTGACCAGTAGCTCGACCACGGGGACGCTTGCAAAGCAGGACGATATTACGGTCACCTACCAACAGCCCGCGGGCGCGACGGTCAACGAAGTATGGTTCGACCTGTCTGGGTTCACGGCCGGCCACGATGTCGACTACAGTACATGGGATCCCCAGCCCTCTGAGAGTGAGATGGGGTTTGTTCAGGCGCAGTATGATTCAGCGACCGATACCTGGGGCGCGACTTTAACGATTAGCGGTCCTAACCTGAACGTAGATGGCGACTACGCAAACGCAGGCGTACTCGTAGTGTCCACAGGAAGCGACGGGACGGTCAATTATTCACTTGCGATCGACGACGAGTCTTTCTTCGTTGATAACGATTCCCCGGTGGTCGACTCGATCGAGCTTCTACCAGGTAGCGATACCGGTGAGTCGGACGATGATAGTATAACCAACGCCGACCAGTTGGTGTTTCAGGTTGATTTTTCGGAGCCCGTTGTGGGCCTTGGGCGCGATGATTTCTCTGCCAGCGTTGGAGCTGTAGAGGCCGTCGCCGAGGTATCAAGCCCTGACGGGTCGTCCTACCTGGTCACCGTCGGTGGAGTTTCTGACGTTGACGATTTACTCACACTCAGTGTTAATAGCCACGGGATTTACGATGCCGCGGGAAATCAAATCCAGAATAGTGTGTCGTCTAGCCCTGTAAACCTCGATAATACAGGCCCGACAATCATCTCGATCGAGCGCCCGGCGTCTAACAAATATTCAGTTGATACTGGTGATTCAAACTCAGATGGTGTTACCAATGCGAATAGTCTGGAATGGGTCGTTCGAACCAGTGAGGTTATTGATGTCGCTACCCTTGACGGTGCCGACTTCGTTCTGACCGGCGTTTCGGTAACCGGTCCCCCAGCGATCTCCATTGTCGATGATCCGGTTGCTCCGGCGGGGTCTGTGGGTAAGCAGTTTGTTGTGACCGTTACTGGCGGGTTTGATGACGCTGACGCCGTTGCCGTGGGTCTGGCGTTATCGCCGAGTTCATCGTTTGCCGATGTGGCGGGTAATCTTGGCGACGCGACCGCCGATGACGGCGCCACAAATAACGAGACTTACACGGTAGATAACACCCCGCTCGCGGGTCCTGGTGTGTCGCTCGAGAACGATACCGGCACACGGCCTCCGTTCGTTGAGACTGACGCACCCGGAAACGCTACCGTATTCGACGTCTTTGAGATACCGATCAACGATACCGGTGCGCCGGTAGAGGTCGTAATCGACAGGGGGGAGAACAGTTCTTTCTCTGACTTCATCATGGGCTATCATGGTGGCGGTGCCGCGATCGGATACCGCGAAAAAGGCACCACCGAGTGGCTCGGGAACGTGACGGGGGGCTCCGCCTTAAACGGTCTGACGTTCACAGCGCAACCTGGGGTTCAATACGAGTTCGCCGCTGGTGTCTCTCACGGTTCATGGCAATATGCTTTCACTGCGGAGGTGGGGCCCCAAGCTGCGGTCAAGCTCCTGAATGCGGATAGCTACAGTACGTGGCCAGATAGCAGGTTTAGCGGTTACGCTGGCGAGGGAAAGAAGACAGTCGCCAATGAGCGGTCAATCGGCGAGACTCACGGCACGTATCCAGGGGACGACTACACCGCTGACGGTTCGGTCGTCGTGACCACTAGCGCGGACAGTTACGGGACCCGTTATTCGGTGGACGATGGGTTGACCTGGGTTAACGATGCGTCGGCACTCGCAATCACGACCGAGGGAAGCTACACGGTCATGGTCCAGCAAGTCGATCAGGCCGGTAACTGGTCGGCCTCTACGCAGGTAACCTTTACACTTGATACTACAGGGCCGAGTAGCGCTATCGTGGCTCGAACGGCTGGCGATTCTGGTGTCGATACCGATGGTCAGGTCAGCTTCACTGTGACGCTGAATGAGCCAGTCGACCCTACCTCAGTTGGTGTCGAAGATTTCGTGGTAGCGAAGACAGGTGGAATGACTGCTGGCACCGATCTGACGTTAAAGACACAGGACTTCGCGGATGACGCGGCCCTGCTCTCCTTTATTCAGGCCGGTGGGGTTGACGCGAATGGAAACAGCTCTTGGTGGCACCCCGATTTTTCGGGCAACGGCCCCTTAAACCAAGGCGATTTTACCACTGATGGTTCGGCTGATTCGATCGCCGAGTTCGTCAACAGCTTCAATACCACCTGGCTATCGACTGACCGTGGTTGGGTGATGAGCCACACCGGAGACGGTGAGCTCACCCTTACCTTTGACTCATCTAGAACCACGTCTGCTTTCGATCAGAGCGATATGGATGTTATCGGTCGGACCTTCTTTATGCAGTCGGTCGCATCCGACACCCAGAACTTACAATTCTACGGCGCGACCAATGCCTCTGCGCCTGCGCCGATTCCTCTCGCGGATGGCCTGACAACGTTTACGGTCAGTCCGCAAGACGGGGAAGCGACCGATACCTTCACCGTGACGGTACCCTACGACGGCGAGGGGACGGTTGAGCTGGCGCTAGGTGCGGTCGCCGAGTTTATTGACCGGGCCGGCAACACCGGCAGCACTTTCACGGCGTCAAGCGCCTCAGTCGATGTCGATAACGTCGGCCCGACCCCCACGATCAGTATCGACGAGAGCGTCGTCGACGCCGGCGATATGGTTACCGTGAATGTGAGTTTCGATGGGTCGCTCGATGGATCACCGTCCGCGTCGGACGTGATCGGAGCGCTCAGCACGCCCGGACTGACGCTGTCCGGGACACCGTCCGCGAGTGGTGACGTCTATACCGCGACGTTTGTTGCGGCCGCAGCCACCCAGGAAACCGGTTACCAGATTTCGATTGCGGCCGACGCGTTCAGTGACGCGAATGGTAACGGCACCGCCGCCGCGACTAGCAATACTTACGACGTGGACAGTCTAACGCCGGTCATTACCGCGTTCGATGTGTCAGGCCCGGACAGTACCTACGGCCCCGGCGACACGATATATATTTACGCGGTCGCGTCGGAGGACCTGGTCGCCGGCTCCGTGATCCGGGCCACGCTGACCAATGGCGAGGTCGTGACCCTGACGACGAACGGTGGGCCTACCCTGACCGGTAACTACGTGGTCGATGGCACCGATACCGGCTCCGCTGATCTCGACGTCAGTAGCTTCGCTCTCGGCGACGGGGTAACCCCGGGCTCTGTTCCCGCTGACCAGGCGGGTAATGTGATGAGCAGCACCGCACTTCCCCCGAATATGATCGCGGATACACAGCAAATCGTGGTCGATACAACAGCGCCTGCCTTGATCTCAATCGAGCGAGCCAGTGATTCGCCAAACATCACCAACAGCCCTGAGGTCTTGTTCGAGGTGACGTTCGATGGGCCGGTGGACATGAATTCAATCGATGCGGCGGCTTTCGAGGTATCTAACGGGGTCGTGAGTGGGCAGATTGGCCCGGTTGGCGCTCCGGTGGGTGGGGCGTCGTTTTTCACTTCCTATACCGTGCCCGTGACGGCAACTGCGGACGGCGATGTGGGGCTTAGTCTGGCAACAAATTCTTTCTTTGTTGACGCGGTCGGCAACGTAGCCGTTCACGATGTAGCGGGCGGCGTCGATATGATGTCGGGCGTGACGGTCGAGACTTACGCGGTCGACACCGCGGCGAACCCAATCAGCGCGCAAATTCTCGAGTCGCAGGGCCAGTGGCATGATGGTGTGATATCGCCAAACATGCACCAAGACAAAGCATTATTCGATGTCGGCGTGACCGGCAAAGAGTCCGGTTCCACGGTCGAGTTCAGCCTCGATAACACCAGCTGGACCACCAACGGCAGCGACCTGAGGGACCAAGTGGTTGAGGGCGTCAATACGGTCTACGTGCGCCATACCGACCTCGCGGGCAACATCAGTGAGGCCACCACCAGCGTCACGGTCGACTTGACCGCGCCGGTGATGACCGGCATGACCGACGGTGCCGGGGTTGATACTGCCGGGACGGTCACGTTCACGATGGATTTCAGTGAGCCCGTCCTGACGAGCTCGATCGGGATAACCGACTTCGACTTCGCGGGCGGCGATCTCGCCGCCACCGGTGTCACCGCCACCGGCGTGGCGGGTACCGGCAACACGGCAACCGGGTACACATCAATCGACGTGACCTTTACAGGCATCTCCGGTGAGGGCAACTTCGCGGCCGCGCTCGCGACCGCCGCGGGCTACCAAGAGGGCATCTATGACCTGGCCGGCAACGCCGTCCAGTTCGAGACGGGCGAGGATCGCCTGTCAGCAGATAACGTGGGCGTCCAGGCGGTCGACACAGTCGGCGCGACTGTGACCGGGATTACCCGAGTGCCGGACCTCGACACCAGCGTCAAGAACGATACGGGGAGCTCGACCACCGACGGTGTCACCGACGCCGACGTGTTGACGTTCCGGGTTGACTTCTCGGAGCCGGTCGACGGGGCAAGTCTGGTGTCAGGGATCGTCCCAGATGTGGTGCCAAACTTTGACATCGTCGCTCTCCAGTCGTCTGATAACACAGATGTCGCGTCGGCGTTTACCAACGCCTCTGTCTCGGTTACCAACCTCGACGGTTCCGCGATCGATGGGGACCCAGGTTCAGTTTTAGTCACAGTGTCGGGTAATGACATCGTCGGTTTCGATGGGTCTGTTGGTATCGCTACCAAGCCCGGTATCACCGACGTCCACGGGAACTCGCTTACGGGCCTAGCAGTGGGCGTCTCGGCCGAGGTCTACGCGCTCGACAACACCGCCCCGACGGTGACGGTCGACGTCGACAGGGCCGTCCTCAACAACAACTCCGACTCGGCCACCGTCACGTTCACGTTCGACGAGCCGGTCGACGGGCTCGGCTACGCAGATATCACGGTCCCGGCCAGCGGCACTCTTACCAACCTCAGCGAGGCGTCCCCGAATGACGGGACCGTGTGGACCGCGACCTTTACCGCAAACAGCGCGGTCGACCTGAGCGGCGAGCAGTTCGCGGTGAGTGGTTTCGCTGACCAGTTCGGCCAGACCAACGACGGGACCGGGAACACCTACGACAGCTTCGATATCGACACGGTGGCGCCCACCGTCACGGTGGGCCTCTCAAGCTCCGCCATCAAGGCCGGCGACACGGTGACCGTGACTCTGACCTCGAGCGAGCCCCTGGTCGGGCTCGGTACCGAGAGCGACGAGCTCCTGGCCCCCAACCTGATCTCGGCGGGGCCCGCTACCTCCAACCCGGACGGGACTGTCTGGACCAAGATCTACACCGCGGACGCGGACATTGATGACCCCACAAACGTCATCACGTTGCTCGCGGGCGAGGCGATTGATGTCGCCGCTAATCCAAGCGTTGCCGATTCAGTATCGGCGAACTACGTGGTCGACACCGTCGATCCGCTTCTGAGCACGATCGACGACGCGTCGGGTACTAGTACAAACGGCGACCTGACCTTCAGGGTCACCTTCTCTGAGCAGGTCGACGCCAACTCGGTGAGCACCAGCCACTTCACGACCTCGGTCGCCGGTCCTGGCATTACGAGCGCGGGCGGTGTCTCCAGCGTGTCCCCGGTGGGTACCGCTGTCGACGGTGGCTACCATCAGTACGACGTCCTCGTATCCGGTGCGGGCGGCGACGCCGGCACTACGGTCACACTGAGCTACACGGGCGGGTTTACCGTGGCCGACATGGTCGGTAACACGGGTGGGTTGGACCAGGTCCAGGTCACGATCCCCGCAGTCACAAACACGGCCGATGGTAAATACAACCCAGGCAACGACCATGACGTGTCGCGTAACGACGCGCTGGCGCCCTACACCCACAGCGGCAGCACAAACGGCGCCAACCCACCGCACAGCGCAGATTTATACGATCTCCCGATCGTAGACTCTAGCCTTGCGGCGGGCCAGGTGAAGTACTCGCTCACGATTACTACTACCGGGGGCGCGGGAGATTACTTCGTCGGTGTCTTCGAGAAGGGAACCAACGGTGAGCCGGTCGGTACCCCAATCGCGACCTTTAACGACCCGGACACGTCCGATGACATCGCAGCGGTTCTGAACGTAGAACCTCAACCCGGTGTAGAGTACGTGGTTGCGGTGTCAGACAATATCAATTGGTCGCACTACGATCTGATGTTTGAATACGTGGCCGATGGGGCCACGGCATACACCGCAGGAGAGGTTCCTGCCTCGGTCAATATAGCCGACGGCGAGACGATCCCCGCCCTGACGCTTACCGTCGACGCCGCCGGCGACACCGGTACCGGCGCGGTCGATACGGTGCTGCCCGAGGTCAGCTCAGTCGAGCGTGTTGCCGAATTGTACGATACCGGCGTCAGCGCGACCGACAACGTCACGAACTCCGACACAGTCGTATTCAAGGTGACCTTCACCGAGACGATGGACCTCAGCACCCTATCGGGCGTCGACTTCGAGCTGGTCGGTACACCGGCACTGGCCGGGGTCAATGCGCCGACGATTAGTCTGGTCGCTAACCCAGACGGTACCGGCACACCGACGGCCGACAGTGACGTGGTCTTCGTGAAGGCCTCGGGCGGCGACCTCGCCGTCTACACCGGAGACCTGACCCTCGGCCTGGCCAGTGCCAGCTCAATCGAGGACATGGCCGGCAACGTTTCCTCCGTGGCGGCCGACGACTCTGCTACCACTCAATCTTACGCGCTCGATAACACGGCCCCGGACGGGACCACGATGTCGATGCACTACAATAGCCAGTTCCAGTCGGTCAACGGCGTGGTCCGCGCGGACGACGAACTGGAGCTCCAGTACCACGGCGTTGCACACAGCGACATCGAGACGGTCGTATTCGACGTCGGCCAAGTCACCGGCGCGGGTCAGATCGCGTTGACCACCGCCGACACCTGGACCGAGTCCGATATCTCGGCCCTCAGGCTGCACCTCGACGAGTACGTCCACAACGACGCGACGGTCCAGCAGGAGAAGCAGGAGGCCAGCGACGCGTTTGTCGCGCAATACGCGGATCCATTCGATCCCAGCTTGGTCGGCACCACATACACGGGGGCGGGCTTCACGGTCGGTAGCTTTAGTATCGCGGATGGCCATGTCTGGGAGGAACAGGACCTCAACGACCTGTTCGAGGAGTGGCACCACGTCCGTTACAATGACGCCGACGTACTGACCGCGTCCGCTGACGCCCGAGATGCGTTTGTCGCGCAATACGCGGACCCAGAGATACTCACCGCCAACGACTCAGTCGCTCAGGCGGTCGATATCGCGAGTCAGACGGTGGCCGGGTTTGAAAACGATGGTGGTGCTGGGACCTTTAGTGCGTTTGTCCGTATCCCTGTAGACGGGGTTAACAATGAGAACACGACGGTCACGGTCACGGTCACAGACACCGCCGGGAACGTCTTCACCGACACGGTAGGAAACTTCCTGGTCGACAACCAGTCGCCTGACGTGGAGCTCATCTCGACGGTCTCGGCGAGCGATAGCGGCGCCTACACCAACGACGGCCTGACTAACGCCGATACGGTCCAGTTCCGAGTCGTGTTCGATGACGAGGTCACCCAGGTCGCGATCGACGACTTTGAGGTGGTCACTAGTGGCACCCTTAGCCCAGCCACGGTACAGACCGTGGAGAATATAGGCGGTGACGAGTACATTGTGACGGTCGGCGGAGTAGGCCTCGCGTCCGGGGATGGCACGGTTGATCTAAGGGTCGACGCCGCAGCGACGGTCTACGACCTTGCCGGAAACCTGATCGATAAGCGGTCCACAAGCTCAGACCAGAGCTACGTAGTCGATAACACCGGGGCGTCGGTGGTCTCGTTCACTACAGATCACGAGGCTGGCGACCACATCAGGGCTGGGGAGACGGTCACAATCACCGCGACCATGTCTGAGGCGGTCCAGGATGGCGGCCAGATCACAGTTAATTTGAGTTCTGGAGGCTCCGCGGTACTGACCGCGGACGCGGAGGGCGCGACGCTGTCGGGCACCTACACTGTGCTGGCGAGCGAAAACGCGGACACCCTGTCGGTCGACACGATTGTGTTGAACGGTAGCGCGCCCGTGGACCTGGCCGGCAACATGATGACAGACACGACCGTACCTGCGGCTGACCTGAGCGCGTCGACGATCGAAGTCGACACGGTCGCGGACCAGGGGTCTGACTTGTCGGTCACCGTGCACCCATTGGACCTGACCACCAGCGACGCCGAGTCCGGGCATGTCTCGTTCCTGATTGAGGGTGTCGATACGGATAACGCGAGCGTCGTCTTAACCGTTAGCGATATCCATGGCAGCAGCTCGTGGGCCGACGCGGTACTAGTCAAGGGAGCCTGGGTCGCGAGCGTCGACGTTGGTGGGCTTGCGGACCAGTCATTCCTGGCCTCAAGCGTCTCGGTCACAGACACCGCCGGTAACGTGGCGACTGTGACTGCCGGCGATACAATTTTCCTAGATATGTCGGCTGACGCCGATAATAATCTCAGTGTCGCTATCAATGGGACCGGCGCTAACGCGGACGGTCCGGTTGGGTTTGAGGTCGCGGGTGTCGATATTGTCGACACGGTAGCCTTGCAATTGAATCTCCAGACCGGTGACGGTAATGCGAGTCTCCAGCTCTCTGTGGACCCCGAGCAGTTGGGGGTGGTTGGGCTGGGTCTGCTTGGTCGGGCGGTCGACGCCGCCGATACGGCAAACGAACTCCTGGCTAGCTTGGATGCGACTCTGACCCCGGCACTCACTGATGCATTTATTGGGCGAATCGAGGCTGAGCTTGGAATCGAGCAAGGTACCTTCCGAGCCCTGACTAATGTATCGCGCGACGATGTAGCCGACGCTATGTTGGGCGTGTCAATTGATCCGCGGCTTGTAGAGCTGGTCCAGAACGCGACCCGAGAGGAGTTGCAAGATCTTGCGGTTTCGGTTGACCAAGATCCGGAGATTCAAGAGCTGATCGACCAAGGCGGGGCTTTGCTAACCGCTGGTCAGATTTTTGGAGTGGTGAATGGCCTCCGACTTGACTTTTCACAAATTGATTCATTACTTGCGGTCGATCCAGACGCCGTCAGAGCAAGCGCAGATGATGGAGAGATTGGTACTCTTATTAGCTACGCGGAGACTGCGGGTGTCGCGGTTCCAGACGTTACCGCCACGCTAGATCGCTTGGTGAGCGCGCTGGACCAAGAGATCGGTGACGTTGACATGGTTGGTATCGATCGGTCGGTCGGGACTAGTCCGGTTCTTCTTTCCCTAGACTTTGAGGGCGGGACGCACTCGAACGATGAGATTCCGGACCAACTCGGGCTGACGCTCGAGGTAGATGGTGCGCCTCAGGCGATCGACCAGAGTCTCTATTCATCAGTCGGCTCTGAGAACGGTAACGTTAACTGGGGTGGTCTGAGTGGCTTTGGTAACGGTGCCACCTTCGACGCGGGCGTCATTGACCCGGTCCACGGGCAAGTCTTTAAGGTATCCAGTGGAGAGGGGTATGCGCCTGACGTAAACAGCGGCTTTGCGGCATTCACAGGTGCGTTTAGCGGCATTGACGGCTACGACACATTCAACGTCAAGGTCACAGACACGCCGAGTGGTGTGGTCGAGGTGAAGCTGATCGGCGGAACAACAGACAGTGTGGTCCACGTGACCCTCGCGACCGATCCGAACGCGACCGATCTGGGCGGTGGCTGGTACGAGCTGAGCATCCCATTTAGTCAGTTTAGTAATAATAGCGACGCCAACCTGGCTAGCCATTCAGGGTTCCTGATTGGTATGCCCGGTGATAATGGTGCGACACCATTTGATTTCTATTTCACCGACGTCGAGGTTGCGGGTATTGATTACTCAGGCGTCTCGTATGTCTCGGGCCTGACCGCCCGCGATTTCTTGAGCATTGGCCAGAACTTGGCCACGATGACCGATACCGCCGGAGACGCGGTGATTGGTATCGATGAGCACGCGATCATGCGTGTTGGTTTGAGCTGGGATGAAGCCGGCACTATGCGGAGTCCACTCGCCGAGCTTGGTAAGGGTGAGCTTACTGCCACGGTGAGTGTTACTGATGTTCACGGCAACACAAACAGCTCGCCTGAGGCGAAAGCCTACGTTGACCCAGACTTCACGCTGGACATGTACGCGGCACCGCTCGAAGGTATCGATATTGAAAATGATACCAATGCGCAGGTCACGACCGCGCCGGAGCATATGTTGTTCTCGGGCGACGGTAACCACGACGGTGCGATGTGGAACGGTGTCGATACCTTCGGTAACGGTGCGGTGTTTGACGCGACGGTGATGGACGCTGACCACGGTCATGTATTTAAGGTGACCAGTGGCGAAGGCTATGGTGCCGACGTCCAGGTCGCGTTCGCGGCGTTCACTGGCCACGGGGCTGGTTTCGTTGCGGGCTATGATGTCTTCAACGCTAAGGTCAAGGGTTCGCCTGACGGGACGGTTGAGGTGAAGTTGCTCGGCGGCACAGACAGTGTGGCTGTGGTCGATACGGCGACCTATCCGGGTTCGACAGACCTCGGTGGTGGCTGGTATGAGCTGAGTATCCCGTTCACCGAGTTCAGTCATAGCGACGCCGCGAATATGGCGGCCCATACTGGCTGGTTGATCGGGCCTCCGGGTGACCAGGCTGATACTCCTTTTGATTTCTTCTTTACCGATGTCGGCTTCGCTGGTGACCGGATTACGTCCGACGGCAGCCTGACCGCGCCGACGAATGTGGAGATGACAGACGGGCTTCCTGCCGACGTTTATTATTCGCTTGACGGTACGACCTGGGAGAGTGACTACTCGAAGCTCTCTCTGGCTCAGGGAACAAACACAGTTTCGTTTAAGCAGGTCGATGAGGCTGGAAACGAGTCTGCGGTCCGGAGCGTGACGTTTGAGTACGATGACGTTGCCCCGGCGCTTGACTCGATCGCTGATACCTTGGGTGTTGGCACGGATGTCGACACGACGGCGCACCAGTTCATGGTGAGCTTCAGTGAGCCGGTTGATCCGGGTAGTGTTTCTCCGGCGAACTTCGTCGCGGCCGGACCTGGGGCGAGTATCGTCTCGGTAACGGGCGTGGGCGCGATGATTGACGGTGGCTACACCGCATACAACATTGGCGTGACGGGTAGTGGCGAGGGTGTCCTCAGCCTGGCCCTGAACACGGCGGTGACGTTTGCAGACATCGCGGGCAACGCGGGCGACAGCTTCACGGCTGGCGTGACTGACCTGACCGGAGAGCTGTCGATCGATACAGTCCATCCGACGGTCACGGGTATCGAGCGTGTCCCTGAGTCTGACACCGGCCTGCCTGGTGGCGAGACCAACGCAGATGTGTTGGTCTATAAGGTGAGCCTGTCTCAGGCGATCGATGGTTCAACGATCGATGGCGGAGACTTTGAGATTGCTGCGCGCGACCTGGGCGGTGCCCTGGTCGCGATTGACGACGCGACCCTGACTGTCAGGTCTGGTGCCGCGGCGGACGCTGCTGTGGTTAGTGGCGGTGAGCATGATGAGGTATATGTCCACGTCCAGTCGGCGACCCTGGCGAGCCTCGACGGCGACGCCAAGTTAGTTCTAGCGTCGGCGGACCCGGTCCCGGTCGAGCAGAACCTGTACTCGTCTGATAATACAGAGAACGGTAACGTGAACTGGGATGGCCTCGATGGCTTCGGTAACGGTGCCACCTTTGACGCTGGTGTGATTGACCCGACCCATGGTCAGGTCTTTAGTGTGGCCAGTGGCGAAGGTTACGGTGTCAATGTCGGCTTCGTGGCGTTCACTAACTGGGGCAACCCTGCCGGGTTTGAGGTGATGGAGACCTTCAACGTGAAGGTGAAGGGTCTGCCAACCGACGTGCTGGAGATCAAGATGATCACCGGCGAGCCTACCCCTGACAGTGTCGCCCAAGTGAACATATCTGATACGACTATCTCGCAGGATCTTGGTGACGGCTGGCATCAGCTCACTATTCCGGCTGCCCGGTTCAGTAATCCAGACCACCTATCGACACACTCGGGCTGGCTGATTGGTCACCCAGGTGACACTGGTCCGACACCGTTTGAGTTCTACTTTACGGACGTGAGTGTCGGTAGCACCCAACACCCAGCGGGCGCGGACTTCGCTGACCCGAACGGGAATCTGGTCGATGTGTCCGGTCGTCTCATAACCGAGGCCTATGATCTAGATAACACGATCAGCACGCCGTCGGTGGGCACGATCGCGATAGACGATATTGTGAACGACGCCGAGTCTGGCTCTGTGGTGATTACCCTGGATGGGGTAGACACTGACGTTGTTACAACCGTGGTATCGGTGACAGCGGCGTCGAATATTGACGTGGTGACTGGTCTTCCGGTCGATGCGAGTCTGGTCGAGTTGGCGACGGGCTCTGGTCTGAGCTGGAGTTTCGATGCGACGGTTCTCCCATCTGACGGTAATTATGTCGTGCTGGTCGCGGCAATTGATGATGCCGGCAACGCTTCTGGAGCGACGAGACCATTTAGTCTGGATACAACGATCAGCACACCGTCGGTGGGCACGATCGCGGTAGACAATATTGTGAATGACGCCGAAGACGGCTTGATCACGATTACCTTGAGTGGTGTTGATACTGATGGTGTTACAACTGCGGTATCGGTCACAGCGGCGTCGAATATTGACGTGGTGACTGGTCTTCCGGTCGATGCGAGTCTGGTCGAGTTGGCGACGGGCTCTGGTCTGAGCTGGAGCTTTGACACCACGAGCCTTCCAGTTGACGGTGATTATGTCGTACTGGCTGGCGCGGTCGATGCTGCCGGCAACCCAGCCGGGGCGGTTAAGCCATTTACATTAGATACGGAGGTACTGCCGCCAGTAACGGTACTGGTAGAGGCTACCCATTCTGACATGACGGCCTCTGAGGCAGCCGAGGCGTTTAGCGTCACGGTCGAAGAAAATGCGACCTGGACGGTTGAGCTGACTGGTACGAAACATTCCGCCGCGCGCCTGGTTCAGGACGAAATGGCCGACAATGTTGCCGACGCAGCCAAGAACAAAGCGGACGCAGATGCGCTGGTTGCGACGGACCTTGGAATACTTGAGTTGAAGGACGCGATCCTTCAGGTAGAGGCATCCGGTCTGGAGACTTGGGAAAGCGTCGTTTCAAATGCGACCGATGCCCGCGATGCGGCAGAGTCAGCTCTTGTTGCCGCGCAAACGGCATATCAGGATGCGATTACCGACGGTACCGAGGCTTTCGTTGAGGAATACGGTAACCCAGACGAACTGATTGCCCACGTCGTTGAGGTGGATGATACGACGATTCCGCCGACAACAACGATAGTTACTCAGGGTAGCGAAGTCGATTCATTGATTTCATTACCCGGTCTCAATATGGCGCCGGGTGAGTTCTGGACTGAGTCTACGATTTCTTCTTTGCGGTCAGCAATGTCGGACTTCTTGGATAGTGCCTATTCGGTGACCGACCTAGGGAAAGCGCTTGAGGAGGCAGAGGATCAGTTGATCGCTGCCGAGGCCGATCTAACTGATAAGGTGGGGCGTCGAGACGAGCAGGCGGGATTCAAGAACGAAGCTCAAGAGAATTATGATTCCGCCTTGGAAGATTGGCAGGCCTCTGTAGCGATTGCGGAGACAAGAGCGACGGAATTGTCGGATGCTCAGACCGCCAAATCTTTGGCTGACGACGCGGTGGCAGATGCGACTGTAGTCCTGTCAGGCACAGGTACCGGTAACGCAGAGACGATTTCATTGTCGGGCGAGCATCTTGAAGCGCTTGGTGACGGGCAGGTTGTGATTAAGTCGACTGCTACGGATATCGCGGGCAACACAGGCCAGGGCGCGCTGGTATCCTTCAACCTCGATAGGGTCGACCCAAGCGCGCCGAGCATTGACTCGTGGGCGACTGACACTAACATCCCAACAGACGGCGTTACGTCCGACAACACCCTGACGCTGACCGTCACTGGGGAGCCCGGCGGCACGCCGACGCTCTACGTCGATGGCGAGGTGCTCACGGGTGGCCCGTCATACTCGCCGATCTTCGACACCGTCAACTTGAAGGTGCTCCGGACAAGCGATGACTACCCAGAAACGGGCCTCACGATCGAGTACGCTGACGGGCAGCCCGGAGAGGCGCACGTGTTCCCACACAACGCCAACGGCCACGTGCTCGCGTTCTTCGAGGAGGGGCGTGAGTTCATCCTCCGCGACGCGGGCGGTAACGACGTCACGGCCAACTACTCGCATGACTACCTCTATGGGGGGCTCGATGAGGTTCAGACCGGGCAGGTCGCGGATGTCCCGGCCGAGGCGGTCGGTCAGACCCTGACCTTACACTACGACGATAATGCCGCTTACGAGGCGGGTGTCTCAGAGTACGTGATCTCGGTCTTGTTCGACGGCGACGGTAACGTGGTCACGATGCAGGGTTCCGGGAATAACGGCCGGATGGACTACGAGATTCCGGCCGACGCGTCGGGGTGGCAGGTCTACACCGCCTACACGGGAGACGGCTACCCTCTCCCGCAGACAGGGACCCAGTTCCCGGCCGTCAACTACACGGTCCAGGACGGGGACTATGGCTCTGGCGGGCCAATGCTGCTGAGCCTCTCGAATGACTCCGGTATGCCCGGCCAGCCGCTGGTCGCGGTAGAGACCGCGCCGGTGCAGATTATATCTACCGGGCCGGCGACCGTTACGGCGGGCGGCGCTATCAGTGACCAGGACGTGTACGCGTGGTTCACGCTGCCCGAGGACCAGTACCTGGTCTACTCGGACGACGGGGAGTCGATCCCTAACCTCTACGATCGGACCGTCAACTGGACGGAAGATGGAGACATTATCACCGAGATGGTTGTGGCGGTGGAGTCCGGGCGCGATGTATCGGTCGCGACGATGATCAACGACGCGCAGGTCATCCTCGGTACCGCGGACGAGATGCTCGGTAACTGGACACGGTATCCGTATACCGTCAACAGCGAGGCGGTGACCATTGACGTCCCCGACTCGGCCGCCGGGTCTATGATTCAGGTCGGCACCAACTCGGTCTACAAATACGGAAGCTACGACTACGAATATGACCAGGTAGAGCTGTTCTTGGTCGACGGAGACGGGCAAGTGATCGGCGCGGGTATCGGCGCTCTTGCGGGCGGCCTGGAGACACAGTTCGAGGTCCCCGAGGGCGCGTCCGGTGTCACGGTCATAGCTCAACCCCGGACATACTACGTTGAGAGCACGAACTTCAACCAGGAAAGCCCCATCACCGAGGCGACGTTAACGGTCTACGACCTGCCGCTTGGTGAGGCCTCCGGCCCAGGGTTCACCTGGACCGAGGACTCTGCCGGTGTCTACACGGTCAGCACCGACGAGCTCGAGCACGAGTTCGCGGGCGACCTGACGGTCACCATCACGGATGCCGCGGGCAATGAGTCGGCGCATTCGAGCGCGGTCACTGTATCGGTCGACAACTTGAAGCCGTCGGCGCCGACGCTGGCTGTGGCGGATGATACTGGAGTCGACGATACCGCGAACGCAGTGCTCCTGACCAACGATGTCAGTCTCACACTGACAGTGATTTCATCGGAGCCCGGTGATCTGAGGCTTTACGACGGAGGAAAATTGATCTCCGATGCGGACTACAGCGTCTCGGATCAGGTCGTTAGTGGAGGGGACACCGAGTACACGGTTACTTTCGTACAGGACGCGGTCGATGGCGACACCTTTGCCTTGTCGGCCACCATCACTGACGTTGCTGGGAACGAGTCTGACCACTCATCGGTTCGCTCGGTCCAGATCGACAGGACCGCGCCTGATGCGCCGTCGCTAACGGTCGCCGACGATACTGGCGTGGACGACACCCTGAACGCGGTGCTTTTGACTAACGACGATACGCCGACCGTGACGGTGACGACGAGTGAAATGGGCGCGATCACGCTATACGATGACGGTGTCGAAGTCCCGTCAAGTGACTACACGGTATCGTCTCCGGCGCTCGTTAACCTCCTATCGAATGGCGGTTTTGGCGATGGAACGGTCTGGTCGGGGAACGCCTTTAACGTTGTTGATGGCGTGAACAAGGCGGACGTCGGTTCTGCCGGGAATCCTTGGGACGTGAACTTAAGCGGTGACGTTGCTGTTGTCTCTGGCGAGACCTACACGCTGACCTTCGAGGCCAAGGGTGCTGAGGGGCGGACGTTGCTCGCAGGTATCGGCGACAAGGGTGCTCCGTACCATAACCATACGGAAACAGTAACCTTATCCGCTGACTGGGAGACCTATACGGTCCATCTCACAGCAAAGGACTTCGCTAACGGTGGTGGCTTCTCGGCCGAAACTCGTGTGATCTTTGATATGGGAGCCGACGCCGGCGCGGTTGATCTTGATAACGTCAGCCTGACCCCGGGTCATGTTGGCGCTCAGTTCAAGAATGCTGACCAGACAGAGCTTCTCTCGGACGGCGGATTTGATGACGGAACGGGAACGGTCTGGTCTGGGAACGCCTTTAACATTGTTGATGGTGTAAATAAGGCAGACGTTGGTGTTGCTGGGAATCCGTGGGACGTAAACCTCAGCGGTCATATTGACCTTGTCGCGGGTGAGCGTTACTACACCATGACCTTTGATGCCAAGGGCGCTGAGGGGCGGACACTGATTGCGGGTATCGGTGATAAGGGTGCCCCCTATCATAACCATAGCGAGACGGTGACCCTCTCTTCTGAGTGGGAGACCTACACGCTGTATCTATCAGCGAAACATCTGGGTGATGGTGCCGCGTTCTCGAACGAAACTCGCGTGATCTTTGACATGGGGGCCGATGCAGGTGCAGTGGAGCTTGACAACGTCAGCGTTGTCGCTGGACACGACGGCAGAGTGGGCTCCGATGCTGGCCAATATGAGTACACGGTCACATTTGATGAGGCCATAGCTCACGGTGATACCCGCGACCTATCGGTGACGCTGACCGACGACGCGGGCAACGAGTCTGCTCAGTCCTCTGTGCGCTCGGTCGAGATCGACACAGTCGCGCCCGAAGCGCCGGCGATTGCTCTCGTTAACGACACGCTCGGCGACGTCCTTCAGGGCGACACTGCGACGGATGGTATCACCAAAAATAGCGAGCTGACCCTGACCGTCACGGGCGAGCCCGGTGGCCTGTTGATCCTCGAGGACAACGGCGCCGAGCTAGCCCCGCAGAGCGTCACGGACAACGGTGATGGCACCTACACGGTCGTCACCGGGAAGCTTGACGATGGCGCCCACGCGCTGGCCGCTAAGGTCCGTGACGACGCTGGAAATATCTCCGACGCCGGCACGCTGACCGTCACGGTCGACACCGCGGCCCCGGTCGTGACCATCGACTCGGTCGGTGATATCACCGACGGCTCGGTCCAGATCAGCGGGACTGCTGAGAAGGACCGCGACGTTGTCCTGACTTTCTCGACGGACGATGGTGCCGACGACCACCAGGTTACGGTGGCGACGGATGGTAACGGTGTTTGGACGTACGACCTCACTAACGATGACATGCTTGTCATCGGCCAGGGCGAGGACCGCACGGTCAGCATCTCGCAGTTCGACGCGGCGGGTAATGAAGGGACGACAGATAGTGAGGGAGTCCTTGCGTCACGTACGTTCACTATGAACACGACCACCCACAACGACGGTAACGTGGTCGGCGACTCACAGCTGAACCAAGGCTCATCGCCTGACGGTTCGGTCATTACCGGCGACGGTGGGGCATTCGTGGACGGTGGCAACACCCTCGACCTGAGCCAGGTCTCGGGTGATGTGCGGGTGGATTTGAAGGCGCTCAAAAAACAAATCCAGGTCGACACAGATGGTGATCGAGATTGGGGCGAGCGGTCTGCTGACATCGATCAGGATATTGATGCCTTCGTCGATACCCTGATCACGGGCGCAGGCGACGACTTACTGATCGGTACTGAGTTAGTAGATATCTACGAGAGCTTCGACGGTGGTCTGGGTAACAACATCATCAACGCCGGTGACGGCATCGACCGCCTGCTCACGCAGGCCAGTCTCGGAACTGTGTCGGCGGCCCAGACAACGTCTGCCGATGGCAAGGTATTCAGCCTTGCGCTGGCCCCGAATAGTGACCTCTATGGGCTCCGGGTTGGACAGTCCGGTCCGGCGGAGTCGTTTGCGACCCTTGCCGCGCTGGTAGTGGCCCTCGAGGCTCAGTTTGCGGCCGCGAACGGGGGTACTAACCCGTACACCGTATCCGCGGACGAGTCGGCCAAGACGGTCACCGTGACGTCAACAGACACGGTCGCGGTCGCGGCTCTCTCAGACTCAGGTGTCGAGATTACCGCGCAGTACCTGGGCGGTGTCGATGTCGATCTGAGTCCGGTATACGGCACAGCCGATTATACCGGTGCGGGGACAGTCCTCCGCGCGGACGGCAGTTTTGACCTTGTAATCGGGATCGAGGACGTGCTCGGTACCGCGTATGATGACGTATTGAGAGGACAGGATCTTGAGGCCTACCTCGCGGACGGCGGTGATGCGGAAGTGGCGTCGGCGATCGATGACGACAACGTGCTCGATGGCCAGGGCGGTAATGACCGGATATACGGTGGCTCGGGTGACGACCGGATCATCGGCGGCGCCGGTGCCGACCTGCTCTACGGTGGCGCGGGCCGCGATACGTTCGTGATCAGCGACGATCTCGACACGATCGGCGACTTCAACGTGTCTTCGTTCATGACCAGCGTGACGGGACGTAACACGGTATATGACCGGGTCGAGTTCGCATTCACTGATGACGATATTCGGTCGGAGTTGGGCAATCTGCCTGCCGAGATAAGCCTTGAGGCCAAACTCGGAGGTGAGAATGGCGACCTAGTCCGGACGCTTGAGTTGCATATTATCGGAGCGGATGGCGAATCGGATGGGGTGCTAGGCTCCGTCGATCTGAGTTGGGAAAGTGTAGAGGCGCTGTATGGGTCGCTTGACCCGGACACGCACTCCCTGACCACGTTCCTGATCGGTGGTAATACGCTGTCGACTGGGGCCGGTGCTTACACCGCTAACGCGACCGTCGAGTTTGTCCGTGACAACCAGATCGACGATGCCGCGGGAGATCCCGGCGTGCTGCTTGGCGCGGGTGGAGAGTCGGACGATATCTTCGTCTCGACCGACGGAGACGATATCGTGATGGGTGGCCTCGGGGCGGATGTCTACGAGACCCGTATACTGGGCGCGTCTGACGGACGTGACCTGGGTACTGAGACCCTGAGCGATCTCGGTGGCGCATCTGGATCCGATGTGATCTTCTTCGAGGGCGTCAGAGACCTCGGAGACCTCTACTTCTCGAGGACGACGCTCGCCCGCGAGGGTGAGGGCCGTACCCTAGAGGTCGGGTTGCGCCAGTACCGGTCCGATAACCCGGATACGGTCGAGGACGAGTCCGGTACGTTGCACGCCTATGGCACGGTCGAGCTGTTCAACCAGTTCAGCCTCAGCCAGTCCGACCTCTACAAGGTAGAGGAGCTTCAGATCGCGGAGGAGTCTGTGAACCCGCTCGACTCGGCAGTCCAGAGCTACGTGTTCGGTGAGGTGACCGAGAGCGCAGAGACGGGGGATACTCTCTCGGCCTCCGCTAACGAGGCCACCATCCTGATCGGTACGACTGGAAAGAACGACGAGTACGTTATCGATATGGCTGGGGCCGTAGGCAACACCGAGGTCTGGATCTTCGGCGATGATGCCGGCTCCGATACGGTTACGATTACGGGGCTAACAGAAAAGAACTCTGAGACAACGGAAGTGAATCACGCCAATGGTGAGAAGGTACAGAAGGTGACTAAGACCTTTGAGGGAACCGAAGCGATCCTCGACCTATACTTTGCGGACGGCGGAAACGTCAACTCAACCGACCTGCTCAATAAGATTCAGTACGAGGTTTGACAGAAACCTGGCGGGCCTCGGCCCGCCAGGAAGTCGTTGGGTAGCCCGGGGGTACCGGTGTTGGATAAAAAGATTGATATTACGGAAACTACGTACTATTGTGAACATTGTTGACGTAACAGAGAGTCGGCGGGCACGCGCTGGCTCTGGGAGAATTAGATGGCGCTTAATCTAGGGACAAAGGCTGCGGCTGCTCGTCGACAAGTGACGCGCAAGGCTGACTCCGTCCGTCCGGTAGTTCATGGGCTGTCAAAAGTGGACGCGGCTCTTTTGGGCGCGGCCCTCGTAATTCTTGGTGAGCGTGTCAACTCAGCGTCCAGCGATGGGCGCCTACGTGCGCTGCCTGGGGGTATTGAGCCCGTCAACGCGGACCAGAATTTTGAGCTATCCCTCAGCTCTCTCCGGAGCGCTAATGCTGAGGTATCTTTACTCTCCTCCCTAGTATCAAACGTCCGGAAGAATGTCTCCGAAGAACTATCTGTGTCTAAGGCCGCGCAGGCAGTCGGCGAGGCCTACCCTCGCGGCTCAAAACTCTCAGCGGACCTAGAGCAGTACCTGGCCGACGCGGGACGTCCGGTCAGCGCCACCGAGCTCGGGGTCGATGGGGGCGCCAATATCAGCGGTAAGTCCTACATCAACGAGATGGAGAGTCTGGAGGCGGCGTCACAAGAATTTCTGAATATCATGCGCCAGCTCTTCGCCGAGGAGCTGGACTCGGTGGCCGAGAGGCAACAGCAGGAGCCGGCCGAGGAAGAACAAAAAGAGGTCGCCAAGGAAGAGACCGAAAAGCCGGCCGATGGGGAGCTAGAGCAAGAGGTCGCCGATGCGGGCGGGTTCGGCTCACCCTGGTTGGGGCTTCTAGGTCTCGCTGCTGGCGGCGGCGGTGGCGGTGGCGGCCTTAGCATTGGCGGCAGCGGCTTCAGTATCGGTGGCGCGGCGATTGATGGTTACGTCTCGGGCGCGACCGTGTTCTGGGACATCAATAACAACTGGGAGATGGACGCTAACGAGGCCGCGTACTCGACCACGACTGACGCGTCGGGGAACTACAGCCTCACCGGGATAACCGCCGGCGTAGGTCAGATCGTGATCATGGACGATGGTATCGATACCTCCACGGGCGGCTCGGTCGGGATGATGGCGATGGGCACCGCTAACGCCTCCGATGCCTCCAACGCGCACGTCACACCGCTCACGATGCTGGCGGCCTACGGAGTCACCGACGAGATGCTGGCCGAGATGCTCTACGAAGAGCACGACGACGGCGATATCGATCTCTCAGAGATCGACTTCCATTCTTTCGATCCGGTCGAGGTCCTTGAGGCCGGTGCCGGGGACGCCGAGACTGGCGGGGTGATCCTTCTCAAGGCCCAGCAAGTGTTTGCAATTATCAACGCGGTATCGGGGCTTCTTGAGGAGGCCGGATCAACGCAAGCCGACGCGGTCGCCTCGACTATCTCAGCGCTCGCAAACCTCGGCGCGACGGACCTCCGCTCTTTAGTAGGTGAGCTAAGCACTGATGCTGATATCGCGGCCTCGAATACTGTCCTTAGCACATTATTGGCTTCGGTCGCGCCGGACTTCGCGGACGTCTCTGTCACAGATAGTGATGACGCCGACGGCGATGGTGATACTGCTGACACAATTACCCTCGCCCAGAAACTGGCGTCCGCGATCACGGAGACCAACTCCGTAATCGGTGCCGAGATCGCGGACCCCGAGCTCGCCCTAGAGGAGAGCGCCCGTGCAGCGGCATTGATTACGCAGAATGATCTGGTCACTGAATTTAAAGAGATTGGAAAGCTTGATCCGACCACCGCCGCGGCGGACATCGCGTCGAAGATCTCGGCCTCATTCTCTGACGCCGAATCTATCAAGGCCGGCTTCCATGAGGCGTATAAGTCTCAGATCGGGGACAGTCTAGACGCGCAGGGTGGAATTACGACCGCCGTGGATGACGTTACCGTGACCGCGGGCCAGGGCCAGTTGATCGCCGTCTCGGATATTATCGCGAACGATACCAGCACCGGGTCAGGCGACCTCGTGATGGTCTCGGTCTCGCCGGCAAACCTAACCTACACTGCGATGTCGAGCGGGTTCGAGAAAATCCTCATCCGAGGTGAGCCTGGCGCGAGCGTCAAGGTATTCGATAATGGGGTCGATATCACCAGTAAGTCCCAGGTGGTTGAGAGCCTCGACTCGCCCGGCACCTACGCCGTGACCCTTTACTCGTTGGCTGCTAAGGCAGCAGGCGCCCCCCCTCCGCTGTTGACCGCTGTTGTTACCGACGCGTTAGGAGTAGAGACCCCGGTCGCTGACATCGAGTACGACTACGAGCTTCATGTCCCGGACCCATCGGCCTGGACCGTAGGTGATTATGTGCGTATGGATATCGGCCCGATCAAGGTCGAGACCCGTTACAACCCCGGCGATGATCCCGGATCTGTCGCGGCGCGCCTCGTCGACGAAGCCCGCGCCACACTGAAGGCCGATAACGCGCCGTTTAGCATCGGGATCGACCCCGATAGGCCGCACGTATTGGTCATTAAGGACCGCTCAGGCGCCCCTTTGCGGGACCGTAAGACGGGCGAGTCTGAGGTTCTCCTGGAGAAGGCCACTGATCCCTACGCGGGCAGCCACTTCGGTGCACAGTTGGTCACGATCGACGGTGTTGACTACATCCAGGTGAATTCTGATAAGGCCTCGTCTGTCCGGCTGAAGTACACGTTGGCAAACGATGACGGGCAGGGTCATGGACTGATCCGGCTGACGGTCGAGCCCGATTTCGGTGAGCTGGCGACCCCGGTAGACCGGACCACGAGCGTCCTGGAGGACGCCTATACACATGTTGATGGTACCAAGTATTCCGAGATCGCCCTGGGCTCACAGTTTGAGATCCTATCGAGCACCCACTCAAACGACGTGATCCAAGAGCGACTAATCTTCAAGCTCGATGCGTCGATGCCAGATGGATGCAAATTGAAACTTGCCGATGGATCTTTGGTCGCGATCACCAAGGGCTCTAGTGGTAACTATAAGGGTATCTCGATCAACGGGGACGACCCCCCGTCGCTATTGCTTCCGACCAACTTCCACGGTGACGCGAGCTTCAGCTTCGCGCTTCACTCGCGGGTCGATACCTCCGACGGGGCAGTGTTTACCGATAGCTCTGAAATCACTAACCTGACTGTCTCCGTAGCGCCTACCGCCGAAGCCCCGAGCGACCAATCGATCGTACAGATTTTTATTGGTGACGACGCGACTGCCGCCGGCGACCTTGATAGTGCAATTGTTCCTGTGTACGGAGTCCCTGACCCTAGCAGCACCGATTTCGAAGAAAGACAGTCCACGCGCCTGAAGCTCACCGGCGGTGACCCGAACGAGACACACTCGGTCACTTTTTACAACGTCCCCGATGGCATGAGTGTCTACTTTGGCGACGATGAGGCGCCAGTTACTGTCCAATTCGGGTCCTTTACCCTGAGCGATCTCGAGATTGAGTCCGAGATCAGCATCCGTTTCGAGGCCTCCGAGGCGCTCCTAGGTAGCCAGTTTGGTTTGACTGACTCTTCGGATCCGATCAGGGCGGTCGTCACGGGGCGGGAAGAAGACACGTCTGGTGCTGTGATTGACTCCGCTGACGGTGATGAGGTGACCTTCCGATTCGATATTGGTGGTGCCTACGGGTTGACTATCACGAGCCAGGCACTGACGGTCTCTGATGAGGATGTCGCCGCGTTGCTAGGCAGCCTCGATGCATCGATCGGTGACGGGGCTCAACTTGAGTCGGTCATCACACTCAACGATAGTTCGGCGCAACTTGGACGTTACGTCGACGGAATTTTTAGTCCATTTACGTTTTCTGGCGACCAAGCCACCGACACGGTGACGCGTACCGATGGTTCCGATACACAGATTACGATAACCCGACAAACTGCGGCCGACGGATCCGTCGCATATACGTTATTTGCGGAGGACTCCGCCACAGCTGCGGTGTACCTAGAGAATTTAGCGGTCCTTCCGGGAAGCCAACATTTTAAAGGATCCCTGACCGCGTCGGCAAAATTTACCGCGTCTATGGACGTGACCGACGATAACGGGGACGTGATAGCGACCCAGCAACTGGCGTCACTTTCGAAAGGCCCGCTGACGTTAAGGTTTGTTCCGGTCCCGGACGGCATAGTAGGCAATCAATACGACGCACCAGAATCCGCCCTGACGGCACAGGAAGACAACAGCATTGCATTGGCGGGACTGTTCCTGTCGTCGGGTGAGACGATCGCCCAGAAGATTGACGCAGGCGAGACCCTCGTATACTCGGTCACCGGGCTACCCGACGAGGCGCGGTTGGTGGACGGCTCAGGTTTCGATGGGCTGTCGGGGAGCGCCTTGGCGACAGCGATCGCGGAGGCTCCTTTGATCGGTCGGGTTGTCGGAAACGCGGTCGAGCTGACGACATCTCAGGCCACCGACGCACATATTGTTGTAGCGGCCGACCTTCACCTCGATACATCAACCCTCGACCTGGCCGCGTTTACACGAGAGCCGACAACCGGAGAGGAATCGAGCTCCGCGACCGATACGGTCGATATCTCGATCACCGCGGTAGCAGATA
>Ga0255783_10001087_pt1 | contig 29841 bp, 19 predicted proteins | sample 011ome_22_FD_179981 | JGI IMG/M metagenome (GOLD analysis project Ga0255783, IMG submission 179981) | Coastal salt marsh microbial communities from the Groves Creek Marsh, Skidaway Island, Georgia - 011507BT metaG (version 2) | ecosystem: Environmental > Aquatic > Marine > Intertidal zone >... | reverse complement strand
TGTTTACAATACCTCCTCGACAACGACTGCCCTTTACCAGATGGTTGGCGATACGAGCACGGGGAGTTACGCGTGATAGAATCAGAATCAGAAGAATAACTTCATGTTGTAATAACACATTTAGAGAGAGCGCGGTATCCTAAAACACTCCACATTTTTCTCCTCTTTCTCCAACACAACAAAAAATGAGAGAAATATTAAAAACGTTCATCCCTCGCGCGCACTGGTCCTCCACGAACGTGGATATCGTCCCGACGACTGCATCTGCGATGAAGCTCGCGCAATGGGGCGGAGTAGGGGTTTTTACCGCGTTTTGGATGATTGGTACGTGATATTATCGTTGTTTGAATACGTGTTGTTACGCGCGAAATGTGTCCGCTTTTGTTCTTGGGGGGATTGGATCTCTTTCTCTCTCTTTAGTATATGTTTCGTTCGTTCTCTCGCGTTGAGTCTCTCTCATTCTTTCTCTCTCTCTCTCTTTTTAAACAACATCAGGTGATAAGTCGTTCGCGTGGGCGAAGAGTTTCGTGATCGAACCGCCTTCTCCCGAGGAGTAATAAGAGTAGTTCTCGTGTCATTAGCTCATTTTCTACCACACCAAAGACTCTACCAAAACTCGTATATGGAATACTATTACTACTAACGTGTGACGATACCGCGTACGCTTTGGGATTACAATCTTTTCTCTACCACATCAAATGTGCGTTTTTTGTCTGTGCTTTTCACCGCTTTGCTCTTATATTATCTTTCTTTTCGGTTCTTCTTCTTCTTTTTCGTTTACCCGTCGTCAGTCTAGCGAGCGTCGGCGCTTTGCTGATGATGTTGATGATTCGCGCGTCTTCGAACGCTCGCGAAAGGACTCACGACGACTTTTTTTGCGGGAGAGTCGATGTCCATGGGTTCTTCAGTTCTTTTGACTTCTTCCTCTTCTTCGTCGTTTGCGGATGTTTCTCCTCCTCCGCCTCCTGCTCCTAATAAGACTTTGCTAAAATCGAGACCTTCCGTCAACGCTTCAGGCGACTGTTGCTCGATCAACTTTTGGAAGATTGATATGGCGGCTGGGACGCCTTTGGCGACTAAAAACGCGCATCCCGGGACCACGCCGAGTTTAAACGCCTCTTTCGCGTTGATTTGCCGTAAAATCGCTCTCGCGTACAAACCTAGAAAGACGAAAAACATCAATCGAAACGGGTGCGTCAGGAAATAGACAATCTCGTTCCATCCTAAAACGAACAAGGCGAAAATCATCCACACCGGGGCGCCACCGAACAAGCCGTCTTTTTTGGCGTTTTGTTGCGCGTGCAACGCTTGCGCGACAAAGTGCGTCGTTTCCGATTCGAATCGTCGGTAGTGCTGACGACACTCCGATGGCGACAAAATGACGTCGGAAGCTTTGGTGTCGCACAGTTTCAGAGACCATTCGGACGGGAAAGGAGGTTGGGCTATCATTTCTTCCTCAGGGTTCTTCGTCTTCAATCCGCCGGAGAGTGGATACTCTTCTTCTTGTTTTTCTCCTTCTTCTCCTGTCTTGTTCATAACACCAGGCACTAACGTTCGCAACGTCTTTTCCACCTTTGCAATCTTCATTCGCTCTTCCTTTGAAAACTGTTTCGCCTCGTCGGTTTGAAACTGCGTCATCGCCACCGCTTTCAATCGAGGCATGTCTGCTCCAATGCGGTTGATGCAAATATTCGCCAAGACGTTCACCGCGTTCAATCGAGCCAATCGAGCAATCCTACCGACGTCGTCCGAGGACGTCCAAACTCTCGGTATCCCTTCCTTCGTCTTGTTGAAATACGCGCTGAAGGATTGGCGCATGAACTCGCTCGCTTTATCGCCGGCTTCGAAACACGCGCCGTTTGATGCGATTTTGATGGCATTTTCCGCTTCGTTTTTCCTCGAATCGAACGCGTCTTTAGGTAAATCGAAATTCAACAGCGCGTTTTCTAAAGTCTCGATCCATTTCTTCTCCGAGGCGCGATAGGCCAGTCTCGCGGCTGGCCACAGCGAGTATTTTTTCTCCTCTCTTCTTTGTCGCCTCTTCAAAGCTGCTTCGGCGTCTTCGGACTTGTCGTCTGAATCGTCGTCGACGCAAATCTCTCGGCTAAACTCATCCACCGCGCCTAAAATAGACGTCGAAACCTGTCTCGAAAACGTTCTCTCTACGTTTCTCGCCATCAAAGCGCTCTTCTCGGTCTTCTCGTGATCGACGGTTTCCTCGAGATCTTTGTGAAATAATCTGGTCAAATCTTTGACGATTTCAAAGTTCCACCCGTCGATGTTTTCCGTCGGCGTCGAGTTTGCGACGTGTTCGTTCCATTCGTTAATCGAGTCTTCTCGTAACGACAAAGCCATTTGCGAGAATTTCTTCGTAGACTTCTTTTCAAAACCGCTCTCGAAACCGGCGTCCAACTCTCTTCTGACTTTGGTCAACAACTTCTTCGATACGTTCGTGAAGTGCGCCTCCAAGGTTGGTTTAAACACCGTCGTTAACTTCCCCGCTAATTCTCTCCGTTTCATATCTCGAACATTCTTATCGAAAAACGCCGTCTCGGCGTCGTAGACGTCGAAACCAGTTTTCGCAATGGCTTCGATTTCTTTCCCTAGCGTGGTGCATTCGCTGGCGTTAGGGGTATTCGCGCGTTCGCAAAGCATCCCGATCGCGTCCGAAGCTTCCACCGCGTCAGCGCACATCGTCGCGATTTCCTCGCATCGAACCGTGGCAACCATAATCGCGTGAGCCGGTAAATCTAAATCGCGATTTTCCTGCACCGCTTTCCAAATTTCTCTCATGGAAGTCGGCAACGCCGTCGACGGAACTTTGCTCTCGTGCGTCGACTCATCATCCGTGGAAGAAATCAACGCCGCGCGTAAACCTTTGCATTCTTTCACGAACACCTCGTTCTCGTGCAAGTAATGCGGCAAACTGAAGTATCCGACGTCGAAAAACTCGCTCACGTCCGAGTTTGCGAAATGCTCTGGTTTCTTGATGGATTGCCACACTTGCTCGACGTCCTCTTTCAACGCTTTCTCGAGTAATTCAATCGGCGTTTTCGACCGATCGCGAATGACAAACACGAGTTTCGTTTTCTTCGTCGTCGTTTTGTTATTCGAACAAAACAACTTCAAATTGACTTGTAAAATCGTCTTCAGCAAAGGTTTCCCGCTCGCGTGTTCTCTCCCGATGTCGTTGCACCACACGTTGACTAAGAGAACGTCCGAGGCCGCCAAAGCGAACAGCGCGGTTTGCTTCTCAAACGTCTGGTCGTCTTCGCCTCGCTCGCGACCGTCGGAACCTTCCAGGTCGAGCACGATCGTATTATTATTGTTATCATCCGATTGTTCCGCGATTGCCATCCACACGCCTTTCGTCGTCTGTCGGCGTCTGTTGAATAGAAGAAGAGTATAGTATTAAGAGTAGTCAGCATAAAATCATCACGATCATCCGCAAAACCGCGTTCAAAAGAAAGTCAAAACAAACAGAGTGATAAAGAGAAAGAGAAACGTACCCGGACAACTCGTCCATCTCTCGAAAGCTCGTCCCGAACGCGTGGTTCATCAAAGTGCTCTTCCCGCTCGACTGCGGTCCCATGATGCTCATCACCGTGTACTTTTTATTCCACTCGTGCGCGTTTGCGGCATCGTGTAAGAAAGATTCGCACGCGTGTTCATCGAATTCGCCGCGTTCGTCGATCAGTTGCATCTTATCCTGTCCTTTATCGCCGCCGCGCATCTCTCTCCCAGTCTCGAGAGATCTCAATAATCCGAGAGACTTAATTGTCCAATTTTGAATTCTTTTCGACTGATCTCTCCCGATATCAAGCGAATAACGAGAGGATTGTTCAACCGCAAAAAGAGCACCACAAAGAAACACTTCTTCTGTTGTTGTTATCGCGCGAGATGATGATTTAAAGGCTCTCTCTCGTTCGTATCGCTTATGTTGTTCTTTACGAAGGAAGAGATCTCAATTTTGAATTTTTTCCCCCCTAGAACGATTGAGATCTCTCCTGATATCGAGCGAAGAATACCGAGGCGTATTCAATCACAAAAAGAGAGCGCGATGAAGGGATTGTGTTCTGCGTCCTCTCGAAAGCGTTTGATGCGAGGTATTCGATGCTTTTCGAGCTCAATTATATGTGTACGTGTTTGTGTGTAAAATTCTGAAGATTTTCCTTCTGAGAGGTGCCTCGAAAGCTCCATTATGCGCACGCGTTTATTCCGAAACTTTAAAGATGTTTAGAGCGAAGACTCGCGAAAGAACGCACCGAGCGCGGAAGATGGTGAACAAACGCTCCCGTTTTGGACACTTTTATGATGCGCGTTGCGTCGCTTCGAGCGTGCGATTCTTCGAGAGCGCGTTTTAAAACGGATCGATTCATCGCTTGTGTTTCCCGTAACGTTTTTGCTCGAAAGAAGGTTTAGCATCAGATGACGAGGACGTTTTTGATGCCATCGCTGAAAAAGTTCTTTCTCGTCGTCGCACTCGCACTCGCGAAAACGGCGTTCGCCAGTAATGAGGACGAGAATTTGTTGAGCAACAAAGCGCGCTGGCCTCCCAACAAGAGAGGAGGAGAACACCAACGAAAACCAAGATTCGTGACGTTTATGATTTCACCAGGACGAACGAGTACGAGAAGCATGTGCGCGTTTTTTAATCAATACCTGCACCAGCGATGCGCACACAACATGTTCGGGATGTGGAATGTGCAAGATGTGGAATCGTTCGTTCGTGAAGAGGCGTTCGTTACGAATACGAATACGAATACGACTCGATTTGAAAGCGCTCTCGATGAAGCCGTCGAGAGAAAACGCTTGCAATTTTTCACGGACGTGCCATTTTTTATGCCGGGGATGCCGTGCCGATTGCTCGCGAAGTACCCCGAGGAGGCGCGATTTCTTTACGTACACCGCGATAGGATGGAGCATTTTGATTCCGTGCTTCGCATGCATTGTAAATGGGACGCGCCGATACACTGTCTGAATGCGAATAATAAGGCGTTGCGAGAACGCTCGTGGGGTTCGTATTTTCAAACGTTTTGTGACGAACACTCGAAAATTTGCGGAGAGAACCCCGACGATAAAGTTATTAAGAAGAATAATCTAACGTCGCTGATGTCGTCGATTTGGTCGGCACATTTGGACGAGTACGAGCAATCGGTGAGAGAATGTATCCCAACTTCTAAATTGCTTAACATATCGCTCGGTTGGTACAACGAGACGAGCGAGACGAAGCGCTTCCAAAGTTTTTTTGGACTTCCAGAAGAGAATAATGATTCGCTGGCGTTGCGTTTCTCGCGCCTCCATATAAACGATGATTTGATGCCCGGAAGACGGCAGCGGATGTTTAACAACAACAACAATAGCAATGAATCCACCAGTAGAGGGAAGTGGCGTCCTCTGATTATGCTCACCGGTCCCGAACAAAGCTCAACGTTAGTTTCTGGCGCGATTCGAAAAGCGTTAAACGAGACGTTTGAAGTAGGCATATCAGAAGGATGTCCAATGGAACTCATAAATCCAGCGTGCCAAACGAGTAAACGTCGAGCGGAGTTGTACGCTAAATGTATCCCATCTCTCTACAGGCAAAAAGCAGTCCAAATGTGGAACACGTGCTCGTCCTCTGATTTGGAAAACGTGTTCCACGAAGCAAATCTAGGACGTTGGAAATTTACAAAAGATATACACTTGAACGGATGGCATTTGAAGACTTTGCACGAAAGGGGGCATCCTTTGTTCGTCGTTTTTCGTAAACCAGAACATACGTTTCCCGCGTCGAGGCGTAGAGGGGGAGGGGGGCAAAATTATTTTGCTTTTTGGCGATCGTTGATATCTACTACACCTGAAAATGTACGAATGCTTCCCGCGGGCGCAGATCTTCTCAGACTTCGAAATTACGCAAAATATGTGTTCGACGCCATCGTGAAACAACGAGATCACCACATCTTTGCCGGTACAACAGGTATTAGAGGGATACAAGAGTGCTTGGGCCATTTCTTCCATTTCTGGCATCTCATAACCGTAGCGAAGAGTTTAAACGTCCCAGTGTTTTCTGTTGAATCTTTGTTGCTGTCCAACTCTAGAGATGAGGCTCTCATAGCACTGAAGGCTTCTGGCGCGTGCACTTCGTCATCAATTGGTAGCGCTGAAACGTGTGAAGCGTTTGTAGATAATCTCAGAGAAATGCAAAGCGTGCCTACTCGGATGCACGTGAATGTTACCGAAATATTCAAAGACGCGTCGTCGTTTTCGTCGGTTTCTTTACTGATCGATCGAGAGAAAAAGTACTACGAACGCACGAAGTGTGCTCCGGTTCTTAGTACAGTCACGTCCTGGTGTCGCGATAACGTAAGAAATTGCGCAACCGTTTCCGACGTGTACAGCGGGGCAACCGTCGGAACAACTCTGGATTACCTCTCGCCGTTGAAACAAGGCGGGGTGACTAATATCGACGAGATATTTAATAAAACGTTTTCGCCGCGAGGGGGGTTGCTTCTTCTCGGCGGCGAAGAGAAAAGGACAGCTGAAGCGAAAAGGCTCCAGGACTCTGTCGTTTACCTGGCGGCGCTCGTGGGCTCGTTCTTCGCGCTCGCCGGAGTCGCGCGCTTCTTTAGGAGTCGGAAATCTCGAGAGGTCGCGTAGAAGTCATTTTAGCAAAAGAAGTGGAAACATACTGGTAGTATGTATGTTATAGGAAATAGTAGTACACGCTCGAATGCTCGAACACATTCGATGATGATGCGTATCGTTTTATTCTCTCTCGTATTTTCCTCACAAGTAAAAAATGGATAAAATGCGTCGGTGTCGTCACCACCACCAACCTTTTCTTAAAGCGCTTTTCCACCGCATGGAAAAGGGTGCGTCGTTGATGCGTCGCATGAGTAGCATCAGTAGCACGAGTAGTACGAGTAGTGGTAGCGTTTGGCTCAAAGCAGTCGTACACAAACACGCTTTCATCGGAAGTTCTTCAACATCATCGTCGCCAAAATCAATGTCGTCGACGGCTTCGTTTCCATTCTCCCCGGTGCAATCAAAACACTACGCCTCGGTCCTGGAACGAACCATATTCCAACCCTGGTCGAGAAAATTCATCGATTCCGTCCCCATGCCTTTATCCGGGGAGAAAGTTTTAGACGTAGCCTCCGGGACCGGCGCGACGAGTCGAGAAATCGCGGCGATTTTAGGCAACGAGGATAGATTTTCACGAGTGGTTGGCATCGACAGCTCGGAAGGGATGGTTGAGGAAGCGAAGCGACGCGAGGACATTTTCGCGGAGAAAAGAGCAAAGAACGAGAAAACTCGCGAGGATTTGGATTTACCGGCACCGATTACGTACGAGGTCGTTCCGATGGAAGAATGGAAGAGCGAGGAGGACCAGTTCGATCGAGCGTATTGTCATCAAGGCGCGCAGTTTTTTACCGATCGAGAGCGAGCGCTTACGAATGTTTTCAAGAGTTTAAAACCGGGCGCGCATTTTAACGTCGCCGTTTGGGCGCCGGTGAAAGGACAGAAGTTGTTCGAAGTTTTGAGAGACTGTTTGATCGAGTGCGAAAGAGAAGAGTGGGTGCCGATATTGCTGAAACCGTTTTCGTACAGCGGCGACTTCGAATCGACCTCGAGAGTGGACGCCATCGATAGGTTAGAGACGGATTTAATCAAAGCCGGGTTTGAAAACGTGGACGTGATTTTCGAGGCAGATAAAGTGCGGTTTGACTCTTTAGACGAAGCGTTAAAAGTCATCTCGGTCGCACCGTTCGGACAGGAGTTAATGTCGGACGCGAAACTCTTTGAAAAGTTCACCCGAAAGTTCAAGATGAAAATGTTAACCGAAGGAAGCGACATCAACGACGGCGATCGAGCCTCGAACGACGATTTAAGTCAAAGAATAAAAAGCGGCACGGACGGCGGCGACGAAGTCAACGTGACCATGATGAGTTTCTTCGCGCACTGTAACAAACCCTGGGCGGCGGGTGGAATCCAAAGCAGCTCGTTCAAGTGTTAATATAAAATGAATTTGCCGCGAGGTGGTGTTGTTTTACGCACGGAAAAAAGAGACTTTAAAAAGCCGCCGTGTTTTTCGAAGACGAAGACGAAGACGTGGGCTTCCTTTCGAGTTTCGAAAGAGAGAGAGAGAGAGAGAGAACAACAACAACAACAACAACAAAACACGTTTTTATCGCTATCATCAATATCACGCTTTTGTAAAGGTTTACGTCATGCGCGGAGTACCGTTTCCCTGTAGGGGTCTCAACTGAAACTGTTTAGGGTATCCGCCCGTTTGCTCCATTTTGTCTCTCGAATGTCCTCACATTGCGCGCGCATAGATATACTCCCCCATCTGCGGTCACTGCTACTCTTTAAAAGCCAACACACGATGTACGTCGAGGAGGTCTGCATAGACGGTTTCAAATCCTACGCCCAACGTACCATCGTCCCTCAATTCGACCAATATTTCAACGCCATAACCGGTTTGAACGGAAGCGGGAAATCAAACATTTTGGATTCCATCTGCTTCGTCCTCGGGATCACGAATTTAAGTCAGGTGCGCACTCTTCTCGTGACGATGTGACGGTTCTCTCTCTCTGCCGCGTACTCTTTCTGTCGTCTTTCTCGCGTTCTTTCGCGTTCGGGAACGAGAGGATGCTGAGAGTGTGAGTAGAAAAAGGAGCGAGAGATTCTGATTTTGAATTTTCGTTCCCCTTTTGGGGTGAAGCTACTCGAGGTGGATTTTTGCGCGCGGAGGACTCGCGAATGTCTCTACTCTCTCTCTCGATGACGTTTACGATCAAATAACGCGTTAAAACTCTAGGTACGATGTTCCTCTTTGCAAGAGCTGGTATACAAGCAAGGCCAAGCTGGGATTACGAAAGCGTCCGTCTCGATTACGTTCAACAACTCGGAGAAGTCTCGCTCGCCCGTCGGGTACGAACACTGCGATCAAGTCACCGTGACGCGTCAAATCGTCATCGGCGGGAAGAATAAGTACATGATCAACGGGTCGGTCGCACAACCGACGAGGGTGCAGAATTTGTTTCACTCCGTGCAGTTAAACGTGAACAATCCGCATTTTTTAATCATGCAAGGGAGGATTACGAAGGTTTTGAACATGAAACCGATTGAGATTTTAGGCATGTTGGAGGAAGCCGCCGGGACGAGGATGTACGAGAGCAAGAAGGAAGCGGCGACGAAAACTTTGACGAAGAAAGAACTGAAAGTGACGGAGATTGACCAGCTTCTCGAAGAGGAGATTTTACCGACGATTGAAAAGTTACGGAAAGAACGCGGCGAGTACATGAAATGGGCGTCGGCGAACGATACGTTGGAACGGTTGAGGCGATTTTGCGTCGCGGTGGAGTTTTGCGAGGCAGAGGAAGAGATGACAAAAGCGGAAGAGGAGTCGGAAAAGTTGAAAGAAACCGTGGAAATGCATCTCTCAAAGGCGATGGAGGCGAAAGCGATGTCGCAAGAGATGGATAAAGACATCGCCGTGAAGATTGAAAACCGCGAGAAGGCGTGCGGCGACCAGTTGAACGCTTCGAAGCAGCGCGTCGAGGAGAAATCGAAAGAGTTGGTCAAGAAAACGAGCGCGTTCGAACACGTCTCGAAAGAGATGAAAAGCGAGGAATTGTCTCTCAAGAAGCTCGAAAAGAGCAAATCAGATGCAATCTCTGCGGACGAGAAGAGAAAAGAAAAAGTCAAAGATCTCGAACTCGAGGCGCAGCGAGAGGAGGAAAATTTACGCTCGGCGGAAGCGGAGGCGGAGAAGAGCGAGCGAAAATTAATGAACGTCCAAACCGGCGCCGGGGATACTTCGGAGAACAAATCGTTACAAACGCAACTCATGGAAGCGATCGGGAAAGTCGCCGAGTGCGACGCCAAGGCGAAATCGGAAGCATTGAGGCAAAAACACATCGAGAAGGAGATGCGAGAGACGGAGAAGTTGAAAGCGTGTAAGGCGAAGGAAAGCGCGAAGATGCAAAACGAAATGTCCGAAGCCGTAAAGATGGTGGAGAAAGCACAACTGGAGTTGGCATCGTTTGAAACCGAATTCGACGACATTCAAGACAAATGTGCGCAATTGGAGGAGGAAAAGGCTTCATTAGAATCCGCGCTCGAGGACGCCAGAGACGCGTGCGACCAACTCGAAGGAAAGCTCGCCGGTCTCGATTTCAAATTCAAAAATCCAGACGTGAAGTTCGATCGCGCGAAGAAAGTGAAAGGAACGATTGCGAAACTGTTCGACGTGATGGATGAGTCGACAATGACGGCGTTAGAAGTCATCGCCGGTGGTAAGTTGTACCAAGTCGTCGTCGATTCCGCGGATACCGGTAAAGCGTTGCTCGAACGCGGAGAGTTGCAAAAACGAGTCACGATCGTGCCTTTGGATAAAGTCGACGGGAGGAAAGCGCACGATGAACAGGTCAAAGCGGCTGAAAAAGTCTCGAACAACGAGGCAAAGTTGGCGGTGTCTTTGGTGACGGCAAAGGACCAATCGGTACAATCGGTGATGAACTACGTATTCGGTCGCGCGTTCGTCTGTCAAACGCAAGAGACGGCGAAGCGAGTGGCGTTCGATAAGAACGTTTTGTTGAACTGCGTGACCGTGGAGGGCGATTTATTGAACCCAACTGGACTGTTAACCGGTGGATCGAGAAATAAAGGTTCATCCGTCTTGAAAAAGTTGAAAGCGTTCTCCGAAGCGGAAATGAAAGCGAGCGAGTTGCGCGACGACATCGAGCGGTGCGACCGAGACATCGAAAAGGCAAAAATCGAGCGCAAAAAATACGCGGAGCTGGAAACGAAGTTGGACCAATGTGAACACAAATTAAACTTATTAAAGGAGAAAAACAGCGAATCCGAGGCGTTTCAGTTGGAAGAGAAACGAATGAAGCTGACGAACGAGTTGGAGGAGTGCGAACGAAACGTCCGAGAGATGGCGCGAGTGAAGGAAGAAACGCTCGCGTTGCAGAAGAAACTCGACGCGGAGATTAAAAACTTCGCCAAAGAGCGCCAAAACTTGTTAAAAGACGCGGAGAAGAAGGTGAAAGAGACGAAAAAGCTGGTCAGTGACATCAAAGAGAGAATCAAGAAGAAAGAGACGATTGTTTTAGACGCTCGAGTGGAGAAAGAGGCGGCGATGAAAGCCATCGCGAGCTTGGAGGAGGACATCGAGCACGCGAAAGGAGGCATCGAAACGTTATCCAAAAAAGTCATCGAGTTTGAACGAGAGATGATACACGCACGACAAGCTTTCGACGAAGAGAGCGAAGCGTTGGAAATCATTCAAACCAAGTTACGAGAGACGGACGATGAAATCGCCTCGTTGCGGAAACAGAAATCGAAGCTCGAGCAGAAACACATGGACGAATCCGTCGAGGCGAAGAAGTTAAACTTCAAAATCGACCAGTTTGCCAAAGCCGCGAGCGACGCTCAATCGCGATTCCATCTGCTCGAAAAAGAGCACCCGTGGGCCACCGAACACGAAAGGCAGCTGTTCGGCAAAGAGGGCACGGAATACGACTTCTCCAAGAGAGACGTCAAGAAGGCGCAAAAGCAGTTGCAAGAGGCGGAAGAGACGCAAAAGCAACTCGGGAAACGAGTGAACAAAAAAGTCATCGCCATGTTCGATAAAGCCGAGCAAGAGTTTAAGCAGTTGCAAGAGAAACGACGAATCGTTCTGAACGATCGATCGAAGATTGAAAAAGTCATCCACGAGTTGGACGAGAAGAAGCGAGAGACGCTCGAATTGGTTTGGCAAAAAGTGACCAAAGATTTCGGATCCATCTTTTCGACGTTATTGCCGGGAACGCGAGCGAAGTTGGAACCGGTGGAAGGCACTACGTTCTTGGACGGTTTAGAAGTCAAAGTCGCGTTCGGTGAAGTGTGGAAAGAATCGCTCTCGGAACTCTCGGGCGGGCAAAAATCCTTGCTCGCGCTCAGTTTAATATTGGCGCTTTTGCTCTTCAAGCCGGCGCCTATTTACATCTTGGACGAAGTGGACGCGGCGTTGGATTTATCGCACACGCAAAACATCGGACGAATGATTCGCACGCACTTCCCGTTTTCGCAGTTCATCGTCGTCTCCTTGAAAGAAGGCATGTTTAACAACGCGAACGTTATTTTTAGGACCAAGTTTGTGGACGGCTTATCCACCGTATCCCGCACGGCGCCGGCGTTGAAGGATAAAGTCACCGAAGAAGATAAAAAGGATGGGGGCGCGTTAGGGGCAGCCGCGCAGAAAAGAGCGGATAAAAGTACAACAACAACAAAAGCGGCGGCCAAGAAAGGACATGTGGCCAAGGAGAACGCCGCGCCGCTTTAAAAACATTATTCTCAACACGTGGTATTTTTATTATTATAAACCACACTACATTTGTACCAAAAACGTCTATATTTTTAAAAAAAAGTCACAAAAGTCTTCAATCAAAAGCGATGATCACCACGACGACGACGACCATTCCCAGCGGCGAAAACCCTCTTTCGTTGATATTCTTCGACCTCATTCGCGTCGCCGCGTCGAAGTCTTCTTTATCTCGTCGTCGTCGCAACACACACGTCAACAAAAATGATGATTCTAAAAAAAAAACGAATCTGATCTCGGTCAACGCATTAAAATCATCATCTTTGGTGTCGTCGGAGGATGACGACGACGACGTAAGCGACGAGAACAACAACAACACGAACAACAACAACGCCTACTTTTCCGATGATGAAAAGTCAAAGTCGTTCACGAACGCGACGAAAGCGGTTCGTCGATTGCGGTTTCTCTTGAAACACCCGAGAGTGAAAGAAAAATTAATAATAGTAAAAGGAGGCAAAAGTACCGCCGCGGATGCTGCTTCCTCGTTGTTGTTGAAAACGATATTACCGCAAAGGTACATGAAATCGACGCTTTCTTCCGTCAGCCGAGTCAGACGAACGACAACAACAACAACCGCGAAGAAAAGTTTGAACGTACAAAAACATCCCGGATGGTATCGTCGATGTGCCGTCGTCGTCGACGATAACGACAACGCGAAAAAGAAGAAACGGAAAGAAGACATCGCGAGATTAGAAACGACGTTGGAGCGATTAAAGTTGACGTTGGAAATTGCGGAGAAGCGAGCGAGAGACGAGATGGAACGAATAATACTAATCGGAAATGAAAGGGAGGACGAAAGGCAAGAAGCGGAAGAAGAGGACGACGACCACTTGGTTCCGTTTTTGACTTTGAAGAAGGAACGGCGGCGACCCGAAGAAGAAGAAGACAAAGAAGAACGACAAAAGAATACCAAGCTATTATTAGTCGCCGCCGCTCGATGACGACTCCGTTGTTCGGTAATATTATCTATAACTAAACGCATAATACTAAACAATCCTAAAATAGTAAAATCGCGACGATGATGATCAAAACAACCCATTCGAGCCTCCTCGCCCACCTCCTCCGGTTAAATCCATGACCAATTTGCCTTCTCTCGCCAACAACTCTTTCGCTTGTTGCAACAGATCGGCCATTTTGACAAACTCGCCGTCTTCCTCGCACGCGCGGATTAACACCGCGAACGTGATTTCCGTGGCCATGATGTTGTCTTCTTTTTGCATGCGATCGTAGACGTGTAAGGCTTTCGGCACATCTCCGGCGCGCACGTGCGCGCCGATTAACGCGTTGTACACCGCGGCGTTTCGAGGCACATCCCATCTCGCTTTCATCGTTTCCAACACGTCCTCAGCTTCCAAGTTTCGTCTTTGTCTGGCCAAGCAGTGAATGTACGCGCCGCACATGACGGTGTGCGGGACGACGTGTCGAGATTTTGTCAACATTTCGCGCCACACGACGTCGGCGGCTTCGTACTCTCCCGCGCGTTCCGCGGCTGAGATGAGTTGGGTGTACGTGTACCTGTCCGGTTGCAAATGCGCTTGGCGTAAATCGCTAAACACTCTGTGAGCACTTTCCCAGTCGCCGTACCGCGCGTACCCGCCTAATAAGGCGTTGTACGAATACGTCGTCACCACTAACGTTGAATTCTTCATGTTCTCGAACGTTTCCGAGGCGAATTGCAAATCTCCAGCGCGACCTGCCATGGTGATAATCGCGTGCGTTAACGTCGCATCCGGTGAGTCAATTTGGAACACTTTAAACGCAGATTTCGCGAGTTTGTTCCCTTCTTGCCACATTCGAGCGACTTCAAACGCGCCCAAGGCTAAACTGAACGCTAGAGAAGTCACTCGGACGTTTCTTTCCTCTAACATTTCGTACAAAATTTGCTCAGCCTCGTCCGCTTTGCCGCTATCTCTCAACGCGGTTAAGATGGCCGTGTACGTGTAAATGTTTCTCTTCACGTTCCCAATCTTCTTCACGTCGTTGAAAATCTCCAACGCGGATTGCCAATCGCCGATTTTCGTCGTCATGGCAATCGCGGCGGAGGCGCACTCGTTTCGCGCGAGCCAAGATTGCGTGGAATCGAAATCTACATCTTTTCCTCCTGTTGCTTTCGAAGTATTCTTATTATTATTCAACATGTGCTTTGCGATTTTCAACTCGCCTCTCCACACCTCGAGGACGATTCTCACCTCGCGACTCGTCTTTGCGCTCGACGCCAAGGCGCAAAACGTGTACGCGTTCGGCGAGTATTTCGATTCGTCGTTAAACGCTTGCGTGGACATCCACCTGTACAACGCGTACGCCCTCGAAAAGTCGTTTCTCTCCCCCAACTCTTTAATCGCGAAATTAATCGTCGACGTGCCAAACTTATGGTTCGGATCTTTCTCGATCTTGCTGTTTTTCATCTCGTCTAGATTGTGTTGCGCCAACGACGAGGACGGATTAATCACCGCTCGCGCGACGTCTTTCAAATGGAACACGTCCGCGTTCGTTGTTCTGGTGGTGGTGGTGTTGTGGTTGCCGATGACGTTGTTGTTGTATCGCCTGCGTTGTTGTCCCCCGCTAAAACTATTACTACTACCTCTATTATTGCCGCTGCTGCTATTTTCACCGCTCCTCCTCTCAAAGTCTTCTTCTTTGTTGTTGTTGTTCTTGTTGTTGTTGTTGTTCTCCTCGTCGTCAGTTCCTCCATCCTCAAAAGAAGAAGAAGAAGAAGCGTCAACCTCCATCAACAAATCCTTAAACTCGTCGTCCGCGGATAACTCCGCGGGATCTCGTTCCAGACTTTTGTACAACCTCTCCACTTCCGTGCTGTCCACTTCCACTAAATCAAAATTAATCGGTTCGTATTCCGATGAAGACGCCATTTCGTCTTCGTCTTCGTCGTCTTCGTCTTTTTTCTTGCCCCCGCCGTAGTAATACCTATACTTATCGAACGCGCTGATATTCTCCATCGCTTTCACGATCCGCTCGCCCGGTCGCATCGAATCCAGCTCTGCGTTTCTATGAACACCCTCCTTTTCGTTCTTAGCATTAGTACTATGAGTATTAGTATTCTTACGATGATTTTGATGATGCTCTCTCCTGTACTTCTCTGCCATCAGGCGTTTCTTGTGCGCGTCGTTAGTATTCGCTTTCAGACGCCTCCTCTTGGTGGTTCCAGCCGCCTCAGCAAAGTTGCTTTTTGTTTTCTTCTTCTCACCACTCGGACTCTTTACCTGGGTCGTCTTCTTTCGTCGCAACGATACCGTCTCCTTCTCGTTCGAACGCGTGTTCTTCAGCGACGACGATTCTTCTCTTTTATTACGAACAATTGCTCCTCTTTCCTCGTCTTTGTCTTTAATTTCCATTTTATCCATCGCGCGATGCAACGACGACGAATTGTCCCTGGACCCGTCGTTCGCATTCACGGACGTCTTTATTACACTCCGCCTCCTCCGAAAACGCGCGACGAAAAACGATGATTTCGACGACGACGATCTGTTGTGAGGCATCACGGAAGTGAAAATCATCCTCGTCGAAGTCATCCTTCGCGCTCTGTTTTCTCTCTCGATGCAGTGATGCGAGTGAATACGAATCGAGAGGAGGTTTTAATGCGCAATTCTTCCCTTGAGCAAGAATACTTGTTTTACTAAAGAGTGGTCAAAAAGATACACACACACAAAAAAACACAGAGACAACGAGAGGTAAATGAAAGCTCTCGTCTCTCCTCAAAAGACGTTATATATATAGTAGTAGTGCGTTTTGTGAGAGTTTTAATGAGCAATTCTTCCCTTAAGCAAGAAGAATACTTGTTTTAAGAAAGAGTGGTCAAAAAGATACACACAAAAACACAAAAACACAGACGAGTCTCTCCTCAAAAGACGTCATATATATACAGTAGTAGTAGTGTGTTTTAAAGTGAGAAGTTGAGATGAAGCGTTCTCTGACTACTGAGAGAAGACTCTCCTTCGTAGTGCCTGGTGTACGTCGACACGACGCGCACACCTCTGACCCTCCTTTTCGATCTGGGTCAACACCTTGAAGTGTTTCTTCTGCGTAAGAGAAAAAAACGCTTCTCAAATGGCCTCCTCTAAACCCTAAAATTTAAAGTGAAACCCTAAAAGTATAGTTTTTTTTTTCTTTCAAAAGGACAGTTTGGGAGTGTTTTGCGTCAGAACATTCACGCAAACGTTGCTCTTTGTTGTGAGCGACAGAGAGCGTTTTTTACTACGTCTTCTGTTCACGGAAGCGAGAAGTAACAAGACCCCTTTTTATTATTTAGTAGGCTTTGAGAAGTTTCTGTGTGTGTTTTGTCTTTCGTGTGTTGTATATATATAAGACATTAGAAGAATTGGAAATCGAGAGATCACGCAAAACGGAGAAAAGAAGAGTTTTGAAGTTGGCGGCTTAAACGACTCAACGCATATCGATTACTATCACAGTATTTATATCGCGAGAAGAACGACACACATAAAAAAAAGCAGTTCAAGATGGTAGCGGTGAACCGCACGACCAAAATGCTCTCTTTCATCAACCACAGAATCCGAGCGACGATCGTGGACGGGAGGCAAATCGTCGGCCGATTCGTCGCCTTCGACAGACACATGAACTTAGTCTTGGCGGATTCGGAGGAGTTTCGGAAACTTCCGAAGAAGAAGAAAACGAATACTACCACGAAAGAAGAAGACGATGAAGATGCAGGAGGAGACGTGAGGAGAGTCCTTGGATTCGTGTTACTGAGAGGCGAAGAAGTCGTCTCGGTCGCGGTGGAAGGGCCGCCGATTCGCGTGAAGAAAATTTCCTCGCAGAAGCAAGGAGCGGACGCCGGAGGTATTCCGGGAGGGGGCGTGGCGAGACCGGCGGGGAGAGGCGCGCCGATGATGATGCCGGGGATGATGCCGCCGCCGGGGTTAGGGCAGCAACAACCTTCGAGTGGGCCTCCGGGGATGATGATGCCGCCGCCGGGATTTCGACCCGGGATGGGGCCTCAGTAAGTAGACTACTCTTGTGTTTGTCTCGTTAGCGCTCGTCGTCTTAAATATACGCGCGAAACCAAAACGTTTAGAGTTTAATATAAAGTATCATAGATTTACATCATCGGGTAATAAATAAAACGGTAGTATCAAGCTCGACGAGTTATACGCGCAAAAGCTTCGACGCTTCTTAAATCTGCTTAAAGCTTAAATCTTCGTTCTTCACTTTCATAAGGTTTTCAGAGTTCTGCATTTCCCCATAAAGACAAAGGAAAGAAAATATGGTCGTCGGGCCTGCGTTCCTTTTAGGCACCGCGATATACGCCACATTCCCGAGTAAAATAAAGTATCCTTTGCTCGCATCCGTCGCCGTCGCGAAAAACATCCTCCTCAAGAAGAAGGAGAAGACAACAAAGAAGAAAACAAAGCAGAATGAATTAATTGATGAACAACTCCCCGTGTTGCGGTGGAAAAACATCCACTTATCCGTGCACAAAAAGACGCAGAAAACACCATCAAAAACTATTCAAATCTTATCTGAAATCTCCGGTGAAGCGCACGTCGGACGTTTGTTTGCCATCGTGGGGCCGTCTGGGTCTGGGAAAACGTCCCTGTTGAACGCTTTAGCGGAAAGAGTTCCTGGGAAGAATGTACAGTTAAGTGGCCTTTTGAGAAGGGAAGGACGGATGTCGTACGTGGAGCAAGAGGATGCATTTTTCGCACAACTCACGGTCAAGGAAACGCTTTTATTCGCAGTAAAGCTGGCGAGATCGAAAAATGAACTCGCCATATCGGATGTGGTTTTACAAGACGAAGAGATTTGCTCTCGTTTGATGACGGATTTGGGTTTGATGAAGTGCGCGGAGACCAAGGTCGGCGACGCGAAAACGAGAGGTTGTAGTGGCGGGGAGAAGAAGAGGTTATCGTTGGCGTGTCACTTGGTGTCGAATCCAAAGGTGATCTTTTTAGACGAACCGACGAGCGGGTTGGATTCGTATCAGGCTCTGAACGTGGTTCAAGCGTTGAAGAGATTGTGCGAGAAGAGACGAACTATCGTCGTGTGCTCGATTCATCAACCGAGGCAGAAAATCGTGGATTTGTTCGACGACGTGACCGTTTTATCCTCCGGGAAGTTGATGTATCACGGATCGATGGACAATTTGGAAGGACATTTTGAGAACAAGTTAGGCCAGAAGTGCCCGAGAGGGCACAACATTCTCGAGTTTGTGATTGATTTGATCAGCGTCGACGCGAGCACGCCGGAGACGATGTTGGAGAGCGAAAAGTTAATCGCAGAGGTGGCGAAGCACGCCTCTCGGAAGAATGATGGAGCCGCCAGTTTTGGTGGTGGTGGTGACACTGCGGATGCTCTCTCGCCGCCCGCAGTAGCATCGGCGGAGGGAGCAGTCGAAGAACAAACAAAAAGTAATAATACTAAAAATCCAATCCAAGAATTCTTGGGTCAATTTCCGCTTCTCTTCCATCGAGCGTTTAAACAGGTCGTGAGAGACAAGACGACGAACAGGATTCGATTGACTGCAAACCTCAACTCGGCGCTCGTTTTCGGATCTATATTCTGGAAGCTCAAAATGGACCCGGCGTCGATGCAAAACAGGTTCGGTTTGCTCCAAGTCAGTACCATCAACGCCGCCATGGCGGCTTTAATGAAGACGTTGACTGCGTTTACAAAGGAGAAAACCATCGTCACTCGCGAACGCGCGAACAATAGCTACGGCATCTTGCCGTTCTTCGTGGCGAAGATTTTTGCCGAGTTGCCCGTCAGCGCTTTGTTTCCGCTCGCGTTTGGATGCGTCGTCTACCCGATGACTCGATTACAACCCACCGTGCCTAAATTCTTGAAATTCTCCTCGGCGATTATTATGGAATCCTTTTGCGCGTCGGCGATGGGTTTAGCCATCTCCTCGGTCGCGCCGAGCACGGAAGCCGCGATCGCTATGGGTCCAGGTATTATGGTTCTTTTCATCGTTTTTGGCGGGTACTACGTAAACGTGGAAACCGTGCCGTTGTGTTTTCGATGGATAAACAAGTGCTCGTTAATTCGAGAAGGGTTCCAGTGTTTGTGTTGCAACGAGTTCACCGGCTTGAAGTTTACGCCCGGACCGACGGGTGAGAAAGCGCTGGAGAATTTAGGATTCGACGCAGAAAACGGGTATAAACAAGGTATGCACGGATTAGGGAACACGTTAGGATACCTTTGGCTGTTGACGTTATACTTGTTGGAGAACAACGAGCCAACGTTTGCGGTCATGAAGGCAAACAACGTAAATGAAGAACTCACTGGAATGAATTGAAATACAAAACGCACATCTGCCGTACTTTACTATTCTCTACTATTTATTCTAACCTATTAGAGCAACTCGGATCTGTACAGAATAATCTCCTGTTGCTTGAAATACCGCCTATCTTCGTCGTCGATCAACACCAAGTTCAAGTAATACTTCACCGAAAACTTATTGTTTACGCTCTTATACGTCGGCGTCAAATCGTACGGAGACAAAAACAACCTGACCGGAATGCACTCCCCTCGCACCGGAGCGCCTTCCATGACTTCAAACTTCGCAATCACCTCGTTCTCTCCGTGCGCGTTCGCGCCTAACCCGCAAATCTCTCTTCTTCGAATTTCAATCTCCATCCGTTTAATCTTCACTCGCACTAACAAGAAGAATATTTTCCCGATGATCGCGTCTCTCAAGTGATACTTCGCCTTGCTATATTCAAACTCAATGTGCAAACAATCCTCGATCCCGACTTCCATCTTGATCGAATTATTCACCTCCGGCGGTTCCCTCACGTTTCGCACCCACAATTTATACTCGTTCACGATGTTCGACGCGTAACTTCTCACCACCGTGACTTTCAAAAACACGCGCAAAGACGCGTTTTTCCCGTTGTAGGACTCGTTCGGAAAATCCACCGATTTAAACGAAAACGGTTTCGAGATTGGTTCCGAAAGCGTCCCGGGAGGTTCAATTTCGCGCAAAATAGAAAGAAAATCCCCGTCGCCTTCGCGACCGGACCGATCGAAATACGCTTCCACTCGTCCAATGAGCTCGATTTTCACCCCCAAATGTTCCACGCGTTTCCCGGGAACTGTTGAAAAGAGTACATGTAAAACCATCATCACCCATACGGTCAGTTCATACGTATATACAAATCATTACTCATCCGCGACAAACAAAACGAAGACAACAAAACGACCACCCGAAGTTTTCGAGATCTCATCAAAACGAACCCGAAGACAACGAAGAAGAAACAGAAGAAGAAGAAACATCATCTCGATCGCAAACAAACGCTTCCGGCGGCGATACTCATACTACGCAAAGTTTCACATCTTCACAGAAAACGACGATTCAGACGACGATTCAGACGACGACAAAGACGAAGACGCAGAGTTAGAGAGAGATCTCTCGAGATCTCTCGCATCATTAAAAGCAAAATCGTCTTTAATGTCTCAACGTTCGCACGCGAGCGAAAATTTTCGCATCCTACCTGGAGAGACGTGCAAAACGCCTTCGATGGATTCTCCTGCGTGTTGTAAAGTTTAAGAAGCGTTTAAGAAATACTGATGAGCGACTTTAACGAGCAAAGAACACTACGCACCAGACGTGATCAAAGGAAGCGTTTCCCGCGCGATATTCCCGCCTCCCGAGTGCATCAAAGTCGCCCCGGTATCTCCGGTGAGATGTCCCCCGGACATGCCGATGGTGTAGGATTTCACCACGCACGCGCGTTTCGGGTGGATGAAGGTGACATCCACGGTGAGCAATTTCGCAGACGGACCGATGCCGAAGAATGACATTGTTGTTTTATTCGTTTTTTTGCCCGTCGATCGAGAGGAGGGTTGATGATGATGAGAATGGTGTTGTTCTTTAATGGGATTTGTGCGTGCAATTAAGTGAAGATGAATACCCGGACGACGAGAAAATCGAACGCGAAGCGAACGTAAGTAAGTACACATATGTACACATAAAATGACACATATTTATGGAGCAGTATATTCATTAATCTCTCGACGTTTTCTTCCTGGAATTTTTCGGTTTGTCTTCCCCGTTCTCCATCTTTCTTCTTTCGCTTCTCGGGATGGACAAGAGTCTCGCTCGCTCTTTCTCTTCCTCGTGGCGAAGTTTACGTTCCGCCGCGGCTTCTTCTTCGGTCAAGATTTTCGGCGTCGCGCCTCTTACGAGGACTTCGATGGAGTTTAATGTTGTATTTGTGCCGGTATCGTGGGCGTTTCTGGCGGTCGCGGCGCGCGGGTCGAGGAGACTCGCCGCGGTGGACGGGAACGTGATTAAAGCCATGCCTTTTTCCGGTTTGACGGATAAGCCGGGTAACGCCGGGAAGGTGATTTCACCGCCGCCGTTTTCGTCGCTGCTCTCGTTTAAGAAGAACGTGCAGTTTGCTCTGATTTGGTAGTGCTTTTCGATCGCTTCGTGTTGTTCAAACGCCGCGTGAGAGGCTCGCAAATTTTCGCTCGACTTGTACGCCTCGGCGACGACTTCTATGCCCCACAATTTGTTCTCTTTTCTCGCCGAAGGAGACTCGAATTCCTCCACGCAATCCGGGAACAAGTAGTTCAAACGCTTCAAGAGCTGGTTCACGGCTTCCGGTCGGGAAGACGCGTTCACCAACGCGTCTGGGTTGGACGTTCGAAACGGATCCCCCCCGGTGTTCGCGCTCCTGCTTTCGTCGGATCTCGAGGACGGAGACGGAGCTTTTTCGTTGCTGTCGTCGTCGTTAGCATTCGTATTAAACTCTTTCAATCGATCTCTCAAAACAGCCACGGTCCCGCTCGCGTCCAACCCTCTCTCTTCGCAGCACTGCACTAATTCCGCTTTCTTCATAGAACTCAAACCGTTCACCTTTTTTTGTTGCCCGACGACTTCGGAACCGCTTTCGCTTTCTTCTTTATCGCCGCCGTCGATTCCAAACATCGCCCGTTCGATATCTTCGCACTCTTTCTCGCTCAAAAACATCGGTGCGGTTAAAATCGGTGGGTCCACGTTTAACACTTTCAACGTCGGCACGTTTTTCACTCTCGCTCTCAAAAACTCAAACGCCAGGAACCCGGCGATGGATTCTTGCACCTGAGTGGCTGCTTTGGAAAGCTCCACCCCGTTCGTTTTCATCTGCGCTTCGGTGATTCTCGAGACTGTTTTGCGCATGTGCGCCGGGATAAATGTATTCGACTGGTTTGCTTTTTGCTCTGTTTCTGTTTCTGTGGGCGTTTCCGCGCTGGATCGCGCTTTCATCGTCATCCTCCTCCTCCTTCTTTGGTGCTGTACAGAGGTGTCTTGGCGGCTGAATTTGCCTTCGTTTTTGCCCCCATTACAGATATCATTTCTTTTCACACGCCTACTCGTAAAAGAGGAGACAGAGAAAAAAGAGGCACAACACAACGACGACGACAACGATGATGACATTATTATAAAGCAGAGCGCTGTGATACAGTATGCGTTTGTGTGGAGTATTTATTGCGCGCAAAAATGAGGGAAATTATGTGTCAAAGGTTTTTATCCACTTGCGACCTAAACCCTATCGTTTAGGGTTTTGTACAATCGAGTCTCTTGACGAGGTACGAGTGTGAGTGCGTTATATGTAAACGATACGTGTGTTTTAAAAATGAAACTGCTCTGCGAATATATTCACACAGTGTCACACCTCGTGCTCTCGTCTCAATATATTTTCTCTCTCTATTCTCTCTCTTCGAATAAAATCCAGATATGTTCTTCTTTTCTTCAATCTGTTATGACGTTCAGAGAGGCGCTCTCTTCTTTTATGACTCACTTTTTTCTACTACTACTTAAGTGAGTTTCAGAAAAGATTTCAAGACGAACTCGCCAAAACCCAAACCTATGAACGTCGCGACGGCGTACCCGAGCACGCCGACGAGCATGCCGGGGACGACCAAAGAAGACCATTTCAAACTCGCCGCCATCGCCGCGGCGGTGGTCGGACCGCCGACGTTGGCGTTGCTCGCGATTAACGCCTCCGAGCGACGAAAGTTGAAGAGTTTCGCCGCGAATAAAAGGAACGTTAAATGCGTCAAGACTTGACACATGGAGAAGAAAAACAAGGACGGCGCCGTGGACAACATGTCGGCAATCGACCCGGAAGCGCCAACCGTGGCGAAGAACGCGTTCATGGCTAACGCGGCTAAAGCTTCGCCGGATTGCGCGACTTCTTTGCACTGTTTCGGAAACGTCGTGGCGATTAAAACAGAAAAGATGGTCGCGATCGGGATGGTGAGCGACGTCGAGCCGTTGATGAGCGTCGATAACGATTTGGAGAGGTAACAGGACGCCGCGGAATACGCGAGCGCCGCGGAGGCGTTGTAGGTGCTGAAACCTTTACCGGAAGAGTCCTCCTTTGCAATCTCGTCAATCTCTTTTTCTGAAGCCGCCGACGACGACGAATTACTATTCGTACTACTCGCACTACCACTATTTTCACTACCACTACCACTACTACTTATACTCGTACTCTTCTCTTCTTCGCCGTCTTTAACGTACTCCGCGTCCCTGGCCAAGTAAAACAGCAACGCGAAATACAAAACGTTGCACAAATTATCCGCGGCTAACCCAGCGCCTAAAACTTTCGGGCTCACGTTCAGCACGTTCGCCACGGCCACGTAATTCACCGCCCCGCCGATGTGCCTGCTCGTCAACGCCGCGCACACTTTCCACGCCTCGTCGCCCAAGGACAAAAGAGGCACGAGCATATATCCGACGACGCCGCCGAGCAACGTCCCGATCGATCCGAAACAAAACAAAGGCACCAACCTTCCCGTGGATTTAAACACCACGTTTAAATTCGCGCTGAATAAAAGCAGCGGTACCGCGAGTGGTAAAATGATGTGGTTGATTTGATCGTACGTCGGCGACGCGTGCGGTAGTATTCCTATATTGGCTAAAATCAAGGTCGTCAAGGCACTAATTAAACACGCGCCGCCGAGGGACGCCCCCCACGGTTTCGTTTCCGCCCATAGGCCAAAATGCGAGGACGCGAGTAATATAGCCCAAATTCCAAACGAGTCCATCGGTTGGATCGAGAATGAAGCGAGCGTTGGATGCGCGGATGTTCGCATCAACTCCCCCCGACCGTTAGTTTTGATGAAAGCCGTTACGCCGTTCCGTGATGCCGATGATGGAATCGTCGCGGAAAAATCGTTTGTCTCGACAAAAGAACGCGTCTTCTTTGACGAAAACGCATAAAACTGCGAACGATGTTTCCGTCTCTTCGCTTTTCTTTCGTCGTTCGCGAGAACGCGCGTTCGCGTCGCGCTCGTAGTACTCGTACTCTTAAGCGTAAAATGCATCATAAAAAGTGCAGACATTGTACGCGTAAATATCTACGAGCAAAGACGACGATGAGAATGGCGACGATGCGATCGATGAAAACGATCGTAACTCGTAAAAATCCAAACATCTATTCGCAAACGCTTCTTTCCTCCTCCAATACGTCAACATCCTCGTCTTTAGGTGGTCGACAACGTAAAGCGCAACAAAATCAGATGGAACAGAAACCGGCGGATCAGCGGAAAGTGTTCCTCGGCGTCTCCGTCGGTTTAGTCGTGTGCGCGATTCCATTCTTATTTAAAACGATACAAAAGAGAGAACTGAACGTGGCGAACATGAGAGATGGGAATAGTAGTGGTTTTACCGGGAGTAGTAGTAGTGATAGTAGTAATAGAGACGAGAAAGAGGACGCGAGGAAATCGAGGTTGAGCTTTAGAAGGAAACAAAGTTGAAACGGATGCGGATGGATGCGGATGTATCTAATAACACAATACACTAATAATAACGTCATCGCATTTTATGTAGACATGCTTATGCAAACGTAGGAGTTTTAACCTCGAAGTTAGAATAAAATAGCTTTCGCGTATTCTCGCGCGGCCTTTTGGCGGCGAAGCGGGAAAATCCGCCTCAACTTTCTCTTTCGCTGGATGATTATATATCGTCATATAACCTCTGTTGTCCGCTTTTAGTACTAAACGTTCTTCTTCTTGTCTCTTAAACGTTGTTGTAATTATTATTATTTTGCATTTCTAATCTCGTGCCACTTTCGTGGCAATATCGGACGCACTTTTCCAAGTTTGTATCCGAGCGAGCGGATTTAGAGAGGATCTCGCGAGCGTCCAAGACTTTGGCGCGGATGGTCGCGGAGGAGGAGGATACTCCGGAGGACGTTTTCATCTTTCCCAAAGGCGAAGGACTCGCGGGACTATTCGATACGGAGGATAATCGACTGGTGTTGCTCACCGGGACTTTGGAGAGGTTTTTTAATACTATCTTTCGCTGTTCGCACACGGCTAAGCGTCGTTTGGTAACTCCTTGTCCTCCTCCGTGGAGAACGCCCCCATAATAGGCGTCTCCTCTCAAATTCGTATTCGAAGAATGATGCTGATGGCTGTAGTCGTCGCAGCAAAACACGCTCGTGCTGTTCGTGTCGCCGAATAATGTTTGAAAACTCCCATCGTTGAACGTGAACGTCGTCGCGTTGGACCGTCCGGTTCGCCAGTAGTTGATCATAGCGCCTCGGTCGAGCAATAAAGATATCGATTTTGAGATATCAAAGAGCGGGTTCTTGTCGTAGTAGTAGTTTGGATCGTGCGGATCGAGTTGAAGGTTTTCTTTTTCGACTTTCTTTCTCTTCTCTGTCGTCGTCGTCGTCGTGTCGTTCTCGTCCTCGTTAATCTCGTTCTCGTCGTTGCAACCTCTACGAAACTCTTCCTCTTTTCTCAACAAAATCTCTTTAAAACGCAACAAAATAGCCGTCTTCTTGGCTAAATCGCGATTGAAATGATCATCTCCGGCGTTTCCATTTTGCGCGTGGCGAAGAGGCACTGCGATGCACATTTTCGAGCTAAACTTTTTACGAGGCGAGATTCTCTTCTCCGCGCTGCTGCTATGATGAGCGCTGCTCGTTGCCGATACGTTGTTTGGCCAATAAAACACGCACTTTCCGCATTTCGTCAACACCGCTCTCGATTCGTCGTTGAAAATGGCACCGAAAGAGTTATCCGTTAACGCGTAGCCGAGACCCCACTGCTCGGTTTGGTTCGTAAAATGTTTTACTTTGATTCTCGCAGAGAGCGGCATATGGTCGTTGTCGTTGTTGTTGTTTGCCGAGGATGACGTCGATAACCCCGATGAACGAATTTGGTCGTTCGTTCTGGTGAAGTTCGTCATCGTTATCGGTGGAGATGTCGTCGTCGTTTGCGCACCACCATTACCGGCGTTGACGGAAATTTGCGCCAACGCTACCCTTGCGGATTCGATGTTTTCTCGTTCGGTAGTAGTAGTAGTAGATCCACCCATCGTGGCGCTTCTCGTTCGTCTCGTCCAACTCTTTTGACCGTTCAGCGCGTGTTGATGTTGTTGTAAAGCATGCTTTGTGTCGGCTTCCATTTGCCGCAACCCAGATATCGATTCTAACGCCGAATGCATTGGACTTTGATTTTGATGAGCTTTGTTCGAAGAAGAAACCAAAGGAGGCACGCTCGCGGCGCGTCGCGGCGTCGTCGACGACGTCGTCATCGCGTCGGCGATGATAATGTTTCTGTTGCGATTATCGTATTCAGTCATCCTCGTCGTCGTCTGAATCGTCGTCGCCGCCGCCGTTTGATGATGATTGTTCGCAGCTGCCCAAACGACATCGAAAAATGGATGCTCTAAAATCTCAACGCCGGTTAAGCGTTTCTCGGCTTCGGCTAGTAAACACCTCTTGACTAAATCTCGACTGGTCGCGCTTATCGGAAACCTATACTTTGGAAGGTTTGGAACGTTTTCGTTCTTGGTGCTATTTTTGCTGTTCTCATCGCTATTATTATTATTGTTGTTGCTGTTCTTTTTCGTGGTGGTGGTGGTGGTAACATTCATCAATAAATGTTCGCTCGACAACACTTTCAGACACTGTCGATCGTCCGGGAATCCGAAATCCGTCTTCCGAATTCGATTGTACGTCGCTTCCACCGATTCGGTTTGAAATGGCGGTTCGCCGCATAACAAAGCGTATATTATAACGCCTAACGACCAAATATCGGACGCAGAGTTATGCCCCGGGCCTTGACTTCCGGCTAAAACCTCCGGCGCGATGTAGTTTGGCGTCCCGCACACCGTGAATTTCTTCTCGCGCTTATGCGCTAACTGCACGGCTAAACCGAAATCGCCAATTTTGATTCTGGGTTGTCTGCTATGATGATGATTACTACTACTACTACTTCCAGATTCTAACAAAAACGACCGTTCCATCCGTTCGAAAGCTTTCAACCTCTCCTCGCCGGTTTGAAACCGTCTCAGAACTCTCTCGCTCTCGTCCGCCATCGCCGACGCTTCTTTCAAGCCATAATCCGTTAAAAAGACGTTCCCTAGCTTCAAATCTCTGTGAACGACTAATTTCTCGTGCAAATACTGCATCGCTTGCGAAATCTCCCAAACGTATGCGCTCGTTTCCGTTTCCGTAATCGCGCCTCGGTATTTAATCACATCCGCCAACGTCCTATCCGAACACTTCTCCATCAATATGTACACGTTCATCTCGTCTTCGAAACATTTCTTAAATTTCACGATAAACTCGTGCTCGGATGCTCTGTGGATTCGAATTTCCGCCAACATCTTGTCCTTTTGCTTTTGCCGTTCCAAATTTTTCTTCGAAACAACCTTCGCCGCGTAATAATTATACGAAGACGAGGAGGATGATTGTGTTTCGACGCCATCATCGGAGGGTTTCTTGTTCAAATCTTTCACGGAGTATACGATTGCAAACCCTCCTTTTCCTAAAAGTTTCATTTTCTTGTACGAATTTTTCGTTCTCGTCGACGTCGATATCTTCGTCTTCAACGCTTCTTCTTCCTCGCCCACCGAATTGAGTGCATCATCTCTCGAATTGATTTGAATCTCATTTTCGGTTAAACTTCTCGTGCTCGTCGTTTCTCGGTACTCTCTGATGATGTCTGGGCAGACAGACACGGACGCGGTAGTTTTAGTCGTCGTTTTTTTCGCTTCGTTTTGCTTCTTTTTTACCCCCGCAAACTCTCGCTCTCGTCGCTCTTTCTCGCTCTCGTCTTTCCCCGTCGTCTTGGATATAAAATGCCCCGTCACATTTCGTTCGTTTCTGTCCGCCAGAGGCGACCGTATTTGTTCTCGATTTCGTTGTCGTTCGCCGGTCTCCTCGCTGCTGCCTCCTACTCCTCCTCCTCCTCCTCGGCTGCGAAACAACATATTAGTATTCGCGCAAATTCGTTCTCGGAGAAGAGAGAACGGAGAGAGATTGTTCTGAGGGTGATTCCCCTATTTTTTTTTATATCTAAACCAACACAACGGACACTTTTTTTTTGAAAATACTCGCGTATTATTAGGTAATAATAAACTTCTTGACTGAACGCGTTGGTCTACTGCTGCCCTCCTCGCGTGTGCTCTTTTGCGCTCGCACATGACGCGCGATTGCACCAGAGCCAGTTCGCGCTTCTTCTGTTGCGCTGCTCGTTGGTCTCGTCGTCGTTCGGAAGAATATCTAAAAACAACACAACGGACACTTTTTTTTTTAAAGCAGCTGTCGAACAGTTTTTTGAAAATATTACCTACTTGACTGTTGCATCTTTTGAACGCGTTGGTACGACTACTGCCCTCCTTGATTGTAATACATTTTGCGCTCGCGTACGCATAGTTGTACCAGAAAACCAGCCGTTATGACGACACGTAGCCGCACGTGCTTCTGTTATATCTAAAACCAACGGAACAACACAAAGGACACTTTTTTTTAAAAAAGCAGCTGTCGGTTTTTTGAAAAGAGTATGGATACCTACTAATACTACTAAACCTTGACTCTGTTGTATCTTTTGAACACGTGTTGGTACGACGACGACTCTTGATGCAAATGCACCAAACAAACCAGAGCCGTTATGATGACACACACAGAGCCGTTTTTCTCGCGCTTCTGTGAGTGCGCTCGATGGTCTCGTCGTCTTCCGTTTAAGAAGAGTTTGATGAAAGCGATATGTATCTGTGATCAGAAGGTTCTCAAATCTGAGCACCCTGAGACCCTAAATGTGAAGCACCTTTATTCGAACATTTCAAAATCTCGTTTCGCCTCATTGTGAGAAAAAGAACACGTGCACATAATGCGCGACGAAAACGAGAATAAAGGGAGGAGAGAAGACGATGCGTTTTCAAAGGAGGATGTTCCCGTTGTTTTAGAGGAAGAAGAAGAAGAAGAACACGAAGGGGTAATAAAAGAAGAGAGAAATGAAAATCATCTCGTCCCCAACATCCACAAAGCGCAGACGACAACGAAGAAATACAAGAGCGAAAAATCAGTCAAGTTTCTCTTCCGGGAAGCGACGAAAGCGAGGAACGAACACGTGGTCAATGCCACGAAGAAGAACAACAGTAAAGGAAAAGTTGTTGTAAACTTAGAGTACGAGAAAGAACGAGAAGAGAACGAGGAGGAGGATTTTTCAACCCCGGGGGATTCGAAAGATTCCGCGCAGACGATGATGAAAGAAGAAGA
>Ga0255783_10001085_pt1 | contig 29860 bp, 30 predicted proteins | sample 011ome_22_FD_179981 | JGI IMG/M metagenome (GOLD analysis project Ga0255783, IMG submission 179981) | Coastal salt marsh microbial communities from the Groves Creek Marsh, Skidaway Island, Georgia - 011507BT metaG (version 2) | ecosystem: Environmental > Aquatic > Marine > Intertidal zone >... | reverse complement strand
CAAAATAATATCTAAGAGTTTCAGGATCACATATTTCAGCAAATTCTTTTGCCATAATTCCAGTTCCCTTGGATTTAGACATCTTCTCGCCATTAAGTGTTAAGAATCCATGGACATGAATTCCTGTAGGAAGTTTGTAGCGTGAGCTATCTAAAAGAGCTGGCCAAAATAAACCATGAAAATATGAGATATCTTTCCCAATAAAATGATGTATCTCATATTCAGAATCTTTACCCCATAAAGTCTCTATTGCAATATTATTCTCATTTGACCAATTTTTAGCAGATGCTATATAACCTATTGGAGCATCTAGCCAAACATAAAAATATTTATCTTTTTCACCAGGTATTTCAAATCCAAAATAGGGTGCATCTCTTGAAATATCCCATTTTTTCAGATCGTCATTCAACCATTCTTTAAGTTTATTAACTATTGGCTCTTGAAGAATTGCATTTTGAAGGAAACTATCTAATGATTCCCTTGTTTTTGGTAGATCGAAGAATATATGTTCCGTTTCTTTGATAATGGGGCCTGTTCCAGATATCGTAGATATAGGATCTATTAGATCTTCAACACTATATACTGCATTACATACGCCGCACCCATCACCATATTGATCTTCAGCTCCACATTTAGGGCATGTTCCTTTTATAAATCTATCTGATAAAAACATCTCTTCTTTAGTATCAAAAAGCTGATTTATGTTTTGCTTTGAAATAAGATCATTAGCTACAGCAGAGCTATATATATCCTCTGATATAGACTTATTTTCATCAGAATGAGTTGAATGAAAATTTGTAAAATCTATGTTGTACAGTTTATAAGTATCTTGATGGTCTTTTTGAACCTTTTTTATTAGTTCTTCAGGAGTGATATTCAACTCTTTTGCTTTTAGCATCACTGGTGTTCCATGTGTGTCATCTGCGCAAAAATATAAGCACTCGTTGTTATTTTGATTTTGATAGCGAACCCAGATATCTGTTTGAACAGCCTCTAAGATATGCCCTAGATGTAAAGAAGAATTTGCATAAGGCAAAGCCATAGTAACTATAAGCTTTCTATTGTTTTTTTTGGGCGCATTCATATATAAGATGTATTATATGTGAATTAATTTAAAATATATGTCCGTAAAAAAAATAATAGCCATTGCTTCAGCAAAAGGTGGTGTAGGCAAGAGCTCTATAACCGCTTTATTAGCTGCAAATTTATCTAAAAATTTAAAAATTGGTATCTTAGATGCTGACATTTATGGTCCAAATCAACATATCTTATTTGATGTTGAAAATAACAAGCCTGAAGTTACAGATATCAATGGGTCTAAAAAATTTATACCTGTAACAGCTCAGAATAATATAAAAATTAACTCGATGGGCTTCATTTTAGATGATGAAAAAGCTGCAATATGGAGAGGTCCAATGCTTAGCGGGGCAATAAAACAATTAATGGATTCAACAATATGGGATGATCTAGATATTTTATTTGTAGATATGCCTCCAGGTACAGGCGATGCTTATTTAACTGTATCTTCTGAGATTAAACCTGATCATGCAATATTAATAACAACACCAAATAAATTAGCTATTCACGATACTTTAAAATCTTTATCAACTTTCTCTAAGCTTAAAACTAATGTCCTTGGTTTTATAGAAAACAATTTATTTCAAACAAATGTTAAACAATCATATCCAGATTTAACATCAAATGATATTAAGTTTATGGGGTCTTTAAGTTTTGATAATTCAATTCATAATTTTGATTTTTTCCGATCTAATGAAGAGATTAACCATATAACAACATACCTTTTAGAATTATTAAATGAATCTAACTAAACATATTTTAATATTAATATTTTCAATAAATATTTATAGTGAAATCAATGATCCATTTGAAGAGTTAAATAGGACATCTTTTCAAATAAATGAAACAGTTGATAGTGTTATTTTAAAACCTATAGCAGTAACATATTCCAAAGCACCAACACCTATAAAACATGGAATTTCAAACTTTTTCAGAAATCTAAAAGAGGTTGATAATACTGTTAATCAATTGCTACAAGGTAAACCTAAATCTGCAGCTAATGATTTAGGCCGTTTTGTTATAAATTCGACAATAGGTCTAGGAGGTCTAATTGATGTTGCTTCGAACATGGGCCTTGAAAGACATGATGAGGACTTTGGCCAGACGCTTGGTGTTTGGGGTATACCATCAGGCCCATACATAATGATTCCAATGCTAGGACCTTCATCTACAAGAGATTTATTAAGCAGACCTATTTCATCATTTTTAGGTGGCACCTTTCACATGGATGATAACAATGTACGCATCAGTTTAACTGCATTAGATGCTATTGAAACCAGAGAGAGATTGTTAGATGTTGAGAGTCTTTTGTCTGGTGATAAATATGATTTCGTGAGAGATTCATATTCACAATCTAGAAAATATGAAATCAAAGATGGAATTGATATTGAAGACGATTTTGTTGATGATATGGATGATTTTCTAATTGATTAAAAGATCTCTTAAATCAGATTGATATGGAGAGATATCTTTTACTTTAATAGCTTCTAATACAAGCTTTCTAAAAGTTTTAGCGTGCCTATCTCCTTTAGATAACCCAAACATATGTTTTAACATTCTTGAGAGTTCATAGCCTTGAGATTCCTTGGCTTGCATATATGAAACATACTCATCGAATATATCAACTTTTGATAAATTTCTTGCATTTTTACCATATATTTCTTTATCAAAATCAGCAAGCATAAAAGGGTTATCATAAGCAGCTCTTCCGATCATGACACCATCAATTTTTTTAAGATGGTCTTTTGTTTCATTTAAGTTTTTTATACCACCATTAATAACAATATTTAGATCAGGATTTTCTTCCTTTAGTCTATATACATAGTCATACTTTAACGGAGGTATCATTCTGTTTTGTCTTGGACTCAATCCCTTCAGAATTGCATTTCTAGCATGAATAATAAAATTTTTTATTCCTGCTCGTTTAACTTTATTCACAAAGCTTTCAAAGAATTCATAAGTATCATTGTCATCAACGCCTAACCTGCACTTAATGGTTACCGGTATATCAACTGCATTCTGCATTTCATTTAAACAATTAGCCACATGATCTGGCTCTAACATTAAACTAGCTCCAAATTTACCTTTTTGAACTCTGTCTGATGGGCACCCAACATTTAAATTTATTTCATCATAACCAAATGACTCACAAATTTTTGATGACTCAATTAAATCTTTAATATCTGACCCACCAAGCTGAACAGCTACTGGGTGTTCTTCATTATTATATTCGAGTTGATTTAAGCACTTGCCGTAAACTATTGCACCTGTTGTAATCATTTCTGTATACAAGTAAATATTTTTAGATATGAGTCTTAGTAAAAACCTATCATGCATGTCCGTATATTGCATCATGGGCGCTACACATGCTTTATGGGTTAAAGCAAATGACATTAAATGAAATAAATAATGGATAGAAACCCAACAATACTTAAAACAATTGTATACGGCAAGGCCATTAAAACCATTCTCATGTAAGACAAATTAATTAATGGCGCAAGAGATGATGTTAATAAGAATAAAAATGCAGCTTGTCCATTTGGAGTAGCTATACTTGGGATATTTGTTCCAGTATTTATAGCTACAGCAAGTTTATTAAATTGGTCTAATGTTATCGCATTCGTATCTAAAGCAGTTTTAACTTCATTTATGTAAATTGTTGCAACAAAAACATTGTCACTAATTGCAGACAAAACACCATTAACAACAAAGAAAAGTGATGGTTGAACAGATACATCTTGCATCAAAACAAAAGTTATTAAAGGTGCAAACAGCAATTGATCATTGATGACACTAACAATTGCAAAAAATACTGCTAACAGTGCTGTGAACGGAAGAGCTTCATGAAAAGCTTCGCCCAGATCATGTTCTTCTGTAATCCCTTTAAAAGAAGTAAGCAGAATAATAACACCAAGACCTATTAAACCAACTGCAGCAACATGAAGAGCAAGAGCAATTACTAACAGAATTGCGACCATTGATTCCACAACCAATTGAGCTTTTTGGTTTAGAGTAGTATTTTCTGCATCATGAATTGCAAAGTCATTAAAAATATTTCTCACAGAAACAGGCATTTGATTGCCAAATCCCGCAATTGAAAATCTTTCTATTAAATAGCATGTTATCAAACCCGCTATAAAAACAGGCATTGTTACTGGCGCCATCCTTACAAAGAATTCTACAAATTGCCAACCAGCAGTGTTTGCAATTAATAAATTTTGAGGCTCACCTACAATTGTACAAACTCCGCCTAATGCAGTCCCAACCGCACCATGCATAACCAAATCTCTTAAAAAACCTTTAAAACTTTCAAGATCTTCCAGACCAACATCAGTTAAGTTTGAATCATCTAAATGATTGTGCTCATCCTTAAAGTTTTTTCCAGAAGCTACTATATGATAAATTCTATAGAAGCCTATTGTCACACCGATGAGAACAGCAGTTACTGTTAATGCATCCAGGAATGCAGAAAGAATAGCAGCTGAAAAACAAAATAGCAGAGATAGTAGTTTTTTTGATTCAACTTTAAGTAAAAGCTTTGTGAATATGGTCAGCATGAGATTTTTCATAAAGAAAATGCCTGCTACCATAAATATTAATAACAGTATAACTTCTAAGTTATGTTCAATCTCATAAAGGACATGATAGGGAGTAGTTAATCCTAGAGCTAATGCCTGAATTGCTAAAAGCCCGCCAGGTTGAAGAGGGTAACATTTTAAAGCCAGCGCTAGAGTGAAAATAAACTCAAGTAGAAATAGCCAACCAACTATAAAACCACCATTTAAACCAAGCTGGTTACAGAACAAATAAATTATTGGATTTAAAATAAGGAAACCTATTATGGTAGACTTATACCACTTTGGTGAGTTTCCAAGAAACATTCTCTTCAGTTCATTTAACATAGAAATATATTTATTTAACTTATTATGCATTTTAAAAGATTTTTAGATTTTAAAACCAACAATTTGAATAAAAAACTTATTATTTTTAATAACAAAAAAATTATTTTTGACAATGATATTAATAATTTTATTCTTGATTACCCATATCTAAATATTGATATTGATAATTCAATTTATGTTGGAATTGCAGAAAGTGAAGATTCTATTTACTATGCAGTTGATGCTACAAATTCAAACTTTTCTATAAATGAGCAAGGTTATACTTCATTAATCGAAATTGATATAAGAAGCATTTTAGTTAAATCTTCTGCTGAAGAGATTGCATTAGTTGGTAGGGCGCAGCATTTATTAGATTGGTATAAAAATTCTCAATTTTGTGGTACATGTGGTGCTAAGAATATGTATTCGAATAAAGAGGGTGCCTTTTATTGTTCTTGTTCTAAAAATATGTTGTATCCAAAAATATCACCTTGCGTAATAGGGATAATTTTGAATGGTGACGATATCTTATTAGCACGAAATAAACTTTTTCCAGACGGTATGTTTAGTGCAATAGCTGGCTTTGTTGAAGCCTCTGAAACGCTTGAGCAGACTTTCGAAAGAGAAATATATGAAGAAGTGGGGCTAAAGGTTAAAAATATAAAATATTTTGGCAGTCAGCCATGGCCTTTTCCAAATCAACTGATGATAGCCTTTACTTGTGAATATGAATCAGGTGAAATTAATGTTGATGGAGATGAGATAGTTGAGGCTTCTTGGTTTAATGCCAACAATATGCCAAATATACCACCTACATCTTCAATATCTGGGCAACTAATTAATTCTTATCTCGAGGGTCATTTGAAGCCCTAGTAGGGATTTCTTTTTTTGGTTTTGATTCTACTTTTATCTCTTGTATTAATGGCTTTTTCTCAATTGGTTGATTTGCTTTAGGTTCAATTTTTTTCGTTTCTTTTGTTTTCTTAGTAACTTTTTTTACATTTTTTGAATCAGATTTCGGTTTCTCAGATACATTATGTTTTTTTGGCTGTTGTGATTTATTCTGATTAACATCTTTAGTTTTTTTGTTAGCTGTTTTACTCTTATCAGAAACATTCTTTGAGTTTGGTTTCTTATGCACTTGTTTCTTTTTTGCGTTATTAGCAATATTTTTATTAGGTGCCTTTCTTTTTTGTTGAGGTTTTCTTCTAGTATTTTTTTTAGTTTTAGTTGGTTTTTTCTTTTCCTCTGTTTCTAATCCAGCAATACTTTTGATCCAACTAACAAGTCCCTCTTTTTTCTTTTTAGGCATCTTGGGTGGTTTAATCCCATCAACTAAAGGTTTCATTGAATTAGATTGATTTTTCTCATCTCTCCAGTCTGTATCAGGTTCAGGACTATTCGGAGTTAGCTTATAAGAATCAATTTTCTTAACATCGCTTGCCTTTATTCTAGATACTTTATAGTAGGGACGAGATTTATATGGATCTGCAACTATAATTACTCTTATATTGTTTGCTCTCTCAATTCGTATGATGTCATTACGTTTTTCATTTAGTAGATAGCTTGCTACATCTGAAGGAACAAACACTTGAATTTCTGCAGTATTATCTTTGGCAGAGTCTTCTCCAATAATCCTAAGAATTGATTGCCCTAATGATCTTGGACCTCTTACAAGAACATGCTCAATATCATATGATTCATTTAGTGATGGTCTTAATCTTTGTCTTGAAACTTCTAAAAGACCAAACCTTGATATGCTGGATATCTGTACCCTTGCTCTGTCAGTGAATACAGCTTTTCTAAACGCTGACTCAACTTTTTCTTGATGTTTTGAATCCATCATGTCAATGAAGTCAATAACAACTAAACCACCAACATCCCTTAGTCGTAATTGTCTAGCTACTTCCTTTGCTGCTTCTAAATTAGTTTTATATGCAGTATCTTCAATATCTTTACCTTTTGTTGATCTAGCTGAATTAACATCAATAGCTGTCATGGCTTCAGTAGGATCAATAACTATAGATCCTCCTGATGTTAATGAAATTTCTCTCTGAAAAGCTAGTTCAATTTGAGATTCAATTTGATACCTATTAAATAATGGTATTTCCTCATCGTAGTATTTAACTTTGTGAGCATGATCTGGTAATACAGCGCTTATGAACTCAAATGCTTCGTCAAATGTTGGCTTGTCATCTATAAGAATTTCTTCAATATCTTCTTTAAAGTAATCTTTAACTACTCTAACAATTAACTTATCATCTCTAAAAATAAGAGATGGACTAGGAGCATTAGCAAATGTTTTAGAGATTTCATCCCATAAAGCAAGAAGGTATGACAAATCAAGAGCTAGTTCTTCAGAGGTTCTACCTAAACCATTAGTTCGAACTATAGCGCTCATATCTTCAGGTATATCTAAATTAGATAAGGCTTTCTTAATTTGATCCCTTTCTTCACCACTTATCCTTCTAGAGATGCCACCTGACCTAGATGAATTAGGTATTAAAACCAAGAAACGTCCTGCAAGGCCAATTTGAGTTGTTAAGGCAGCACCTTTAGTTCCTCTCTCTTCCTTTGTTACTTGAACAATAATTTCTTGTCCTTCTTTTAGAGTGCATTGAGTTTTACCTTTAGAATTTTTTTCAAAGAAATCACTTGAGAGATCCTTCAAAGGAAGAAACCCATGCCTTTCTGATCCAAAGTTAACAAATGCAGCATCTAGACTACTCTCTATTCTTGATACCGTCGCTTTAAATATACTACCTTTTAGAAGAACTCTATCAGGTGATTCAGTGTCTAAATCATAAAGTTTTGCTCCATCAACAAGAGCGACTCTTAGCTCATCTCCATATGATGAGTTAATCAAAATTCTTTTCATTATATTCTCCCTATTTATAGGAAGATAAATCAGCAGTGAGCCTAAACTCAAACTTAATAAGTCTTATTTCTATATTGCTTATTAAGTAATGCCTATAAACATAGGCATAAAAAAAACTGTTGTAATTATCTTTTAATTAATAATATAACTAGATTATCTAGTTATTTAGTCTCATATCGTATAGATTTGTTCAATGAGTGTCAAAAAAATTGTAGTTGATGAAGATAGCTCTAATAGAAGGCTTGATAATTATCTATTGACACTTTTATTTGATTTGCCTAAATCTAAAATATATAGCATGGTCAGGAAAGGAGAGATTAGAATCAACTCTGGGAGGGTTAAGCCTAGCACTAAAATTAATACCGGTGATGAAATTAGACTACCTCCTTATGTAAATATTCCAAAAAAAAATGAGGTTCATATACCAGACAGCCTAAAGAAAACTATTTCTCAAGCTATTCTCTATGAAGATAAAAATTACATCATAATAAACAAACCAACTGGAATAGCCGTTCATGGCGGAACTGACAACAAATATGGTTTAGTAAGTGTTATGAGAGATATGTTTAGTGAAAAAGTTGATCTTTGTCATAGGATTGATAAAGAAACCTCAGGATGTTTGGTATTTTCATTAAATAAAAAATCAACTAAACATTTCAATGACTTGCTTCAATCAAGAAAAGTAACCAAAAAATATAAAGCCATACTTAAGGGAACAATTTCAGAGGATATATTCATTAATAATTACATTGGTGATGAACCGCAATTAGCCATCTCAACATTTAATATTATCAACTCTTCTGAAAATGTTTCATATGTAGATATTGAAATTACCACTGGAAGAACACACCAAATAAGAATTCATTCAAATGAAATAGGACATCCTGTAATAAATGATTCTAAGTATGGTGATTGGAAATTTAATAGATCTATTAAAAACTTTGGAAAAAGAATGGCGTTACATGCACACACAATGGAATTTACTGATCAACTTGGAAAACAAATTAAAGTTGTTGCAAAATTAGACAAAGAATTTAATGATCTTTTAAAATTATTAAATTAAAAAAAGATACCAAATGATATTCAAATTTGATAGGATACGTTTTTTTTAACAGGGTTAAATATGGCAGTTCAAAAAAGTAAGAAAACTAGATCAAGAATTGGGATGAGAAGATCTCATGATGCATTAAAAAATTCAACACTTTCTACTGACCCAGTATCAGGTGAAAGACACCTAAGACACCAAATGACTAAAGATGGTTTCTATAAAGGTAGACTTATCAAAGACCTTAGAAAGCCTGAAAAGGATGTCGAAGAAGAAAATCTTAGTTAACTATGTCTAAACATATCAGCGTTGTCTTTCCAGGACAAGGCTCTCAGTCTCAAGGCATGACTGAAATATTCACATCTGATGAGGTCAATTACTTAGGATATAAAAATCCATTTGATTTTGATTTACTAGATATTATTAACCACGATGAAGAAAAGCTTAATAAAAGCTATTACACGCAACCTGCTTTAGTACTTACATCTTTACTTTATTATCAAAGATTAAAAAATATTTTACCTAATCAACCAAATATTCTTGCAGGACATTCTCTTGGTGAATATTCAGCTTTAGTTGCATCAAATGCTATAGATCTTCATTCTGCTCTAAAGCTTGTATATAAAAGGGGTAAATTTATGACTGAATCACAAAATGGTTCAATGATGGCTGTGATGGGAGCCACCCTTGAAAATATATTAAATGTTTGTGATCAAATAAATAAAGAAGAAAATGAAAATATATCTGCGGCAAACTTAAACTCACCAAATCAAATTGTTTTAGGCGGATTAGAATCATCTATCGATATTGCACAAGTTAAACTTAAAGAATTGGGTGCTAAAAGATGTATTAAACTCAAAGTAGCAACAGCATCGCATTGTAAATTATTAAATGATGCATCTAAGAAATTAGAGAATGAACTAAATTTAACCGAATTTATTTCACCTGAGGTTGATGTTATTCAAAATATAAATGCCTCAATTTCGTCAGATATCGTCCAAATTAAACAGAATCTAGTCAATCAGCTCACAAGCCCAGTTCAATGGATAGATACAATGAAAAAAATTAATCATCAACAAGGCATTATTATCGAATGTGGTCCTGGAAAAGTTCTATCAGGATTAGCTAAAGCAAATGGATGCGAGAATATATTATCAATGTCTTCAGAAACGTTTGAAGATGATTTAAGGAACATGTTATGAAAAATGTATTTATTACAGGTGCTTCTCGAGGAATAGGGGAGTCTATCGCCTATTACTTTGCAGAAAAGGGCTTTAACGTTGTTGGAACCGCAAGATCAGGATTTAATTTTAAAAAAGATAATTTTATTGGAAATTTATATCCAGTTCAGCTTGATGTAACAGATAGAGAATCAATGAAATCAGTATATTCATTTCTTAAGGATAAAGATTTGTTACCAAACATTTTGATAAATAATGCTGGTATAACTTCTGATCAAATTTTTATGAGAATGAAAGATGATGATTGGGATAATGTTATAGATATTAATCTTACAGGGACATTCAATATAACCAAGCTATTTATTAAAGATATGGTAAAAAAAAGATATGGAAAAATTATTAATATATCTTCAGTATCTGGTTTAATGGGTAATCCTGGTCAAGTTAATTATTCTTCATCTAAAGCAGCTTTAGGGGGCTTTACAAAATCACTCGCAAAAGAATTAGGTTCAAGAAATATTAATGTGAACTCAATTGCTCCAGGCTTTATTGATACTGATATGACAGAATTTTTAGATCATGAAGCAAAAGAATCATTAAAAAAAGATATTCCTTTAAATAGGCTTGGTAATACTGATGACATTTCAGAGTTAGCTTTCTTTCTAGCCTCTGATCAAGCTCAATATATTACTGGTCAAACCATATCCGTAGATGGCGGTTTATTTATGCATTAAAAAAATGCATCTTCAAAATAAAACATGTAAAATAACCATCTTTTTATCATGGGAGATAATATGAGCGTTGAAGATAGAGTTAAAAAAATTGTAAGTGATCAGCTTGGAACTTCTTTAGATGAAGTTAACAGTGACTCTTCATTTGTTGATGATCTTGGAGCAGATTCGCTTGATACAGTTGAACTTGTAATGGCTTTGGAAGAAGAATTTGATCTTGAAATTGCTGACGAAGATGCAGAAAAGATATCAACAGTTAATGAGGCAGTAGACTACATTAATTCTAATTCATAAAACATAGTGAAACTACAAAGAAGAGTTGTAGTTACAGGTTTGGGCATTATTTCGCCCATTGGAAATAATATAGAAGATGCCTGGGATGCCTGTATAAATGGCATCTCAGGTATCACTTTTAATGAAACAGGTATTCCAGACTCACCAGTATCTATTGGTGGACGAATAAAAAATTTAGAACTCAAAGATCATTTAGACATCAAGGAAATTAGACGCCTTGATCCTTTTATCCAATACTCATTAATATCATCTGCTCAGGCAGTTAAAGATGCTGGAATTGATGATTCCATCGATCATAATAGAATTGGTGTTAATTTTGGTTCCGGTATTGGTGGTATTTCCAATATTGAAAAAAACTATGATCTATTGAATTCATCTGGTTATAAAAAAATATCACCTTTTTTTGTACCTGGCTCAATTGTAAATATGACGTCAGGATTTATATCTATAAAACATGGTTTCAAAGGACCTTCCATGAGCACTGTTACTGCATGTTCAGCTGCAAGTCATTCAATTGGCATGTCTGCAAGATCTATTGCTTATGGCGATGCTGATTTAATGATTGCAGGTGGCTCCGAAATGTCTAGTACGCCATTGGGAATAGGTGGATTCATTGCTGCGAGAGCGCTATCAGAGTCAAAAGATCCAATAAGTGCTAGCAAACCATGGGATCAAAATAGAGATGGTTTCGTACTAGCAGATGGATCAGCTGCTTTAGTTCTTGAAGAATATGAACATGCAAAAGCAAGAAATGCTAACATTTATGGTGAGATAATAGGATTTGGTATGAGTTCTGATGCTCATCATATGACAGCTCCCCCAGAGAATGGATCAGGAGCTGCTGCTGCAATGAAGGCAGCTATAGAAGATTGCTCAGATAAGTTTCAAAAGATCGATTATATAAATGCTCATGGCACCTCAACACCATTGGGTGATTTAGCTGAGTCAAATGCTATTAAGAATATTTTTAATGAGAATGTTCCTTTAATTAGTTCAACAAAATCAATGACAGGACATACTTTGGGAGCAGCTGGCGCAATTGAATCTGTATTTTCACTTTTAGCGATAAGAGACGGCATAGCACCACCAACAATTAACTTGTTGAATCAAGACCCTTTATGTGACTTAGATTTCAACGCTCTTGAATCTAGAAAAATTAATATTAATACTGTTATGAATAATTCTTTTGGATTTGGTGGAACTAACTCATCTTTAATATTTGCTAAAATTTAGTGAAGTTTTTTACTAAATCCTTTTTTTTATTATTAATAATTCCGGCTTTATTAGTTGGACCTTATTTCTCATTTTTGAGTTACAAAAACACCAAAGCGGATATTCTAATTATTGAAACCGGTGATTCGGTATATAAAACACTAGGAAATATTTTTCCTCTCAACGTATTTGATAAATACTTCCTAAGACTTCACTTTAATATAGAAAATATTAAAGATATTAAAGCAGGTGAGTATTTAATAATAAATAAAACCATTGAAGAAATAATTGAAGATATTTCAAATGGTAATTATTTGCGAAGGTCTATTAGAATTAAAGAAGGTTCAAATTTGTATGATCTAGAAAAAGATCTTTCCAATCATTATTTAATAAATGATTGTTCTTATTTATCTTGCATTAATACAAAAATTAACAAAGAAGGGCTGCTTTTACCAGATACTTATTATTATTTTAGAGGCATGAAACTATCTAGTATTTATAATCTAAGTAACGAAAAACTTATTAAACTTATTGATAAATTATGGCTTAAGAAACCACTCGATAACCCACTTAAGACTAAATATGATGCATTAATACTTGCATCAATAATTGAGAAAGAGGCAGGAAATAATGATGAAAAGTTATTGATCTCTAGTGTATTTTTAAAAAGATTAGAAATGGATATGCGACTTCAAGCTGATCCGACAATAATATATGGATTATTACCAAATTTTGATGGAGATATTAAAAAATCTGATATTCTTAATAAAGAAAATCTTTACAATACATATATGAAAAAAGGTTTACCACCAAGTCCTATAGCTTTTTCATCAATATCATCAATAGAAGCAGCTATTTTAGGGACACCTGGTGAGTTTTTATTCTTTGTTGCTGACTCTCCATCTTCACATTATTTTTCTAAAACTTATGAAGAACATAAAGAGGCTATTAAAAGATATGGTGTTGATAAATGATTATTAGTTTTGAGGGCATAGAGGGTGTTGGAAAATCAACACAAATCAACTTACTTAAAGAGTGGTTAAACAATAAAGGACTTAGCACTGTTTTATATAGAGAACCAGGCTCCACTGAAACTAGTGAAAAAATTAGAGAATTATTGCTATCTAATGATTTAAACCTCTCAGATGAATCTGAGTTGTTATTAATGTTTGCTGCAAGAGCTCAGCTCGTCAGTGAAAAAATTAACAATAATGAGGATGATGTAATACTCTTTGATCGTTACTATGATGCATCTATAGCATATCAAGGACATGGTAGGTCTTTATCGCTTGATTTAATCAAAAATTTAATACAATTTACTAATTGCCCTGAGCCAAATCTTACAATTCTTTTAGATTTAGATGTTGAAGAGGGGTTTAAAAGAAAATCTGGTGACGTAATTGATAGGATAGAGTCATCTGGAATTGAGTTTTTTAATAGAGTTAGGGAAGGTTATAAGCAAATAGCAAAATCTCAACCACATAGAGTTAAACTTATAAACGCAAATCAAGACAGTTCAGCTATTCATAATCAAATTATTGATTTTGTAAATGAAATTTTATGAGTATTAATTCTTACCCATGGCTTGAAAAATACTACCAAGGTATTAATTTATCAAACCTTCCTCACGCCATTATTGTTAATGGTCCCAAGGGTGTAGGTAAAAAAATCCTTTCTAGGGAAATTGCTAAATTAATTATTTCTAATGAAGAAGATCTTAGTACAAACAATGATCATCGCTCTTTAATGAATACTAATACCCATCCTGATTTTTATGAAATAAATAAGGATGTAATTAAAGTTGGAGATATTAGCAGAAGAGAAAATGATAAATGGGATCCAGAGAAAGGAAAAAAAGATGCTTTAAGTTTTTTAAATTTAACCCCATCGATTTCATTAAATAAAGTCCTCTTAATGCATAACGTTGATAGTATGACGTTGAGTGCTCAGGATGCTCTATTGAAGTCTCTTGAAGAGCCTGCGCCATATGCTTATATAATTATGACAACTAGCAGACCTTATTCATTAAAAACTACTATTTATAGTAGATGCCAAACACTAAATATTAAAAACCCCTCTAATGTCGAAATAAATTCATGGTTGGATAATAGAGGGCTCAGTGATCACAGCTCTCTAGATTTTCCTAGTTATTACTCTCCTTTGATGATTTTAAGCTCTATAGAAGATTCAAATGAAAGAGTTTTTAAAAATTTTATAGAGTCATTCGATTTATTTCTCACTAATAAAATAACTCAAACAGAATTTATAAAATCATTAAATGATTTAGACCTAGATTTAATTGAGAAATTAAATTTTATAATTGAAATGCTAAAAATACTCTTATCATCTCAAATCTTAAAAAAGCCTTTAAATGGAATATATAAATCTTTTGGTAATTTTGAATTTAGTAATTTAAAAATATCCAATATTATTAACGACATTAATGATTTGAAATTTAACTTCTATAAAGTTAAATCTATAAATGAGTCACATATATTCAATTATTTGTGTAGTGACATAAAATCATCCTTTAAATAACTGTAGTACCTCCATCGATTACAATTGTTTGCCCATTAATATACTCACCACTTTTAGAGGCCAGCAAAACCGCCGCTCCAGCAATTTCATCAGGAATACCAATTCTTCCCATTGGAGTTGATCTTAGAACTGTTTTTAATATATCCGGATTGCTCCACAAGTCTTTTGCAAAATCAGTTTTAATCAAACCTGGGGCTATTGAGTTAGCCCTAATATTATTTTTACCAAACTCAGCAGCAATATTTTTAACTATCATTACATCTGCTGCCTTGCTGATATTGTATGCGCCTAAAATAGATGAGCCTCTCAATGCAGCTATGCTTGAGACAATAATAATTGCACCATCATTTCTTTCCACCATCTCAGGAATCACTAAATTACTTAATATCTGATTCGATCTAATATTATTATTCATTACTTTATCAAAAGCCTCTATAGGCATATCAAGCATTGACCCCATATGAGTATTAGTAGCAGCATTGCATACTAGAACATCTATTTTTCCAATTGTTTCTCTTGTTTTTGAAACTAAATCTTCTAGCTGCTCTTGATGACTAATATTACAGGGTATTGGATAGGCAAGTTCCTTGCCTAAATTACTATTTATCTCATTTGCTGTATCCATACAGGTTTCAGAGGTTCTGCTAGAGATAATAACTTTTGCTCCATATTCAGCATATCTAGTAGCTATTGATTTACCTATACCTTTAGAAGAACCAGTTATAAGAATACTTTTACCAGTTAAATCGAATAGTGACATTTTATATACTCCATGCATGATTAAATTATTAATATATTATAAGATAAATCATCTTAATTAATCGTTTATATAAAAATGGTATCTATCTATGTTTGATAAAGTAGAAATTTATTCAAAATCAAATTGTTCATATTGCGTGATGGCAAAAAACTACTTTGAATCAAATCAAATAGATTATATTGAATACAATGTTGAACATATGCCTACATTCAATGAGCTTCTAGAAAGACATCCAGCAGCAAGAACAATGCCACAAATTTTTATAAATGATGATTTAATTGGTGGTTACACAGATTTAATTGCATGGTTGGAAAAAAAGGAATAAATAATGGAACAGTTTAACGATTTTTTAATTTTACTTGATGGTAATTTAAGTGGATCTTGGTGGTTTCCAATATTACTAGTAGGTACTGGAATATTTTTTACTATTTATCTTGGCTTCCCGCAATTTAGATTTTTTGGTAAAGCATGGCACTTAGTGTCTGGTAAAAATAAAAAAAATGATGAGGATGATGGTGAGACAACTGCTTTTGAAGCATTAACAACTGCAATGTCTGGAGCAGTTGGTACGGGTAATATAGGTGGGGTTGCTCTTGCTATATGGACTGGTGGGCCGGCAGCTATATTCTGGATGTGGATTACTGCGGTATTTGGTATGACCACAAAATTTGTTGAAGTGACCCTAGGTCATAAATATAGAACAAAGCTTGAAGATGGAAGCATTTCAGGTGGTCCAATGTACTATATAGAAAGTGCATTAAATATGAAATGGGCTGGTATTCTATTTGCATTCTTGATGATGATTACTGCAATTGGTTCTGGAAATATGCCGCAGATCAATAATATAGCTTTAGTTATGAATACTGAATTTTCTGTACCAAAGTTATTCACAGGTTTGTTCTTAGGAACTCTATTATGGGTAATAATAATTGGGGGTATTAAAAGGATAGCTTCTGTTGCCAGTAAAATCATACCGATTATGGGAATGATATATCTAGGAGGAGCTTTAATTATAATTATTGAAAATTATCAAAATATCATCCCTTCCTTTAATGCCATTTTTTCTCAGGTATTTTCTGGTTCAGCTGCGGTAGGTGGCTTTTTAGGAGCAAGTTTTGCTATGAGCTTGAAATATGGTGTTGCAAGAGGCTTGTACTCAAATGAAGCAGGTCAAGGCTCTTCACCAATTGCTCATGCATCATCTAAAAATAAATCCATTGATCAAGGTGTTGTATCAATATTAGAGCCATTTATAGATACTATTGTTGTATGTAGTGTTACTGCATTAGTTATTTTATCTAGCGGAGTTTGGACCCAAAAATTTGATACTACTTTTGCAAAAACAGATATGGTTATTGTAGAGGGTGTTTATAGTGATCAAAAAAATGCTGATGGTTCGTTTGTATACCCAAATCATATAAATGAACTTACAAAATATGTTCAATCAATAGATTCTGATGTAAATGAATACACGGGTACTATAATTATTGAATCAGGTAAGCTTGCAGAATCGGATATTACAGTACTACATTCAAGATCTATTGCTGAAGATATCAAATTTACAACTAATGATAAATCTTTATTCACAGGTTCTTTAAATGTGATTGATGGAAAAATATCAGAATCAATAGTTCTTGAAGGAAAATCATTGGTAAGCTCTGCTGAGCTTACAGCTAAGGCATTTTCACAAGGAGTAATGGGAGAGTATGGCGGTAAGTTAGTTGCAATAGCTTTACTTTTATTTGCTTTCTCAACTGCTATTACTTGGTGTTATTACGGTGATAGGTCAACTGCATATATTTTTGGAGAAAAGGGCGTCTTTTGGTATAGAAATTTTTATGTTTTATGTTTTATATTAGCTGCTGTTATAGACACAACTATTGTTTGGAATATTGCATATGTTGTTGTTGCGCTTGTTTCGATTCCTAACTTAATTGCTTTGTTTGTTTTAAGGAAAGAAATGAGGGAATTAACTAATGAATTTGTAGAAGATAACTAATATAAAAATTCTAATATTAAACTTATGAAGCTATACCAAAATTATTTTGTAACCATTTTTGTGATTCTCTTTATTATTTCTTGTGGTGGAGGTGGAGGATCAAGCTCATCAGATACCTCCCCAGTTGGACCATCAAACCCTTCAATAACCAACTTTGTTTCTGATAAAGATTCTATTTTTACTAATGAATCAATCACATTAACGTGGTCCACACAAAATGCTAACTCATGTGATAGGAGTGGTGATTGGGATGGAATAACTTCAACTAATGGTTCATCTTCAATTGTTCTCAATCAAGTAAAAACTTATACATTCACTCTTACTTGCAGTGGAGCAAGTGGAACACAAAATGCCACAGCATCTATTTCTGTTAATGTCTTACAAAGTACTAGTAATGAAGTTGGATTTGAGATTTATAATGAGGATAAGGATTCATATTGTAAAAACCCTCAAAATGACTCTTCAAGTTACTGGATTGACCATTTTGATTCAAATATCCTGGACCCAAATATTTATTCCTATCAAACAGGTAATGGTTTCATGGCAGGTGATAGTTATATAGCTGGCTGGGGAAATAATGAGGTTCAATATTATACAAGCGACCAACCAAACTCTGCTAAAAGCTACAATCCCTCAACAAATACTACTGAAAATCTCTTTATTCAAGATAGCAAATTAATAATTCAACCTATATACGATATTAATAATAAATTTGAAGATCCATATTGTATTGGTAGAGACTGTAGTACCACCTGGGATCATACATCGGCCCGAATAATTACTTCTGCCTCTAGTAACGGTAATGGTAGCAAAGGAAAGGCAATAGGAATTAATACAGAAGTAACAGCTTGTTTTAAGGTTCCAGCAGGAACAGGATTCTGGCCTGCAATATGGTTGCTACCCCAAGGTTTTATAGAGGGCACTAAGTCATGGCCTAGAGATGGTGAGATAGATATTATGGAAGCAAGGGGAAGGGTGCCTGGAAGAGTAGGTTCCGCTGTTCATTGGGGTCCGCCAAGAGAATTATATTCTGAGGAAATTCAAGTTCCGTTATCAGTAAATTTTCAAGATAAATTTCACTCGCTTACTCTTGTAAGGACTCAAAATTCTATAAAGGTATACATAGATACAATTACTGAACCTTTTTATGAATTTACCTCTTCAAATAATAGAATCATGAATGATTATTGGCCATTCAATGAAGATTTCTATTTATTATTTAATGTTGCTGTAGGTGGTGATTACGACTCAGGAAGGCTTGATAATAACGTATTATGCGCAAATGCAGAGTGCACAAATCTATCGGATCCTTCTAAGGGACAGCTCCAAATAGAATATATTGAAGTTAAATCTATTGATTAATGCTTCTTTTCTCAAGCTCATTAATAACATCTATTATTGATAAGCTTTGATTTCTTAGTAATACCAGTAAATGAAATAATAAATCAGCAGACTCATCAATAATTCTTCCATCATTAGTTACAGCGCTTATTGAAACCTCTCCAGCCTCTTCAGTAACTTTCTTTGCTATTTCTTTTATTCCTTTTTGAAATAGTTCATTGGTATATGAACCACTTTCTTCATAAAGTACCTTTTTATCAATAATTTTTTCAAGTTTTGATAAAAAACTGATGTTGCTAATATTTTTATCATTGAAACAGGTAACATGCCCCTTATGGCATATAGGGCCCATAGGGTCTGCAAATACGAGAATAGTGTCTTTATCACAATCTATAAACATTTCTTTTAAAATTAACTTATTTCCAGATGTTTCACCCTTAGTCCATAATTTTTGCTGTGATCTGCTATAAAAAGTCACAAATCCAGTTTCTTTAGTTAGTTTTATTGATTCAGCATTCATATAACCAAGCATCAATACATCTAGAGTCTTATAATCCTGGATTATTGCGGGCAATAAACCATTTGAATCAAGTTTAAGTTTATCAGTATTCATATTTTCCTTATATTAATCTTATGTTTAATCAAATCTTCTTTTAAATCTTTTATAGTAATGATGTCTTTATGAAATATAGATGCTGCAAGACCTCCAGAAGAATTAGTTTTATTAAACAAATCAATAAAATCTTTAGCAGATCCTGCTCCTCCAGAGGCTATAAGAGGGACATTTATAAATTCATCTAAATATTGAATTTGATCTATATCAAAACCATTTCTCGCACCATCTTGATTCATGCAGTTTAAAACTATTTCACCAGCTCCAAGTTCTTGAGCCTTTATAACCCAATCTTTAGTATTTAGATTCGTATTATATTTTGTTGATTCACTCCCTGTTTTTGCATAGACAATAAAGTTATTATCTTTTTTAAAGCTATCAATACCCACAACAACGCACTGACGGCCAAATTCATTTGATAAATCTTTTATTAGATAAGGGTTTTCTATTGCTGGTGTGTTGATGGACACCTTATCAGCACCTGCATTAAGAATTTTTTTTGCATCATCAACAGTTTTTATTCCTCCAGCAACACAAAAGGGAATTGAGAGATTTTTGGCTATTTCCTTAACCCATTTTAAAGATACTGTTGAGTCATTTGTACTTGCTTTAATATCATAAAAAACAAGCTCATCAGCTCCCTGATCATTATATTTTTCAGCAAGCTCAACTATTGATCCAACCCTAACATGATTCTTGAATTGGACACCTTTAACTACTTGTCCATCAAACACATCCAAACACGGTATTATTCTATTTGTTAACATTTAGTAACTCTGTTAAAGAAATTTTATTTTCATATATAGCTTTACCAACAATGCATTCATTGGCACCAAGCTTTTTCATAGTTAAAACATCATAAATTGAACCAATACCTCCTGATGCAATAAGATTAATGTTTCTATTTTTAAGAATTTGTTTGTATGTATCTATATTTGGGCCTTGAAGCGTTCCATCTAAACTTATATCAGTAGCTAAAACATTATGTATCCATTTATTTGACTCAAGAAAATCAAACAAAGAAATTTTTGAGTTAACTGCCCAGCCGTGGGTAGCAAGGATGGGGATCGAATTAATTAATTTGAAATCTAACGCAAATATAACCTTATCAACAAATTCTGATTCTTTTAGTTTTAATAAAAACTGATGATTTTCAATAGCAGCAGTTCCAACAATTACTCTGTCTACACCAAGTGATATTAAATTTTTTATTCTTTGAATTGATCTAATACCACCACCAACTTGAATTTTTAAGTTACTTAATTTTGCAATATCCTGAATAATTTCTAGGTTATCTAATGAATTGGTACTTGCTGCATTTAAATCAATAATATGCAAATAATTAAAACCATTTTCAATAAATTTCTTTGCTTGCTTAATGGGATTTGAATCATATTTTGTGACATGATTAAAATCACCTTTTAGTAATCTCACGCATGATCCATCAAGAATATCGATAGCAGGTAAAATTTTCATGACTTTAAAATAAAGTTTTTAAGATATTTATGACCAACTTGTGATGATTTTTCAGGATGAAATTGGCATCCAATATAATTATCTTTTTGTACTTCTGCAACAATGTTTTTAGAATATTGAGATGTTGCTATTGCATGCGTAGAGTCATGCACAGCATAACTATTAGCATAATAATAGTAGCCATTAAGAGAGTCATTATTGTGCCAAGTTACTAAATTCCACCCCATTTGTGGTGAAGGAAAACCAGAAGAGGGCTCGAGTTTTTCAACTACGCCTTCAATTATCCCAAGACATTCAGTGTTAGATTCTTGTGAAAAATCAAATAATATCTGCATCCCAATACAAATTCCTAAAATTGGCATCTCTGTATTTTTAATAAATAAATCTAGGTTAGATTTTTTTAAGTTATTCATTACTCTATCAGCAGATCCAACACCAGGAATAATTAATTTATCAACATTTTTTAACTTATTTAGATTATTTGTAATTACAGGTTCATATCCAAGTCTATTGATTGAATAGCCTATTGAACTTAAATTTGCACCACCACAGTCAATTATTCCTATCTTCATAACTGACCTTTAGTAGAGTTATCAAGTCTATTATTTTTCTTTAAAGCAGTTCGTAAAGATCTCGCAAAACATTTAAAAGTTGATTCAACTATATGATGGCTATTGCTACCAATTACATTTATGTGACAATTAAATCCAAGTGTATTTACGAAGGATATAAAAAAATGTGGGAACATTTCTGTAGAAAAATCTCCTACATATTCTGTGAGTTTAGGTATCTCAATATTAAGATTTATTCGAGATGCCATATCAATTGCAACTTCAGCCTTGCACTCATCCATAACAATGACCTCTGATGATGCATATCTATCTATATTATCCCTACTACCTAAAGCCTCTTTGAAACAATCAGCCAAAGTAATAGCAACATCCTCAATAGTATGATGTTGATCAACGTCAATATCACCAAGTGCCTCTATAACAAAATCAAATTCACCATGTTTTGCAAATTGTTCAAGCATATGGTCATAAAACTTAATCCCAGTATTAATAGAATAATTACCACTTCCATCAATGTTTACACTTGTATAAATCTTTGTTTCATTTGTTTTTCTAAATTTAAAAGCAGTTCTTAGTTTTTCTTCTTTAGTTAAAAATTTTTCTCTAATTTCTACTGCTTTCATATGCCCATCAAGATTTTCTTCTAATGCAAGATTTTTGACGTCATTTGAAAGATTCATAAAACCTTCAATAGATGCTTTTTGGAATGTTATAGTTTTTGTAAAATCTTTTACTGATAATCCCGAGTAAGTTTTAGCATACCCATTTGTTGGCAAGGTGTGATTAGAGCCAGATGCATAATCACCAAATGATTCAGGACAAAAGGGACCTAAAAATACTGATCCCGCATTATTGATTTTATTGGATAATCCAATTAACTCCTCATCAATAATTATTAAATGTTCAGGTGCATATTTATTAGTAAAACCTACTAAATCGTCAATAGAATCAAATTTAATTAAATAAAGATTTGATAGACTGCTTTCGATAATGTCTTGTCTTTTAAGATTATTAATTTGGTTAGTTACTGAATTCTTAACCTTGGTAATTAAATTTTTATTAGTTGAAAGAAAGACGGCTCTTGAATCGCTTCCATGCTCAAGCTGTGACAATAAGTCTGCCGCAATTAATTCACATTTATCTTCATCTTCACCAATTACAAAGACCTCACTAGGACCAGCTGGCATATCAATTGCAACTACACTCGATACAATTTTTTTAGCTTCAGTAACAAATTTATTACCTGGACCAAAAATTTTGTCAACTTTAGGTATTGTTTCTGTTCCATATGCTAAAGAAAAAATTGCCTGAGCTCCTCCAATTTTATATATATTTTTTACATTTAAGATTGATCCTATCCATAATATTGCTGGATGAATTTCTCCATTACTATCTGGAGGAGTACATATGTATATGTTTTTACAGCCTGCAACAATTGCTGGAATTATTTGCATTAACATAGAGCTAAACAAAGGAGCAGAACCACCAGGTACATATAAACCAACCGAATCTATTGGTCTAGTTTCAGCCCATAAACTAATTCCTTTCGTTGTGTCAGCCGGCATTAAATTCAATGATCTAAATTGTCTTAGTGCAAAAGATTCAATGTTTGATTTAGCAACTAATATTGATGATTTGAGTTCATCTGTAATTTTGTTTTCTGCATCAATAAAATCATCTTCAGAAACTTTTAGATATTTTGATTGATATTCATTAATTGATTTTTGAATTTTCTTTATTCCAACATCACCCTCGCATTTAATGATATTTTCAAATTCTAAAATTTTTGCAACCTGATCTTCAGGCAAATCATTGTTACTCGAAGGCAATATAAATTGATTTGTATAATCAACTATATTCATTAGTTTAATACTTTCTCTATTGGCATAACTAAAATTGAAGATGCTCCATTAATCTTCAATTCTTCCATCGTTTCCCAGAATACAGGCTCCTGACATAACGCATGAATAGCAACTTTGTTTTCATCTTCTAATGGAATTATTGTTGGAGACTCTGAACCAGGTAACAACGAACAAATATTTTTCACATTATTAACATCAGCATTTAACATTACATACTTACTTTCACGAGCGTTTATAACACCTTTTATTCTATTGATAAGTTTATTAGCAAGATCTAATTTATTGGAATCTAAATCACTGTTTTGAATTAATACAGCCTCAGATTCAAGTATGGTAACAACTTCCTTTAAATTATTAGCTTCTAATGTGGCGCCTGATGAAACTAAATCGCATATACAATCAGAAATACCTATATGTGGTGTTAATTCAACTGATCCGTGTATGTCAACAACTGATGCATTAATAGAATTTTCTTTAAAATAATTATCAACTATATTGGGGTAAGACGTAGCTACTTTTTTATTATTAAGATCTATATAGTCCTCATTTTCAGGTATGGCAAATGACAATCTGCATTTTGAAAAACCTAATTTAAGTATTTTTTTAATATTTAAAAGGTTTTTAGAAATAGTTTTTTCTAAAAGTTCATTCTCTCCAATTATTGCAAGATCAGCATCACCATTATTTACTAAAGAGGGTATATCATCATCTCTAACAAAAAGAATATCTATTGGAAAAGAATTAGATCTAATTAATAATTTACCATCTCTTGATCTAAACTTAACACCAGACTTTTGTAAAATTTTTTGGCTTTCATCTGATAATCTGCCATTTTTTTGCATTGCAATTGTTAATCTATTATTCATTTTTTTAATTTTTTGAGTATTCTTGTATAACCCTGATTGGGTTCATTTGTTAAAAATCTAGCAACCCTTGTAACTGTGGTTGTGCTTGTTTTATGTTTATTTGCAATCTCTCTGTAGGAAAGTTTCTCATCAAATAAAGTTTGTGCAACAAGCCAACGTTCATTGAGTGCTTTTAATTCAGCTGGCGTACAAAGATCATTAAGAAATTCATCTACCTGCTTTTTATTAGTCAACATCAGCAGTGCTTTTGATAATTCAGTATATTTCATAGCGTTGCAGTGTATTACTATGGTAAAACAATGTAAAGGTTTATTATTAAATTATTTTTATTTTTGAAGGAGGCTTACAATCTCTAGATGATTGGTATTTACAAATTGATCAAAAAATTCAATTTTGGAAATTTTATATTCAATTAATTTGGAAAGATCTCTTGCATAAGTATCTGGATTGCAAGAAATATATATAACATTTTCAAAACGATTTACCAAAGATATAACATCATCTGTTAACCCTGATCTTGGTGGATCTAATAATAAGTGTGAAAAATTATAATCAGCCAACTTTTCGCCTTTAAGTCTATTAAATAATCTACCTGTCATAGCTTCAGAAACTTCGTCACATGATAATCTCGAATAGTTAATATTAGAGATATTATTTTTTGAAATTGCCATATCTAAACACATCATAGATTTTCGATTATTTTCTGTTGCAAAAACTTTATTAAATATTCTTGATAAAGGAATTGAAAATGTACCGCAACCACAATAGAGCTCAAGCAAATCATTAGGATCTTTTATAAATGATTCAACTAAATTTACCATCCTAGGAACCATATATTTATTTGGTTGAAAAAAAGTTTGGTCAGTTTGATACAAATAAAAAGGATTATTAGAATTAATTAATTCCTCTAAAATTTCATTTGAAGTACAAAGTAACTTTTTTTTACTTCTTAGAACAATTTCAATTTTTAGATCTTTTGCTATCCTTGATGATTCTTCAAGTAGCTCAGCATTAACTTCTTTGTGATATATGAGGCTAACAATAATTTTATTAAGATTATTCGCTCTAAAGTTAACTTGAAATAATTTTTTGTGCAAAAGATACGAATCATTAATTTTGATAGAAAGCTTTGGCATCAACTCTGAAATTAATGGGTGAGCTAAATCTAATTTTGATATATATACTTTTTGTCCATTGCTGACCATTGTGTATGAACCATTTCTATATCCAAATTCACACCTAGATCTAAATCCAGATGCTGGACTAATATTTGTTTTTACTGGATCAGAATAAAATGCTTTGATTAGATTGTAAGAGTTTTCTAGCTTATTCATGATTACGTAAAGAATCTTGTAATGGTAATAATTAAAATAATAAACACACTATTTAGTAATATAAATAAAAGCACAAGTTTCTTGATAGTAAAATTATTTAAATCTTTATTAAGCTCGTTACTATTTCTTACACCAAGAAGGCCATATATAATTCTTTTTAACCACATATACTTATTTTATGACAAATTTAATTAATATTACGAAAAGCGGTGAACAATACCTAGCGAAATTAATCAAGGATAAGAATGAAGATAATTTATCTATAAGAATTTTTATTTCTGATCCGGGAACCCCTAAAGCTGAAACTTGTTTAGCATATTGCAAAGAGGAAGAAGTTGTTCCTGATGATATGATAATGAATCTAGAATTAATTACTGTATACGTTGATAAAAGAAGCATTCCTTTTCTTGAGGATGCTGAAGTTAATTTTGACACTGATAATTTTGGTGGTCAGTTAACTATCAAAGCGCCAAATGCACGTCTCCCAAATATTTCTCCGGATAGTTCCGTTGAAGATCGGATCAATTATGTTATTTATAATGAAATTAACCCGATGCTTGAATCTCATGGTGGAGATGTTTCCTTATCTGAATTTACAGAGGATGGTGTTGCTGTCCTTCAATTTGGAGGAGGGTGCCAGGGTTGTGGGATGGTTGACGTTACATTAAAAGAAGGTATTGAAAAAACCCTAATTGAACAAATACCTGAATTGACCGCTGTAATGGATATAACCGATCATTCTATGGATGAGAATGCATTTATTAAGTCTTAATTTATTTTACTAATTGAAATTAACACACCAAACATTGGGTGATCAAAGTAATGAATTTCTTCATTAAATAATCTTCTATCTTCATCAATGAAATAGATTAAGGCCTCAGATTTATCTTGTGAAATAGCCCCTGAATTATTTTTTCTATTTGGCGTTGATGTGATTTCAACAAATTCATTATTTTTATTTAAAGATAAATTTATATCTAAATCTATGTCATTATTATTAGATTCAGAAAAGGCTTTTGCATCTAGCTCTTCAATATACTTATCTGTATTTAAATCTAGATTATTATTTTTTTTATCAAGAAAACCTAAATATGATTTCAGGTCAGCATGCAAATATCTATTCCTGTAAAGATTGAGATAAAAACCATAATCTTCATTATTAAATGTCAGATATTTAGACTCATCTTTATAAGGAATATTTTGCTGCCAACTCATTGAATCTAGAAATATAAAGTCACCTGAGGACTCAAGTTTTGATTTAAATTTTTTTAGTTTTTCTAAATTATCTGATTTTCTAAACCATTTTCGAGGGTTGGTTGTTATTCTTGTTGATTGTGGTTCTATTGGTTTTTTCTTATTTATTGAGATATTTGAGAGTAACTGTTGGAAGAAATTATTAGTTTGTTTTATATCAAAAGAACCTTTGTTCATATATAGATCAACATCCCTAAACCCGATGTGTTCACCTTCTGGTTTTATGAATTGATCTATAAATACTTCAGATTCATTATTATTGTTATGTTTAAAAATTAATAATTCTATTTGGTAGCTATCTAAAGTCTCATCCGCATGAATATTCATGATTAATATCGAAGTTATTATTAATTTGATATTAAATAATTTCATTTAAAAATTTTATAATCTTCTCTCTTCTCAAGGAACTATCAGCTTCATTTAATTTTATATTAAATTTATTTTGATTATCAAAATAGTATTTTTCATGATCTTTTTTAGAAATATCAAGTAATTTCATTAATAGTTCATCCGTGATCGATTTTGTTAGTTTAAGTGATGTGCATTCCGATGTTGATGTAAGCTTTGAGATCTTTAATTTACCAATTAGATTATTAATCGTAGCATTTAAAAGAAGGTTATTTACTTCTACAGGAATTTTTCCGCATGTATCATGTAAATGTGATTTTATTTTGTAGATATCTTCACTTGAATTGGCATCATAAACTAATTTATAAACCTTCAATCTTTCTACTGTTGATGGCATATATGAGTCACTGATAAAAGCCGAGTCATAAAAGTTTACATCTGTTTTTATTAACTCTGTATTACTTTTATCTTTATTTAACTTTATTGCTGACTTAAGCATTGAAAGATACAGAGATAAGCCGATTGATGCAATGTGACCACTTTGTTTGTCTCCAAGTATTTCCCCAGATCCTCTTAATTCCATATCCTCTTGAGCTATAAAATATCCTGAACCTAATTTAGAATTTCTAATTATTGAGTCTAGTCTCTCTGATGCTATTTTTGGTATATCATTGTGCGGAATTAAAAAATAACAATAACCTTGCTTATTTGATCTTCCAATCCTTCCTCTTATCTGATGCAGTTGTGCTAAACCCAATTTATGTGAATCCTCTATAATCATAGTATTTGCATTAGGAATGTCTAAACCCATTTCTACAATTGTTGTACAGATAAGAACATCTAATTGACCTGAGCTAAATGCTTGCATAACCTTTGATATTTCTCTTTTATTTAATCTTCCATGAGCAATACCGACTTTTAAATCCGGAAGTATCTTTAATATTCTAGATTTTAATGTATCCATTCTCTCAATATTATTTTGCAGAACAAAACATTGACCGCCTCTTTGTATTTCTCGAGATAGTGATTCTTTTAATATAGTGTTATCAGAAATTTTTAAAAATGATTTAATTGATAGTCTATTTATTGGAGGGGTATTAAGGAAAGAAAAATCTTTTAATCCTGAGAAAACAAAATTCATTGTTCTCGGAATAGGCGTGGCTGATAAATATAATATATGAATATTATCTTGTTTAGATTTAATTAAATCTTTTTGCTTTATTCCAAATCTATGCTCTTCATCGACAATGAGCAAACCAGTATTTGAGTAATTTATATTCTGATTAAATATTGCATGTGTTGAAATTAAAATATCAATATTAGCTGAATTATAGGAAGCAATTATTTTTTCTTTGTTTTTAAGACTCACATGCCTTGTTAATAACTCAATGTTTACAGGAAAGCTATTAAACCTTTCTATAAATGATTCATAGTGTTGCTTTGCTAAGATAGTGCTTGGACATAAAACTATTACTTGTTTTTCAGAGAATACACTTATAAATGCTGCTCTCATTGCTACTTCTGTTTTACCAAAGCCAACGTCACCACACAACAATCTATTCATTGGTTTAATTAATTCCATATCCTTTCTAATAGAATTAACTGCAATCAATTGATCTGAAGTTTCGGTATAAGGAAATTCATTATTAAATTTCTTAAATTCATTATCGCTAATACGCAAACTTATTGATGATGAATTTGCTCTTCTTGATTCCATATCAAGTATCTCAGCAGCATGATCATATGCTTGTTTTAAAGCTTTATCTTTTTTCTTCAGCCATTTGTTCGATGATATTGAATCGAATTCTATATCTTCTGATAATAGTGATTTATGATATTTTGATAGAAGATTTATGTTTCTGAGTGGAACATATAGCCTTTCGTCATTAGCATATTTAATCTTGATATACTCATTAAAAAGATTATCTGTTTTAACTACTTCAAGACCTTCATATTGTCCTAATCCATACTTTTCATGTATTAATAAATCACCAATTTTAAATGGGTTGAAATCAATAATTTCTTTCAAATTATTATTAGCAGTATTTGAATCTAAGTTCTCTATATCGCTATATTTATCACTGTGTATTACTAATATTTCTCCTTTAATAGCTAAAGGTCTCACTTTTGGGTGTTTCTTTACATAAATTCCACCATCCAATTCATCTATTTTTTTAGTTAGGTCTTTGCATTTAAAATTAAGCTCGTCCTTAATTTCATTTAATTCAGATGCAATATCTGATAGCAAAACGATATTTTTAAATTTACTTAAATAGTCATTTGGGTTCTTAATAAGAGTTTCAATATCCACTGGTTGCGAAAAAGTGTTTTGATATGTTTCATATTCTATATTTGAACCAAGGAATTTAGTTATTTCATTATGATCTATAAAAAGGTCTTTAGGGCTTATTAAGGGTCTATTTACATCAATATTCTCATCCTCATATCTTTGATTTATATAGTTGTTATAACTTCCTATATCATCATAAAAATTTACGAACTTGTAGTTATTAAAGATATCTTTGAATGATTTTGTCTCTGTAAAGAAAAAAGGCAAGTATATCTCTAAGCCTTCGGGGTACTGGCCTCTAGATACCT
>Ga0255783_10001079_pt1 | contig 29996 bp, 43 predicted proteins | sample 011ome_22_FD_179981 | JGI IMG/M metagenome (GOLD analysis project Ga0255783, IMG submission 179981) | Coastal salt marsh microbial communities from the Groves Creek Marsh, Skidaway Island, Georgia - 011507BT metaG (version 2) | ecosystem: Environmental > Aquatic > Marine > Intertidal zone >... | reverse complement strand
TGGATCAAAGATTATAAAGCAATCTTTCCTGCTGTAGAAAATGCAAGTCTAAAAGAAACAATGCAATGGCAGGACAAAGGCAGCTACAATGGTAGTAGTTACAATTGGCATAAACAAAATCCTACATTTTGGAAACAGTTCTATGAACAGATGCCAAGCATGCAACAAATTTATTTTGCTGGCGGCGAAAGTCTTATTATTGAAGAACACTATGAGATTCTTGAACATGCTATTAAAATGGGCTATGCTAAAAACCTTGAATTACGCTACAACTCAAATGGTGTAGAATGGCGTGAAGATTTGTTTGATCTCTGGAAAGAGTTTAAACTTGTGCGGTTCCATTATAGTGTAGACAGTATACACGAAATGAATGACTATATACGCTATCCTAGTAAATGGGAACGAACTAAAGAAGTGTTTCACATTTTAGACACACAAACGCCGTCAAACACTGAAATTACAATTGCATGTGCAGTACAAGCATTAAACATCTATTACATTCCTGATTTTATTCGTTGGAAGTTAGAAGAAGGATTCAAGAAAATCAACATGTGGCCGTTTGGTGCAGGTGCGGTAAATTATCACTTTGTTTATCATCCACCTCATCTTAATGTTAAAGTCTTGCCTAAAGAATTTAAAGCAGCATGTCGCAAAAAGTATGAAGAATTTTATCCATGGTGGGAAGCTAACTGGGAAAAAGGTATTCCTGAATGGCATAAAGGCAAAGTTACTAAAGACGATTGGCTCGCAGCAAGTTATGGCATCAGTCGTTTAGAAGGCATGTTAAAATTTATGGAAAGCGAGGACTGGAGTGTTCGACTACCTGAAATGAAAGAATTCTTAGAACTCAACGATGCACATAGAGGAAATAGTTTTTATGAAACTTTTCCAGAAATGAAGGGTATTTTTGATGGAATATAACAACTTAATAACATTGTGGGGAGATCAGCGTGACGATTTTAGAACAAGAGTTGCTGCTGGCGAGCTTCCTGTTGATGTAATTAAAAGTTATAACAGAAAGTCAAATACACTTAGTATTAATTGGGCGCTAGGAAATACTTGCACTTATAAATGTAGCTATTGTACACCTGAGCACTACGGTGCTACTAATCCTTGGCCCCCTGTAGAAAAGGCACTAGAAATTGTTGCTGAAATTAATCGAGTATACAAAGAACACAAGACTTCTATAGTATGGGAACTTATAGGCGGTGAAGTTACAGTATGGAAAGACATTGAGAAATTTGTTACAGAACTTAAAAAGTACGATAACAATTATGTAAGACTAGTTACCAACGGAGCAAGGTCAGTGCGTTGGTGGGACCAGTATGGCGGAATGTTTTCTGATATCGTATATAGCTTTCATCCTGAATTTGCAGACAAAGATCATTGTTTAGAAGTGTGTAATCTATTAGATTCGAAAGGTGTTAAAACAGGAGCTCTTGTTCTTGCACTTGCTAGTAAATGGGAGTATGTTGTTGAAACATACGAATTGCTAAAAGAAAAAGGTACGTTTGCTGTACTTGCTAAAAAACCAATTAGAGAAAATTATAAAAGTGACGATATAGGAAGTCATTTAAGGATGGTGACTTATACTCAAGAACAGTTAGAATGGTTGCGCCAAGACAACACTATTATACGCAAACAGTCTACAAGTATGGGCAGTGGTATTACATTTCGATATAATGAAACAGATTATATTAAATCTATACCTGAAGCAATGGCCGCATCGGGTGAAAATTCTTGGACTGGCTGGAAGTGTAATGTAGGTATAGATGTTCTCTATATAGGTTCTAATGGAATGGTTAGTGCCGATGCTAGTTGTAGACAGGGAAAAGTGTTTGGCAATTATTTAACTGATAATTGTACAACTTTTGATTGGACTGTAGAACCCACAGTGTGCAAAGTCAAGCATTGTTTCTGTAGCCATGATGTAAGGGCAACAAAATGGAGATAACTTTAGCACGATATGTGCCTGGGTTTACTAGCATGTATCAACACAAATTATATAAAGATGTAGTTGACTTATTACCTGAGAAACCTAGATTTTTAGAAATAGGAGTTTCCCTTGGTAGGAGCTCTTGGGCGTGGTTAGATGCATTGCCTGGAGATGCACACTATGATGCATTGGACAAATTTGATATTGGACCAGAAGATATACCAGAATTTAATAAAAATGCTGGTAGAAAACCGTCAACTCCTGGAAATCATTTAGATTGCTGGGAAGGTATAGCTAATTTATTAAAAACGATGTCTCATAGAGAAGTTTGGAATTTTGTATTACAACATCATCCTAAGTTTCATATAGTTAAATTTGTATTGACAATGCGTCTTCAGCAGTATATTCAAGACGAATACGGAGTTAATTACGATGCTATATTTATAGATGCTAATCAATCTTATGACGGTGTAATGCAAACTCTAGAGCACTTTAAAAATACTAAAGTTATATGTGGGGACGATTATGGTAATCCAGATTGGCCAGGCGTAGAAAAAGCTGTAAAAGAATTTGCTAAAAAATATAATTTTAAACTTACTGAACATCGTAAAAATTTATTTTTTATATTGGAAAATCAATGACTGTGTATCGTTATAATAATTCTACTATTAATATTCCTTTAGATGCTGCACAGCATAAAGGAATAGGAATTCGTTTAAGCGGCGGAGCTGATAGTGACGTGAGGACTACTAAATGGAAATAATTCAAGCAAGACAAGTCCCTGGATTTACAAGTATATATCAGCATCAGCGATACGCAGAAGTTGCAAAACTACTACCTAAAAATGCAAAGTTTTTAGAAATTGGTGTGCTTTTTGGAAGGAGTACTTGGGCGTGGTTAGACGTTTTGCCTGACGATACCACATACGACGTGTTAGATTCCTTTAATGTTGATGCATCAGAAATTCCTGATTTTGTTCGTTCTGATAGAATGCCCAAATTTGGCAAAAATTTGGATATCTGGTCGAACATAGTTAATATGTTAAAAAATATGTCTCATAAAGAAGTCTGGAATTTTGTAATGGAGCATCATCCTAAATATAAATTGTTATCTAATGTTACGTCGATGTCTACACACCAGTACATTTATAAAAAGTATTGTTCGACATATGATGCTATATATCTCGATTCGGAACACACCTACGAACACACAAAAAAAGTTTTAGAATATTTTAAAGATACGAAAGTTATATGTGGCGACGACTATAAAAACAAGGATTGGCCCGAACTTGAAATTGCTGTGAAAGAATTTGCTAAAAATTATAATTTCAAACTTACTGAATATCCTGAAAATTTGTTTTTTATATTGGAGAAACAATGATTTATCCTAAATGTGCAAGAGGGAAAGATCAGTTTATTACTGCAACAGGGCATGTGCGTCCTTGTTGTTTTCTCAGTGATAGGCCTGAGCGTAACGAATATCAACAGTTTGAATGTGATAAATTTGATATAACAAAAACGCCCTATGATGAAATTGTTAATGTACATTTAAAAAACTGGATAGACAATTTAATAGCTAATCCTGAATCTGCTGGACCTACTTGTAAAACACATTGCGGAGCAATTGCAGATAATTTAAAGAATCCGTTAACAAAGGTTGTCGAAGATGTATAGTGAAAAAGTGCATTTTGAATTAACACGTAGATGTTTGTTAGAATGTCCTAAGTGTCCGCGCACAGATCTTAAAGGCAATATACAAATAACTGATTTACCTGTTGATGTTATCAAAACAGTTATTCAGTCTGGTAATTATAAAAAAGTATTGTTAAGCGGCAATCTAGGAGATCCGATATATCATCCAAAGTTGATTGATATAATAAAATTCTTTGACACACAAAATGTATTTTTTATTATGGCAACTAATGGAAGTGGTAAAAAATTAGACTGGTGGAAAGAATTTTATAATAGTTATACACATGGTAAAGTTGTATTTGGCGTAGATGGCCTGAAAAATACTGCACATATGTATAGAAAAAATATAGACTTTGATAGCAGTATGGCAGCAATGAAATTAGGTGCAATATTAGGCAAAGATATTGTTTGGCAATTTATACCTTTTAGTTTTAATGAACATCAAATAGAAGCAGCACAAGCATTAGCTAAAACTTATGGAATAACATTTAAATTACGAGTAAGTGATAGATGGAACGAGAATGATCCTTTGCGTCCTAAAAACAAGCAATTGTATATGGAGAACACATGAGTAAAACTATCTGTCCTGCACCGTTTGTACATCAAAGTACTAAGACTGACGGCAGTATAAAACTGTGTTGTCGTAGTCTTCCTAGAATCGGAAATACTAACTCTATGTCATTAACAGAGGCTTGGAATTGTGATACTATAAAACAAGTACGGCTCGATATGGTTAACGGCATCAGAAATAAGCATTGTGAAGTATGTTATAAAGACGAAGATGCAGGGGTAGATAGTTTAAGACAAAAATATCTTAACAAACGAAGTAAGAAAATGCTCGACGAATATGAGCATGCAGTTTCTATAATGTCGCCAGACGGCAGTTTGTCAACAGGAGTAAAATGGCTTGAACTTAAACTAAGCAACTTGTGCAACTTTGCTTGCCGTATGTGCAGCGTTCATGATAGTACCAGTTGGTTTAAAGAATGGGACAAGATTAGTGACTTGCAACCTATAGACTGGCAAGAACATATAGTCAATCTCGGTCTTACTAAAAAACCTTATTTAGGCTATGAAGATGCATTTATAGAAGGGCTTGATCTAACTGAAGTGTTAGAATTAAATTTCGCAGGTGGCGAGCCGTTATTTGACGAAAAACATTATATGGTTCTAGATAAAGTAATTGACAGAGCAGACGAAATATTTTTAAGTTATGCTACTAATTTAAGCATGTTAAAATTTAAAAAATATAACGTATTAGATTACTGGAGTAAATTTAAAGCAGTAAAACTTGCAGTAAGTCTTGACGGGAACAAGGAACAAAACGATTATATTCGCTGCGGTAGTAAATGGCAGCAAATACAAGACAATATATTACAACTTAAAAAATATCCTAACATTCGTATTGTTGCTAAAATTACAGTACAAAACACTAATGTATATTACATACCTGAAGCATTAGAATGGTTTGATAGTATGGGCATTGAAACTGAAATTACATTTGTTCGCTATCCAGAACATCTAAGTGCAAGTGTACTTCCAACAGATTTAAAAAATAAAGTTGTTAATAAGTTAGATAAGTATGACTACAGTTGCATCAGTAGTATACTAGCATTTGTAAAACAAGATGAATACACTAAGGAGTTATGGGATAAGTTTTGGCAGCATCACACTGCATTAGACAAATCACGCAATGAAAATTTAATTGCAACATTTCCTATATTTAAACAATGATATCATGTAAAGCACTTACACAAAATATACAAATAGACCCGCAAGGGTTTGTTCGTATCTGTTGTCAAAGTGCAGACAAACTAATTCATGTGAGCGAGCTAGAAAGACTAGAAGATGTGTTTGAGTTAGCACAACATAAAGATATTATAACTACTATGCAAACACAGTGGCATTCTAATTGTTCTTTATGCAAAACACACGAAGAAACTAACGGTACTAGTCGCCGAGACAGTTATGACGAATGGATAACTTCTAATCAATTTAGGTTAGATATTAACTGCGGTAATCACTGCAATCTAAATTGTAGAATGTGTACACCTGGAAACAGTACCAGCTGGATACCTGAAGCAAAGATACTAGCAGCTAAAGGTATACATTTTCAAACAGCAAGAACCGCAGTGCATGAATTATCAAAAGAAGATATAGAAAAAATATTATCTTTTATTCGTGCTAGCAATAAAGAATTTTTTATAGAATTAAAAGGAGGCGAGCCTTTTATAATGCCTCGCACAGAATATTTTATAGAGCAATTACTTGAATTACCCAACGCTAATAAAATTTCAATAGAAGTAGTAAGTAACGGCACTCGCATACCCCGTTGGATCAATAAAGTTAGTAAATTTAAAGAATTTAATCTTGTGCTAAGTTTTGACGGAATTGAAGAAGTATACACTTACATAAGAAACTCTAGTTGGGAAACCTTTGTAGAAAATTTAAACATTTTTAAAAAACATATTAGTAATAAAATTGTATTACACACTACTTTGCAAAATTATAACATACACCAGTATTATAAATTAACAGAGTTTGCTAATGAACACAACTGCACCTGGAGTACAAATTTAGTTGTCCGACCTAGTTTTCTAGCAATAAATATATTATCAGAATCTGCCAAAGACTATGTACTAGAAATTATGAAAAATAGTAGATTGTCAAAGATAATACAAACTAAATTTGATCCTTTGCTATTAGATAAATTCTACAAATACACTTATGAATTAGATAATATGCGAAATCAACAATTAAAAGAACTAATACCGCATTTGCAGGAAATAAAATGATATTACCTAACGAACATACATTTGACTACGATTTATTAAGACAAAATACAATAGTTTCTTCTGTATTTTATAAAAAAGAAGTTAACTTTTTATTTAAAAATCAGCGCGAGCTGTTTAATGAAAACAAACTTTCTAGACCTAACGAGATGAAAGACTGGCAAGAAGATAGTATAACATACAAACTTAATAACTTTGGATATAGATCAAATAAAGATTTTGTTAAAGGTGATGAATGTAATGCATACATAGGCTGTAGTTATACATTAGGCGAAGAAGTTAATTATAAAGATATATGGCCGACATTGGTTAATAAAAAATTAAATGATTATAAACTTTATAACTTAGGTGTGCCAGGCGCCGGCCCCGAAACTTGTTATAGAGTATTAAAAGGATTTATTAACTTTGCAAATATAAAAAGAGTGTTCCTTTTGCTTCCCCTTAGTGATAGGCGAGAACTTTATTACTGTAAACAATGGTCTCAAGTTAAAGCTAATAGCAGCGTTTTTTCTCATAGAGATATTATATCTGGATTCTTTACTAGAGAAGAAGCATATATAAATAAACTTAGAAATTTAGATGCTATTAAATTTTTATGTCAGAGTAATAATATTCCATTGTATGTTCTAGATCTTAATGATACAGAGACAGAAAAAACAGTAGTAAACGACGCAACTGCAAGGGACTTATTACATCCCGGAAAATCTGCACATGCTACATTTGCGGAAATATATTTAAAAATGGTTAATTGTAAAACACAATAGGAGATAGTATATGAGTTTAGATCAGGATGAGTTTTTATCTGCTGTAAATAGTAGTCAGCGTTGTCAACGCAATTGGGACCTCTCTAAAGAAATAGATCTTGAAACTATTAATTGGCTCATAGATGTTGGTTATAATACACCTACCAAACAAAACTTGAATAGTTTTGATATTGTATGTATTAAAGATAGAGATGTTATACAACAATTTGCTAACGCAGCACGGAATAGTGACGATGAACTTTCTCAAATATCTAAGAGTCTCAGCAGTGCTATAAAACAAGGAAGAATGCAAAATCCTCAAACTAACTCTAATATACTATTTTTATTTTTTATGAGAGAAGAAGATAGAGATAGTAGTACTAAATTTTATAGAGATCATGGAAACGCATTATCTAAAGGTTCGTATAGAGTGCTAACATCCTTAGAAGTTGGATTATCTGCAGGGGCAATAGCAATAGCTGCAAATAGTTTAGGATTAAAGTCTGGTTTTTGTAAGTGTTTTTGGGAAGACGCATTTCCTAAAAAGGTACTTAAGGCACATAAATTAAATAGATACAATTTGCTGTTAATGTTAGGAATAGGATATCCCTTGTACGACACACACACATTACACACTGATGGAATTAACACTAGCAACACTTATGACAAAATAGGACAACGAAGAATTATTATTTGACAATTAATAATAATGATGTTATTATAAGTTATGAATGAAGATTTAAAATGGAGCAACTACGATTTTACTAAGATTCCCTTTGATGACATTGTCAGTGTGGGTCAACGTACTCTGCTTTATCGCGATCTTTTTACTGTATCGTGGTTACTTGGAAGATTCTGCAACTACCGTTGCTCCTACTGTTGGCCATATGCGAGAAGCGATCGTAAAGACCACCGTCCTACCGAGCTCTGCTTGCGTACAGTGGATGAAATCAAACGTCAAGCCAGAGACAACGGCTTCAACTCTTTCCACTTCTCCTTGTCGGGAGGAGAGCCTACTTTCCATCCTGGATACTTGGACATACTAAAACATCTTGCTGATGATGTTGACAATACTAACTATACAAGTGTTCATATGACATCAAACTGTAGTCGATCAATGAGTTGGTTTGAAGAATACGTAGAAGCAGTTAAACCATTCCATCGTGCAAGCATTACAGCAAGTCTACATACAGAACATTTAAATACACGTGAGAAGATGCAAGACTTTGCAGACAAGTTAATCTTCTGTCAGGAGCACGATGTACAAGTTACGATTAATATGGTTATGGTTCCGGACTGGTTTGAAAGAGACTGGGAAAACGCATTGTTCTTTCACGAACAAGGAATCAATGTTACTCTTAAGCCGCAATCAGATCCTACTGCGAGCCGCGTGGTTGATGGTTACACGGAAGAAAATTTAAAACGTTTGCATAACGGTATGCCACAACGTGCGTACACAGAAAGTAAGCGTAAGTGGGCAGATAGGCCTAAGCCAACATTTCAAGTACCTAAAGATATTATGGGAAAAAATGATGCTAGCGTACCGTGGCATATGCAAGTTGAGTTAAAAGACTCAAAAGGCGAAAAATGGTACATGGATCAAGCGGAACGATTTAATGCGTTCAACTTTAACAATTTTAAAGGTTGGAGTTGTAATGCTGGATACAGTGGTATTATAATACGAGAGCCGGACGGCAGCGTTAAGCGATCATATTCATGTCATGATGTTCCTCTTGGCAATATCGAAACAGGGTTTAAACTATTTGATTCTCCAATGCCTTGTATAACAAATAGTTGTGTAAGCAGTGCAGACAGCAAAATACCCAAGAGGAAAATTAATGTGGATTTATAAAATTTTAGAAGACCTACCAACACCACCAGATAGATTTTTTGATCTAGCAAACAAACATATACAAGAAAAATCTTGGGGTGTAGACTTACACGGATTGCACAAAAAATACGAAGATCGTGTTGTACTTAAAGATGGAAAACAAGTAGGATTTACGTTTCATTACTATCAAGCACTTAATGAAGATTTTACAAATTGGTGCCATGAAAATATTCATCCTGAAGCATTTGATTGTGGTATTCGATTTTGTGACGGAGACCGTGGACCGTACCTAGCACCTCACACTGATATTAAACGAGATATTGCTATAATGTACTTGTTAGATCCAGGCGGCGAAGATGCTAAAACAGTATGGTACCAAGAACATGGAAAAGATTTAGTAAGAGGTCGTCAAGTTCATGCAAACGATTTTAGTAATCTAGACGTAGTTGAAACCATAAAGTTTCCTACTAATACGTGGGTAGCATTAAATACACTTATACTACACGGCGTTGAAAATGTTACAGGAGTTAGAACAGCATTTCAACTAAGTGCAAATAAGGATATATGGTAATGCAAGAACCTATAACAAAATATGTAAAGCGATTTAGTACAGGAAAAAATCCTAAACATTTAAAGGAAGCAATGGATGCTATGATTCCGCAAATTGAAGAAGCGGGATGGTTTACTATCGGCTTTCAAGATCAGTTTGCTATACAAGCGCATCCTGATGATTTTGATAAACCAGATGTGAATGTATATCACAGCGGGTGCGGCCCAACGCCGAGCTTACACAAAGATCGCACTGACAATCCTCGCATTGAAGCAGATTTTATAAAAACAACTCCCATGTTTCAAAATACAATCTTTGAAGAGCTGTTAGAAGAATCTCCAGTGCCGTATATTCGTACAAGGATATTTAAACTTAAACCTAAACATTGTTTTCGAATACATCGAGACATTGACTATAAGTTCCATCTTCCTATTATTACAAATACAATGAATATGTGGGTGTTTCCTGCACATAATGTAAATCACAGTTTGCATACACCGTTAACAGGTGACAACTATTTTATTGATACTCGTATTGCACATACTGCTATTAACGGCAGCGGATATGATCGATATCATATCTGCATGACATCGTACTTAACAGATCAAGAAGTGTTTGATCGAATTGCCCCGTTTGAAGTTCCGTTAGCAAAGGACAATTATCCTGTTATTAAAGGAAATCCACAAGACGGTCACAATTGGGTACTAGACGATGACGAACATGGTTGACAAATATTGTTAACTGTGTTAATATATACATACTCACACAACTATAGGAGAAATAAATGAGTAAACTATACGGATTGATTGCATCCTTTGCAATTGCTGCATTTGCATCATCTGCACATGCATGGGAACCTAATGGACCAGTAACAGTTACTATTACTGCACCTGCTGGAAGCCTACATGATACTACTTTCAAAACAATTCTTCCAACATTAGAAGAACAAACTGGTGTAGATTTTATTATTGATTACAAACCAGGCGCAGCTAGTGTTAAAGGAACTAATCATTTCTTGTCGTTACCAGCAGATGGACAAAACATTACATTGACTGCTAGTTTAAGTCTTGTATTGTCAGATATTTCATCTCCAGAGATTGCAAAATGGGATTGGGACAAAGACTTTGTATACATTTCAGGCATTGCGCACAGCACTACTGCTGTAACTGTTTCTGAAGCTGGCCGATTTAAAACAATTAATGATCTTGCAAATGCAATTGCAACAGGTGAAAAGGTAGTTATTGCTACTACGTATCCTAACTCAGAAGCAATTGTACGTTTGCTTGCACAAAGCGTAGGCTCAGATGGATCAAACATTAAATTTGTAAAATACAAAAACCCAGCCGCAGCACTTACTGACGTAGTTGGTGGTTCGGCTGACGTATTTGTTAGTGGACTAAGTCCAGCTATTCCTTTACAACAGGCAGGAAAAGTTCGCTTTTTAGCTACTACAGGAACAGAACGTTTAGAATTCTTACCAGATGTTCCTACATTGTCTAGCGTTATACCAAACTTTGTTATGACAGTAGATATGGGTATTAGCGTAAAAGCAGGTACTCCGCAAGAAGCAGTTGATTGGTATGTTGCTGCCATAACTAAAGCTGTAAAAACAGAAGCTGCCAAGCAAGCAAGAGATAAAGTGTTCTTGAATTTAGATAATGCATTTATCGGACCAGAAGGTCAGAGAACTTATTACATTGCTAATAGAAAAACTTGGGAAAAGACATACATGGAAATGTACGGATCTAAAAAATAAGAAGTTATATCAACTTCAATAAAAAAGGCGCATAATGCGCCTTTTTTTAATGTCTAAATTTTCAATGTCGTTCAATACTTGATAAAAGGCCGCTACTAAAGTAAGTATAATACTTGTCATAAATTGATTTAGTAGCATTAACAAGTTTAATCTTTTCCTTGCTTGGCATAATAATTGTTGGAATTCCAGACTTAGCAGCTTCTGCTTGAACTCGTGTATTGTCACGTACACTTTCTTCACGTTCTAACTTAGCAGCACTTAGTGCAGCCTGTTTAAAAATTGCTCTAGTCTTTGAACTCATCTCGTTCCATAGTTTTGAGTTAGTGATCATTGAAGTTAAAAATAAACTATGTTGTGTATCGTTAATTACTTCAGCAACATCGTTGTAACCACTTGCAAAGAAACGAGCATATGTAGTAGAACCTGCCTTCACATCACCGTTAGTAATAGCAGATTTAACTGCATCAATAGCCATTGGCCTAGGATCAGCACCTGTTGCTTTAAATGTATCAAAGCTCACCGGACTGTGACTACATGCTACAGGCAAATTGTAGAAATCTTCAAAAGTTTCAAGTGCTTGGCTACCTGGCATAATTCTAAAACCACCTGAGTATGTAAACGCAAGACCTTGAATATTACTTTTAGCACTTAACTTTGATAATAACGATTCACCAATTACACCATCTAAAACATCAGTAGCATGATCGTCGTCATTAAACAAGAATGGCATGCCAAGTACATATAAATCTTTTTCAATCTTACCTAGAGTTTCGATATAAGTTGTAGCAATGTCAATTGTACCATCGTTTACAAGTTGCACAACTCGTTCGCGATCTTTAAAATGTACACTGATATCTATACCACGACGTTCAGCCCAATCTGATAACCCTAATACTTCAATTTCGTATTCTCCGTTAGTTTCAGTAAAAATTTCTTCTGAAAATTGCTGTGCTGCATTAATAAAAAGGTGATATGGTTCATGTGCTATAACCCATGTAAGTTTCTTACTCATTGTTAACTCCTGAAGTTTCTTATATACTTATTTATGCCAATTAACACCAGTATTACACAAATGCATAATAGTGCTAATGATATTGGACGATCAACGAAAATGCTAAAATTTCCATCATTTAGTACTAGTGATCTACGAAATACAATTTCAAACTTTGGTCCAAGAACAAACCCTATCATAAATGGCACAAAGTTTATTTTTAAAGCCATTAATACATACCCTAACATTCCAAATACTGCTAGTAATAATATATCTTCTAGGGTTGTTCTCATAGTGTATACACCTAGTATACATATTACTAGAATAATTGGATAAAGCATATTGTACGGAACTTTAAGAATATTAGTCCATACTCTGATTAACGGAATGTTTAAAATTACTAGGAAGAAGTTTCCTACTAGCATACTTATAACTAGTCCCCAAAAGATATCAGGTTGATTAGACATCATAATAGGGCCTGGCACAATTCCGTATAACATAAATGCGCCTAGCATGATTGCCATGACTGCGTTTTCTGGAAGTCCTAATGCTAATAAAGGAATAAAGCCTGCTTGTGCGCTTGCATTATTTGCAGCTTCTGGTGCGCAAACTCCTTCAATGGCTCCTTTGCCCATTTCGTCTTTATTTTTACTAACCTTTTTCTCTAAGCTATATCCGGCGTATGCGCTTATTGTTATTCCGCCACCTGGCAACAACCCTAATATGCTTCCTAATAATGTACCTCGAATAGTAGGAGGTATCATTCTTTTCAAATCTTCTTTAGATGGAAACAGTTTAAGTTTGCCAGTGTAAGGCTTTATACTAATTTTCTCTATAATATTTTTAAATATTTCACTAATAGCAAACAGACCAATAGCAACACTTGCAAATCCTACACCATCAATTAGATATGCACTGTTAAAACTAAATCGTTCAAAACCTGTGATAGTATCAGTTCCTATGCATCCTACTAATATGCCTATGCATACTACTCCAAAGCTCTTAAGCATGTCGTCGGTCGTAATAACACTTATACTAATAAATCCTAACAACATTAACATAGTGTATTCCGCCGGACCGAAACTAAATGCAAAATCAGCTAACACAGGGCTTAAAAATGCAATTAAGAAAGTAGTAAATATTCCAGCAGTAAAACTACTCATGCCAGCAGCAAAGATTGCTACTCCTGCTCTTCCCTGCATAGTCATGGCATGCCCGTCTATAATAGTCATTACACTAGAAGTTTCACCGGGTATTTTTAAAAGGATACTAGTTATGCTACCGCCATATTGTGTACCATAATAAATACCGCTTAACATCATTAATCCATAAATGGGACTAATATAAAATGTAGCCGGAAGAGCAATACTAATAGCTGCTGCTGGACCTAAGCCTGGCAGCACGCCTACTATCGTGCCTATTAGACACCCTAATAGAATGTATCCAAGACTTTCAAATGTAAAAACAACATCTGCACCTATTAAGATTTGTTCTACCATAATGGCAATGCCCTTAATACTGTAAATTTTAAAATTAATAACAATAATATGCTTACTGCTGTTATTATAGATGTGTGCTTTAAATTAAATTCTGGATGTAAATATGAACTGCTCCATACTAAAAATATGCTAGCTAATAGTAATCCGCTCAATTTTGCAATAACAAATGTTAATACAATAATTGCAATTAGCAGTATTGGAATGTTAATATGAATAACGACTTTATCTTTTCGTTTAAAATTCTTAATATAATTAAGTATACCGATTAAAATTAAGATGCCGCTAATTAACGCAGGAAAATAACCTGTTTGCATATTATCTAATGTACCAATGTCGTATTGTAAACTTCCAATGCCAAATGTAATACCTATTACGCTATATAAAATTAGTACAGCAAGTTCTCGATTAATTAACATCTTTTCCGCTCATTAATGTATATAGACTGTTAAATTTAGAAGGGTCGTATTTTTTATAATTAATAACATTGCTCAAATTGTATCCTATTTTTAATTTCTTACCTTGTGTGCAAAAGTTCTTAATTATGCTAGTTATTTTATATGAATCTAATTCTAATGCACTCATGATATCTAATCTACTTGTACTAAAATCCATCATAATTAAATCGTCTAATATTAACAATTTTTTTGTAGCAATTTTTCTGTCAACAAGACTTTGGTCACCGATAACAATTAGATTAATCTTAACATCGTTTTCTAATGCTGTTAACGTTTTTTCTTTTAATCGAGAGTCAATTGGATATTCGCCATCGGCTGTACATACGATAACATCTACATACTTATCGTAGAATTCTTTCATATACAAATCGCCTGCGAGTTTATTTGGTAATAAGATTACATTCGAAATATTAATTGTTTCTATACTTATTTTTTGAGGGTATAGATAGTCCATTCTTCGGATACTCCCATGGTATTGTGGATATAAAATCTCCAAATGCTTCTTTAAATAAAGATTTAGCAATTTTATATTTAGGTGGCAAATTACATACATAGTACACAAAGTCCCAATCAAAATACGGATGTGTCCATGTAATTTCAGCATCTTGGCTATATGCAAAGTTTCTGTATGCACATGTGCTAACAGTTTGTAAATGTAACAGTTTATTTGTGTAATCTGCGTCACCAAACGAGTTGTATTCATCTAAATAAAAATTTGCAATTTTTTCAACTAAATGTACTTTATCATTCCATATATAACTGTCGTTTGGGCTTGCTATTTTGTGATTAGTAATAGTGTCTATTGCTAATATTTTGCAGTAATCTTTAATAGTTGATGACGGAGATTGTATAGCATATGCTAACGGCATATTGTGCTGAAATACAAGCGGCCCGCCTTCGCCTGTTATCTGTACATTATTTTCTAGCCCAACTCGTTTAACTGCACTACGTTTTGCACCAAACGGATTTTCTATCCAAAAGTTAAAAAATCGTTCGTTCAGTTGTCCGAGTATTTTTCCAGAATATTCAACTTCTACATATTGAGTATCGATACTATAAAATTCATCAAGACGTTCTACTATTTTTTTTTCGGAATATTGCTGATTTGGGCTGTGTAATGAAATAGTATTAAAGTTATAATTCCAGTGCTTCATGCAACCTGCAAGAGTGCTAGAGTCTTTGCCGCCACTTAAGAATAGCGTGTTGCTTTCACCTGTACAACGGTCTATAGCAGCTTTAAACAGCTTCTGGCAGTGTGTAGCACTGAACTCAGTTAGTTCGCGCTGTAAGAGCGTTATAAAGCGTTTAACGACCCCATTCCATACATACGTACATGGCTCTACTCTAAATAATCCTTGAATATTGGTAAATTTTCCAAAATTATATCCGCCATGTAAGTCAATCATTTCTTGTTCGTCATCATTAATTTTTAAATCATCGATAGCATTTCGAACATCTATGTAGTATGTTCCTACTACATTATCGTCTGTATAAAATAAAGGGATTGTACTGAAATGATCTACAGCATAACAATTTACAGTAGGTGATGAATATATTAATGCAAAATTACCTCTAAGATGTTCTGGAAAATTTCCTGCATCTAAAGACGACGAAACTTCGGATACCTCTAGGGACATATGTCCTGCTATATAGAGATCGCCGAAGTCTGTTTTATAATGAGTAAACTTTTCTTTATTTAGTACCTGCATCAAGTACTTATTCTAGTTTAGTTTGCTCCTAACGGATAATGACTTTTAACACAGCCGTCTGCATCAGCTAGTTCTGGTTTATTTTTAAGACGCTTTGCAAGACCAATAGTGTAAAGGTCGTCCATAAATTCTCTTGCTAATTCATCTGCCTTGTCTTGCATTTCTTGAGTAGTACAAATTTCTTCGAGCTTCTTGCGTCCAATGTTTGCATGGAATCGTTCGTCTTTTGCAATTTCGTCGTATTTTTTAGCAAGTAATGGATCAGTGGCAGTCTTAGCAATCATACTCCAATTACGTGCAGCACGGCCTTCTCCGATGTAGCTGTATAATGCTTGTGCTAAAGGATCAGTAGAAGATTCGTATTTTTCCATTAATTGCGCAGGACCCATTGTACCGTTTTCTTTTGTACGATTTTTCATACGTGTAACAATTTCGCCAACGTCTACTGGTTCGCCATTGATATGTGTTAAAATATCCATACCAATACGGAAGTGTTTTGCTTCGTCATATACTTGCTTAGATAACATCCAAAACTCTTCAGGAGTTGCATCGTTTGGTAAGTTTGCAACACGAGCGGCAATACCTGTACAGTTGCCGCGTTCGTTAACTACACGTGGAACAAAGTAATTAATTAATTCTTCTTTACTTGGGTCTTTTTCGAAAAACTTTCGGACACCGTTTTCAGCAAACTGAAATAGTGGCTCACATTCTTTTTTTAATTTTTTTACATACTCTTTAGATGTTAACATTTTCGTGTCCTTTTTCTAATATCATTTTAACGTATACGTTAGGGCCAAACTCTACATTAGTATTTATTACTTCGCTGCATTCTTTAAACCCATAATTGGTATAACTTTTTAATGCACTAAGTCTTGGTAAACTCCAAATTGTAGTACAATTATTCTCTATAGCTTTTTCTTTAACAAAGTCAAATAATAAAGAAGAATAATTTTTAGATCTGTATTGAGAGAAAATATATATTCCTCTACTTCTAAATTCGTCTATATCAGTTTGATGACAGCTATTAACTCCTACGATCGAATCGTCGTCATATATTGCACAAAAGTAAGGTTTGTAGATTTCATATATTGACATGTTGTATGTTCTTGATAAAGTCATACTACTCATGCTTTTTATTTCGCTAGTCCTGTCTAGCCATAAATGATTTTGCCACACAGGTAAAATATCATTAAACGATATTTCTTTTATTTGCATTTTACATTCCGTTTAAATTAAAGTACATATCTTTTACAATTTTTTCGTTCAACCCTACATTAAATACTAGCATTGTCATATAATTTGTCATGCTAAACAAACTATGCACTTTAACAGTATTCATTAAGTATAATCTTCCATTTTCTAAATGTACAGGTTTATCTTCGTACATAAAAAATGTAGTACCTGTACAAAAGTTTAACGGCATAATAAGTCTAAATGATGTATTGTATATAGCGTCTCGATGTGGAGGAAAAAATCCTCCTTTTCCTAATCTTAAAAAGTGACTACGATACATGCTGTCACCTAATAATTCATTAATAGGTTGAAGAGTCGGTATGCCTTTTCCAACTTCAGTTAAATGACAGAAGTCTTCTTCTACATATCGCGTTTGATGTAATTTGTTATATTGACGTATGCTATCTAAACTAATTGGATCAATAACGTTACCGTCTATACTTGTATACGGTAATCCAAATCTAGGAATACCGCCATCTCTTGGATTATACTTTTGCCAGGATGTTTCCCATGCTTCTAATTGATGAAGAATTTCGCCAGCATTTAAAATGAACTTTAATGGTACTATATCACCTAAAGTAAATAACCTATTATAAAGTTCATTTCGAGCCGGCCATTGTTCAATAACTGGTTTATGTATTTGCCATTCGGCTGTCATCTATGCCTCAATTTTAGCTTACTGCAAATCCTGGAACAACATAATCAGTGCCGTTAACGTTTATTTTAAAATAAATGTCTGGGCTTGCAGGCAATGCACTTGCTGCACCTGCAACTCCTACAGTAGATTGTGTAGGAACAACTAATTGAACAGTACCAGTTCCGTTTGCACGTAATTCTAAGTTGCTGTTTGATGTAGTACTAGTAATATAATTGTCATCAATTAAAACATTACCAATCAATGCATCTTTTGGTGTATGTATTGATGCTAACGGAGTAGCTACACCAACACCAAAATAACCTGTATCACGCATCAATCTTAATTGATGTGTTATTGGGTAAGTATCTAGATCATCTGGAAGATCGACTTTGATTTCTAAATGACTTTCACGACTACTGATTGTTGCAGCAATCGATTTTATTGGATTTTCTGCATCGACTTTACCGAATTTGATAGCACCGTGTAGCCAATTTGGATTTTCTCTAAAAAGTCCATAACTTGATTCGTTAACGTAATGCATCTGCGGATAATTACTTACAAACCCAGTAGGTCCTTGGTTAAATCCTTGCATTTCAAAGGTTACAGTTTCAGCAATATCGCTTGGACCAAGTACTAATGTAGGTGAAGATATTTTCATCAAATCAGTTGTAAGAGATGTAACTGTAATATCTCCAGAAATAGCAGCAGGAGATATGATACCATTAACTGCATCTACAATTATAGTACTATCATCTGCAAACACACTACCTACTACATCGCCAACTAATCTACCAGTAAGTGATCCTGTTATTGCATCAACCATTACAGTACTATCATCTGCAATTATTGAAGCGTTGATGCGGTCAGCAGTTATTTGATTTCCAATATTGAGTTGGTCAATCCATGCTTCTCTCCAGTATGCATCCGGAGCGCCTAACAGCGACGAATTATTAGCATTAGGTATTAAGTTACCTGCAACAGTACCTCCAATTGTAATTACATCTCCGCCAATTCCGTTGCCTAGTGTAATGTTACCGTTAGCAATAATATTGCCACTTGCAGTAATTGTGCCAGTAATATCTATATTACCTGTACCAGTAATATTAAAACTGTTTAAGTCTAAATTACCACCTAACTGTGGACTAGTGTCAGCTAGTACAGAATCAATTGTGTTTGCAATACTAGTAATACCGCCAGTGGTAGTTCCGTCACCAACGTATAACTGTTTGGTGTCTGTTGTAAATATTAATTCGCCCGCTAATGGTGTAATTGCTAATCGTTCTGCATTAGTGCCGCGTCTAACTTGTAAAGCCATGTATAAACTCCTGGATAGTATTGTTCATATGTATTTATGCCTTTGACAAGAAAGATTACTTCCTTTTCTTCATGAACTGATGTGTTCGTTTTTTAATATCAAACTTAACTTTTTCAGTATCTAATCTAAAGTCGATACTGTCAATTGAGTCTTCGTAATGTTCGAACAGTTCTTCTAATGCCGATTCTACATCAACATTTGGTTTTTCTCGGGTCTTTTTAATGTCAATTTCCCAAGTCTTTCCATCTTTAAAACGAACGTTGATGCTGTGCAAGTATTCAATAGGCACAACATCAACATCTATCTCATTAAAGATTTCGGGCCAAGTATCGATAACAGCCGGCGGAAGTTTCTTACTCTTAGGCACTCTCGGCAGTTTTCTTAGATGCTTTTTTAGTAGGAACCAATTCCTCTGCCTGTCTACGCAATGCTGCCGCTTCTTTGCTCAATCTATCTGCATCGCTACGATATTTTGCTGCAAGCATCTCGTCAGTAATAATACCTTCGTCTGTTGTAACTACTTCGTCCATCGCTGACATAGATGATGTATTGTTAGTATAAGCATCTGCTGCGTTAGCTACGCCTGTATCTTGTACTGCTGGTTTTGCACCACCTAATGCAAGATCTGCTACAGTAACGCCTCTTTGCTGTGCAATAATAGTGTTAAGCTCTGCTAAATTAATGGATGCATTATTATTTGGCGTCATTTCTACTAGATTAGTAGCAACTTTCTGCATGCGTCCCGTAGTATGGAATCCAGCAAGCATATTGCGGCCATCGGATAATTGTGCTCTTGCCATCGCTTCGCCGAGCTCGTACGCATCTTGAGCAGTAGCTGAGTTGATTAAATTAATGAACGAATCGTGATCGGCTGCATCTAAACTTTCGGTCATTACAACAACACAACTTTCGGGCTCGCCTGGTACTACGCGATATACTACGCCACATTTTTTCTTAGTTTTAGCAATGCGACCTACATGTTTAGTATCTGCCATTCTTATTCTCCTTTAGAAGGTTCTTGTTGCGCTGCTACTGCTGCTAGGAATGTTTCCAGCTTGCTGTAGATGGTACCAACTGCTACCATTTCGTTTGGCTTAAATGCACCACGCTGACTTGCTACATCAATAACTTGTTTGATTGATGCTAGATCATTAACTGTTAATTCTGGACTAGCTGCTTCGGGTACTTTTGCCGCTTCTTCTTTAACTTCTTCAGACATAAATATCTCCTATATGTTTGTTGTCTTTATATTTAATTATATTTTAAATACGGACACGCCAAAGTGAAATAAGAAAGCTCTTTAGCTTCCTCAAATCCGACCTTGGTCATGTTCTCAATGCTATTGCTGTTAGATATTGCAATAGTCTTGCCTACGTAGAATCTACCTCTGAGATTCTGTTCTATCCATTTAACTAGACTTTGATCTAAATTATATCTAGTAGGCAAAAGGATGTATTCGAAATGCGGAGCAGGTAACTTTACTCTCCGCATCTCGAAAAAGTTTAATGCATTGGGCTCTTTTAGTTTCAAGCCACGTCCTCGTAATGTGCTGTAAGACCAAAAGGTGCTTGCAAGTTCTTGTCACGGTGACTGTGAATGATAAAGATTGTATCACAGTAGTTTTCATCACCCCAGCTATTCCAAGGATACCCATCTGTAAACATGATAAACTTCTTAGGTTGAATATCATTATACTTCATGTAATCCCAGTTAGCATCAAAGTCAGTGCCGCCACCGCCCATGATCTCATAGTCCAGTAAGCTGTCGCCGCCATCTGCACTAAAGTCCTGCTCATTATACACTTTAGTATCAAAGCACCACAATTTAATCTGATAATCTTTGTACTCGTCCATAATACCTTTGATTTCGCTTAGGAAGTCTTGAGCCTGACTATCACCAATTGACCCGCTCATATCTAATGCAATACAAATGTCAATAGTTTCGTCAAAGTTCATGCCCGGCAAAATAGCACCAGTCATTTGACCTTTACGGCTAGGGCGACTAAATGTGTAATCATTGCGGACAGTGCTTTGGATTTGCTGACGCAATAGTTCGCGCCAGTTCATCTTAGGCTCAGTAAGCTCTTTGATCATACGCTGAATCTCGCCAGGTGTGTTGCCTGCACCTGATGTTTGCGCTGCCGAAATCATATTTTCTTTGATCTCGTCTTTGATCTTCTTTAGTTCTTCTTTAGTGTAAGTAGGACGACTCTTGCTTTCTTTGCCGTCTTTATCTCCACTACCTTCGCTTTCGCCTTCACCTTCCCAGTCGATATGCTCGTCGAGCAGTTCGCCAAGTTGCTTCAAATATTCTTCGCCGTTCTTTTTAGCTTCTTCAAACAAGTCATCGTATACTTCTTCAGAAGTCCAACCATCATATTTAAAGTCTTGGAAACAATCTACGAGCTTAGGCTTATCGCCAATACGATCACGAACAAGCAAGTTGTTTACAATGTAGTCAGCGGCAATGTTATAAATTTGTGGATTACGGTCATCTCTACGTCCTAAGTGATCAAATACACAGTGTAGAATTTCGTGAGCAATAACAAACTCAATTTCTTTATTGCTCATTGCGTTAAAGAATTGAGTGTTAAAATAAAGATTACGTCCGTCTACAGCGGCAGTGGGCAACCAATCATCTGCACTTTTAATTTGCAAACGAGTAGCCATATTGCCAAAGAACGGATGACGCAACAGCAAGCCTACACGAGCTACAATGATGCGATCGAGTACATCTACTCGCATAGCTTTGAGTTGTTCAGGGGTAATATCTGGATCGGGTGTCCAATGTTTTTTGCCTTCTACGCTCATAGTACTATCTCCTGTTTCTTTGTATGTATATATTATATACTAGATAGGGTCATAAGTCAAGTAAAAATGGGCATTTTTAAGAGATTGCCCAGCTCTTTTATGGTTAGCCTCGTTGTGCGGCAGTAATATACTTACCAAAACGCTCGTGAAACTCATCAAAACATTCTACTTCATCTGGGTCAATCGGTAGTGAGTATTGTGTAAGAGCAAGTTTAATGCCCATAACAACCAACTCAGTTTCAAAGTTATCCATTGCAAAGCGTAGGAAGTTGTTTACTTTGTCATCGAACTTCTTGTCATTTTTATCACATGCTTCTTTCAGTTCGTAACAGAGCGAGACAGTCAAGGAATACATTGCACTGATCTCTTTTGTCTTCATCTCTTTAACTTTGCCGTCCAAAATATCAGTCGGATTAGGCATAGTTGCCGACACTTTGCGGTGCGCCATAAATTTCACAGCAAGACCTTCGCCTACTGCGCCACTAACCAAATCGGTAGTAGTGTTGTCATCATCGTCATCTTCCAGTAGTTCTGAAACAAACGACCACGAACGGGGTGTTGCGAACGAACGGCTTGGCGACTTAGGATCAAAGTCATACAAGTCTTTCTTGCTGAAGGTCAAGTAACCTACAACATCGCGGTGTACTTTGTTGTCAACTGCCCATTGGAACCAGTCATCAAAGTTAACAGCTAATTCCAAGTGAACGAAACGGTTAGCCAACGGAGCAGGCATACGATAAGTAACACCTTTATCTGCTTCGCGGTTACCAGCGGCAACAATCAACACGTTGTCGGGCAATGTGTATTGTCCAACCTTGCGGTTAAGAATGAGCTGGTATGCTGCCGCTTGTACTGCTGGCGCTGCCGAGTTCATTTCGTCTAGGAAAAGAATGATGTATTTGTGCTGTGATGCCATTTCAGCATCAGGCAGTTCGCTTGGAGCGCCCCAAACCATTTTGTTCTGATTTGGATCAAAGTAAGGGATACCTTTAATGTCTGTAGGTTCCCAAAGGCTTAGACGAATGTCAATAACCTTAGCTTCCATCTGCTCACCAATCTGGTGAACGATGTCTGATTTACCAATGCCCGGAGGACCCCAAATAAACAGCGGACGCTTTTTCTTAAAAGCACGTACAATGCTTTTCTTTGCGCTGTTAGGAGTAACGGTACGAAGTGCGGAGTTTTCCATTTTGTGTTCCTTTAAAGTTATCAGTGCTTGTTTCTAACTATGTATATAGTATAGCATCGTAGCAGTAAAGGTCAACCACTTTTGGTGTCTAAATCATCTTTTTTATGCCTGCCTAGTGCTTTTGTTAGTCCATACTTGCGTATGTCGCCGCTGAACAGGTGTAATTCCATGGCCTTTTTCTCGTTTGTTACTATAATGCCATGCTTGCCTAAGTAGTACGGACAATCGATAAAGTTATCCATCCAAATTACTACGTTAGTAGTAAGTTCAAAATCAGCTGGAAACGGAACTTCATAAGTAGTTAATTCTATGTCTTCTGTAATAAAACGAAATCCTTCGTCTGTTAATCTAAGACCGCCAGTGTCTTTTGCTCTTGTGTTCTTCCACCAAACAGGAAGGTATTCCTTAATGGCCAATTCGCTAATGCTTTTATCAGCAGCCTTAAGGAATACCTTAGTGTATGTTTCTTTCCAGTTCATTCGAAAATCGTTTCACCTGCGGTAAGTTTAACCACAGTAAATTCATCACTATCGAATAAGTTGTTTAGCTTTTTAGCTAGATTGAATGCGTGACCAGGATTCGAAAAGCTGGTCTTTTTATACTTAGGGCCCGGATAGCTCGTAAGCATATTTGCACTTTTAAGATTAAAGGGCTGATTTTGAAAAAACACAGCCCAAATGGCATCAGACTGTAACACCTGTTCGGTCTTATAAGTCTTCTTGTCCACATGCTCTTTTAAAATAGTCGGCTTTGGTCTGCTCATAATATGCGTTGTCCTTTAATTAACTACGCATATATTTATCTCTTTTTAGAGCAAAATTACCACTTGTTTCCGCCGTCCATTGTAATAGAAATAACTTCATCAGCACCACTAGTTTTCTTCACTAGCAGGGCTTCTAAATCGCCGTTTAAGCGTGTCATTACTTCTCCAAGTGTAAATGCTAGTCGACGAGCTTGCTCAATATTTAATTTAACTTCTCGCTGGTTACTTGCATCTGCACTTTTGACCTGACTAATAAACTGCTGAATAGGATTAGTGTTAATTGGTTCAACGGTTGACACGGCTTAACTCCTGACGCATTTCAATTTCAGTTTTAAAAGGACCTTTAGTAGTGTAACGTTCTACAGTAATCAATTTAGGACAAAAGCTCTTAACCCAGCCTTTTTCAAATTGGATAATGTAGTAGCCTGCACAATAAAGACTCTTGCTCTTGTCACTTTTAGTAAACAACGGCAATTTGCGTTTTACATCAAACATCGGATTAAACGGTACACTATTAGTTGCATAACCATGTACTTCTTTTGCTGATGTTTCTGTAATTTCTAAATCAGTCCAACTAAGTTTTTTATCAAGTGCTTTAGTAAGTTGCTTTTCACTATGATAAAACTTAGTACCTGTTGGGGTACTTAGAATGTACTGATCTTCATTCAAACTAATAGTGCCAAATTTAACACCTTGATCTTCTACAATCCAAAATTTATTCTTGATAATTTCTTTTGCATTCATGCCGGATACCTCGCATTTAGTGGCTCTGCATAATAAGTAGCTTGATCTGCAATACGTTGCATATCCCACTTAGCGCAGAATTTCATAAGACGCATGCCTACTTGATCTACTGTCTTAGGTACAGCATGCTCTTTAATTGTACTAGTAATTAGTTCTCTAATCTCTGCAGGTTGTGCAGTTAAATCACACAACACTACATTACGATTGTAATCATCTAGTACACGATGTTCAACACCTTCATGATCAGTCCAACGCTGCAACATCATGTTGTTCCAGTTAAAGCCTTTTGTTTCTTTATCTTCAAACGCTTCTGTAAGACCAACTTTGTTTTTAGTACCTTTAACACGTACACCTGGATAAGCAGAAAATACATTATCACTAGTATCACCACGCATACACTTTTCAAAGATTTGCCATTTAGGATTAGGTGCAGGCTTTGCCTCGCCAGTCTTCTTATCAATAATAGGCTCACGCTTCTTATCGTCAAAGTACCCTTCGTGTGTAATAATAGTGTTACTAACACCGTTATACTGTTTTACGTTAGGTGCAATAAGTTGTGCAAAATCGCCATCTGTACTAATAATAACATGAGTGTCATTAGGGTGCATTTGTACCCAACCTGCAATCAAATCATCTGCTTCTAGTTGCGGATGACGCATAACAGTACAGTTAGTCTTCTCAGTAACAAAGTTTTTAAACTCGTCAAAGATTTCCCAAAATGCTGTATCTTCTTCTGCTTCTGTAGGAGACAACTTGTCACGTGCAACTTGTCGATTGCGCTTGTAAGGTTCGTAAAAGTCCTTACGCCAGCTACGACCTTCTAAACAGAATACAACGTGATCTGCATTAAAGTCAGTCCATGCTTTCTTAACACTGTTAAGTGTAATGTGTAGCGCCATGCCTACTTTCGTGTCGATATCGCCACGAACTACGTGACGAGCTCTAAAGAATGTGTTTGCTGTGTCTACTAAAATATATGTGCTCATGATACTTCGCTTTTGCCTTTACTAATAGGTACTACATTAATATAACCCATTTCTCGCGCTGTGTCAAGTCCTTCTTCACCCAATATTTGCATAGCAATAGTACGAAACCATGCATCTACAATAGCTTCATTTGTTTCACCACTGTAACCTGCATCAAGCAATTCTTCAATAAACTGATTATTCCAGTCGAGCTCAAAGAAACCGTTCTTAATGTTATCTGGATTAATTTGTGTATCAAGTACAGCTACCCAAGCCTCGCCAGCCGCAGTAGCTTCTTCTTTTTCTTTTGCAAGAATTGCTCTGCGCTGATCTTCAGTAGTAGATTCCACAGGCGCCTGTATTTCTTCTTGCTTCTTTTTGTCTCTTACTAGTTTATTCCACCAGCCCATCATATCTGTTTCCTTATTTTATCAAACTGTTCTTCTGTGTGTATACCTCGGAGAATCTTTAAATCCTCATCAGGTACCCCAGGCATTTCCGAATAAGCTAATGTGGAGTCTCGGAGTGAATCTGTATCCTTTTGCCATAGCAAGTTTTGCAACTTCCTGTACGGTGAGGTTATAACCTTCAGTACGTCCTCCCATTGGCATAAGGTATACAGGGCAGTTAATACCATTTGCCCGATATGCTTCAACAGCGCGATCAACTTCTTCAACGTCAATGCTGTCAGCAACAACAAATTTAAAGTACATATCAGCGTTAAGTACAGAACGGTAATTGGCAGCAACATCAGGCTTAATAGCGTCTGTCCAAGATTCTCCAGATACGGAGAGTTTGGGTGAACAGCTAAACGTTGTTTTAAATCTTGCACGATTTTTGAGATAGTCTGCAAACTCTGTGTGTAAGAATTGTGTAGTGTTTGTTTCAAATGTAACATTGCGTAAGTCCTTCATTCTAGGATGCTCAAACAACTCAATATACAAACGCTGCCAAGCAAGTAGCGGCTCTCCGCCAGTGAGAATCAAATGGACATCCTGTCCATTATCCATAGTCCACTTACCTTCTGGAGTAAGTGATAGCAAATGATCTACTACTTCGTCAATAGTCTTGTCCATAACAAGATCTTTAAATTCAGGATAGATGCTTGCGTAAGTATCGCAGCCGGTAAACACCAGCGGCAAATCTTCAAATGTTTTAGTAGTCTCGTGTACTTTATCGTTGATAAGTTTTTCTACTTCTGGATTGTATCTAGTTTTTTCGCGTCCACGAGGCAGACCAAAGTTCTGACAACGGAAGTTACAACCGTATGTACGAAGAAATACACTAGGTACGCCTACATACGCACCTTCGCCTTGCACACTATAAAATGCTTCTGAATATCTTAGTTTCATTGCTGGCTTTCTATTAACTGCGTCATGCGACGGATAACCTTTTTCAAATACTGGAGCCTCTATCATCGTGCAAACTCCTGCTGTAGTTTAATGTTGTCAAAGAACTCTTTCTTTGTGCCAGCATCATGCTTAAACGCACCTTTTAGTACAGTTGTCTGTGTAAGTGAACTATGTGCCATAATGCCGCGATTCTCACAACAGCCGTGTGTTGCCTGAATGTACACACCTAAATGATCAGCGCCTGTTGCTTTCTGAATCTCACGAGCAATATCATTTGCAAGTTCTTCTTGTAGTGTGCCACGTCGAGCGCACCACTGTGCAATACGTGTATACTTGCTAAGTCCAATTAATTTAGCACTTGCAATAATGCCAATGTATGCTGTGCCGCTTACCGGCTGGTGGTGATGTGAACACATTGATTTAAGTTCTGAACGAACTACCAGCATACCTTCATAACGATCATCTTCGTGATTAGGAAATGCTGTTGCACTTGGGGCAGGATCGTACCGTCCTGCCATAATCTCATTAAAGTACATTTTAGCAAGACGCCGTGCTGTACCGTGCGAGTTAGGATCGTTGTGACGATCAATTATTAGTGCATCTAATACTTGCTCAAACGCAATAGTTGCATCTTCAATAAGTTCTTCTTTATCACCCTTTTGTAGGACTTCTGAAATATTGTCACCAGCCCAGTAACGGATACCAGCTTCTTCTAGTTTTGTTTTAATTTGTAATGCTTTACTCATTTTATCTCCGATGTTAAGGCAGAGGATTGCCATTCAATATACTAATAAGTATACATGATTATTTAGGTTTTGTCAACCACTATCAATATTTTTGTTTTGACGGAATGACCCCGCGAACGCCGCCTTTTGGATCTTCTGTATCACCGTCTCTACGGAAGATCAAATGTACGTGTGGATACATACAAGTCTGCCCTGCACTAGCACCAATATTTAGACCAATGTTATAACCTGTAATATTATTTTCTGATTGTATGTTTTCATTGCCCATTGCTGTAGCAAACTTAAAACATTTGAGCAGTTCTTCTTGTGTGTTAGATTTGGGAACAACTAATGTGTGACCTTCAGTAACAGGGTATGCATCTTCAAACACTACAAAGTCGCGAGTATCATATATTACGTTAGTCCACGGTGCTCGACCTTCTTGTTGTGCCTTTTGCAATGTATCAATATTCACTGATATTCTCCCAGGGATAAACTAGCCAAACATCTTCTTCTGCTTTATTAACTTCGTGTACACTATAGCGCACACCATCAAATGTGCTAGACAAGTTTTCAGTTAGAACTGCAAAGCGTACATTATTTGCCCAAACAGCGTCCCAAGCATTATCTTCACCAGGTAAACAACTTGACTGCCAATCTTCTTTAATCCAGTTAAACGTAGCACCGGTGTCGTTAATGTCGTCCACAATAAGGATGTTCTTACGTTTGTGCAAATCCCATCGACACTTTAGCTGTTCTTGTTCTTCTGCAGGAACATAGCCAAACGCATCTTCGCTCATCCACAAGTTACTTTCTGGACCTTGATCATCGTCACGCAAACTTACCTTTAGTGCTTCGCCGCGGACGCCTAGCATATTACAAAGGATAGTAGCAGGTACATTGCCGCCTTTGGTAATGCCTACAATATAATCAGGACGCCAGTTATCTTTGTACATCTGTAGAGCAATGTTTACACACATCTTCTCAACGTCTTGCCAACTATAATAATGTTTCTTAATCATTTGCCTTCCTTTGAATCTCGTTCTGCTTTAGTTAATTTGTTATTCCAAGTATTGTTACTAATGCCAAGTTCACTAGGCATTGCTTTGGTTTTGCCTACAGTAACTTCGCCGCCCTTTGCAAGAAACTCTGCAATTAGATCTGCATCAGTATTCTTCTTAGGCTGATGATTCATAGCCATTATTTCAACAACTCCAAGTTTGCGATTTTACTAATCTTTTCGCCAAAGTCGTCATCTTTGTGGATAATGTATGTGGATGTATCACTGCGATCAGTTTTACGATCATAGCGTCTAAACTCTACAACCTGTCCGCCTACAGCACTAAACACACGGAAGTTTAGGATAGGTTCAGCCTCGCACATCTGTGCTGCTACATCGCGACTCTTAATGCCAAGGACCATATCTGGTTCTTCGCGAGCATCATCAACCCAATTTCTTAATTTTCTTTTAAGCCACTTCATTTTGTACCAACATCCTTATCATATCATAGTTTTCTTTTGCTTTAGCAAATGCGGGAAACTTTTCTGCCATCTCTTGTTCACGCAATTCTTGCTCCATTTTCTGCTTGGCCCATTCTACGACAGTTTTCAACTCAATGTCATCGACCCAAGCAGTTGTGTGTATAGTCGCAAACATTGATCCATCGTAAACCTGCAACTGTCCGTTAATTGCTCGCACCTCGCCAACTATAGCACGTTCGTTGCCGTTGCTAGTATACGGTACTTGAAAATTTGTGTGTACTGGTATCATTTTGATTCCTTAATTGCATCAAATGTTTTATACTTTGCTAATGCTGCTTCGTATTCTTCTTTTATCTTTTTCAACTTAGGATACTTAGATTCCATATCCACGTGACGCTTTAATAATAGCATAGCATCACGCATTTCGTCAATCTCTTTCATAACGTCTCTGCCATTTACTAGCAACGGAACATCGACACGCATACTACCATTCTCACCACCGTCGATAGTAATCTTAGGATCTGCAATACTTGTAGAGCTAATCGCCCTGCCTACACTTGAATTAGAAATAGTGTAGGATCCGTTTCCTGTATAGGATCCGTTAAAGCCTGCCATAGTACCAATGTACGGATTAGTTTTCGAGCTCATATTTCTCTTTCAAATACTGTTCGTGTTGCACCCAATTGCCATCTTTGATAAATCCCCACTCTCTCAACTTAGGACCAGGTACAAATAAAGTCCAGGGCTCAATATTAGGATCAAGTTCAATACGATGAAGAGACTTAGGACTGCTAAACCTGAAATGCCCCGGTCGTCTCCAAAATTTAC
>Ga0255783_10001071_pt1 | contig 30064 bp, 15 predicted proteins | sample 011ome_22_FD_179981 | JGI IMG/M metagenome (GOLD analysis project Ga0255783, IMG submission 179981) | Coastal salt marsh microbial communities from the Groves Creek Marsh, Skidaway Island, Georgia - 011507BT metaG (version 2) | ecosystem: Environmental > Aquatic > Marine > Intertidal zone >... | reverse complement strand
GATTCATCAGACGACGACGACCTTTTCTCCGCGCATTTTTTGCTCGATCCAAAATGGTGCCAAAACCGAACGATGATTTTATCGTCGTCCGAGATGACTCCGTCGATGCCATCGCCGGCTGATTTTACTCTTTGTATTAGTCTTCTTTGTTGTTGTTGTTGATGATGATATGATGCTGATGATGCTGCTGCTGATGATGAAGATGCGAGACTCCTACTCCTACTCCTCCTCCTATGACTAAAACTACTCCTGATCGAAACAGGACTGATCGTCGTTGTTCGCATCATCATCATCACACTACTACTACTAATAATAATAATAATAAAGAGTATAAGCTTAAGTATGATGAAGATGTGGAATCCTTTATCCCGTTTTAAGGTGACTTTTTGTGTCTGATGAAAAGAAGACACAAATTCGAGGAAACGGTCGCTTTTACTTTCCTTCAAAAAAAAAAAAGAAATCGCATTTATTCGCGTTTAGTAAAGAAGAGAAAGCTTTGATTCATCAGAAGAGCAGAAAACGATACAAAAGCATCATGTCTTCTTCTGTTGCTACTGCTTATACTCTTGGGGTGAGGACGAGAGCGCAGAAAAGGCGGATGGGCGAGAGAGATTTGTGGGATTTGATCGTGAATAACGACGATATTTGTTTTAAACACATTCTTCCGAGATTGAATTCGAATGATATCAAATTCTTGTACGAGGTGAATACGGAGACGAGAAAGTTGGTGAAGAGATCATCTCGCGCGGGTGATTTGAAAGAGAAGTTTAAAGTTGAAGAGATGTCGTCGATATCGACTTTGGAAGTCGCGTGTGAGCATTATCCGTGGGGCACGTGGGGCCACGAATATAGCGAATATAGGAACGAAACAACTTTCTGCTGGAAAGTTGCTCAAACGAAAAAACTCGAGTTACTCAAGTGGGCGCGAGAGGAGAAAAAGTGTAAGTGGGATGATAGGACGATTGATACGGCCGCATATCAAGGTAATCTGGAAATGTTAAAGTATTGCGTGGCAAATGAGTGTCCTATTGATGAGTATGCGTGTGCAAATGCTGCCTCAAACGGTCATCTCGAGTGCCTCAAATACTTGCACGAAAAAGCCAAAGCGCCTTGGGATTGGAGAACTGCCCATTGGGCGGCTGAAAATGGTCATCTTCACATACTCGAATACCTTGTTGAGCGTAAGTATGATCAATTCAACAGATCTGCGTGCGAGGATGCAGCCACGCACGGCCACTTGGACTGTTTGAAGTACTTACACGAAACCGCCAAAGCGCCTTGGGACTATAGGGCGGTACGCTACGCGCACGAGAACAACCAAACCGACTGTGTACACTACCTCCTCGACAACGACTGTCCTCTCCCACCTGGTTGGCGATACGAAGATGGAGAGTTGCACGTGGTAGAATCAGAATCAGAATCAGAATAATTGCACAGGTCCTAAAGCTGCCCGCAACCTTGTGTAATAAAGAGAGAAAAGAGAGAGACACAAACCAAGACACTTTAAATTACTTTTGTGAATTTTTCTCTTTTTTCTTCTTCTTCTTTGAATAAAAATTTTGCCCTAAAACTCCTTCAGAACAATTTTAGACCAAAACACACGAGAGAGAGGTTTTGTCTTTCTTCTTTGTTGAAGAGCCGTCTCTCCCTCCCTCCTCCTCCTCTTTCTCCTCCTTTTCTCCTTTTCTCCTCCAAAATTCTTGTGGTTTCAAACAACAGAAGAATCAATTAAGAATGTCCTCCTCTGGCTTAGGAGGAGGTAAAAAGGTGAGAATGAAAAGAAGATCTCCGTGGAATTGGATTGGATTCATCTCTTCTCTGAATGGAGTCGATTTGCGTCAAAATGTTGTATATATATCTCCTTTTCTCTCTCTGTATTGCTCATACCATCATCGCGCAATACCGCCGATAGAAGTACTTTTATTCTCTTCTTCTGACCATCATCATCTTCTTTTCTTCTTAAACTCTTCTTTCCGTTATCCTCATCACATTTATATAGAAAAAAGACATCCTTCTTGGAAGCGAAAAAGGAGTCTTAGGCTTTTCCAAAGGATTGGGAGGAGGAAGTTTTACCAGCAACACTAGCACTAAAAATACTTTGACGGGGACGATGTCATCAAACAACACAAAAGTGAAAGTACCGAAACCAGTCGTGTTACCGTCGATGAGGAAAGAACACAACGGGTACGATCCAAAGCTCAGCTTGATTAATAAAGGAAATACTCATGGTATAAGCGTTGGCGCTGCGACGACGAATTACCACAACAGTAGTAGTAATACTATTGGCGGAGAAGGTAAGAATAAAGACGACGAAGATATCGTATCGAAACTGAGACAAAACGGCGGAGGGTGGGGGCAGTCCTCGTCTTCTGGTGGTAATAACGGCGTCGAGCAACAAAAGTCGTCGTCTGGAGAAACATCGAGTAGCGCGGGAGGAAACGATACAAATTTCGTAAAAATTGTGGAGGTGAAACCGATCCAGTCGACGTCGCAGTGGGGGACAAACGTCATCGCGGGAGGAAGCGTCGGCGGAGAAAAAAACAGAGACGGCAAAGGAGGAGATTCTAATGTCGTTCGAGTTCACGAACACGATCCGAGTTTGTTGGGGAAAACGAACGTCGTTTCCAGAAGGGAAGAGAAAGTCACGCGAAGAGAATTTCCAAGCTTGAGAGATTCGTTGGATCCGAATAATACTACCGCGAATACATATAAGAGCGGTAGTACGAATAACATCACCGAAGATGCCGATCATCACTGGAAGTTTGAAATGTCCAGCGACGACCGAGGACGATATGAAGATGGAAACATGACCATGCAAAGAAGCTCTAGAAATACATCGAATAATGGGAGATCGCAGCATAATCGAGACGACAACGGAAGACGACAAAATGCCGAAGACGCGAGCGCGTTTTTGAAACAAAACAGTTCCATCGGGAACGTGACGATTATGAAACGGAATGATAACGACGCGACATTAAATAACAATGCCAATAACAGTAATACTACGAACAGCGGCGGCGGCGGCGCAAACAACGACAGAGAAGGAGGAGAAAGCAACGCCAACAAGAACTACGTGGACGAAGCGCGAATGAAGTTTGAAGATGAAATCGAACGCGTCGCGAGAGAGTTGGAGGCGAAAAAACTGTCCTCAAAATCATCCACTTGGGCCGGGAAGTCGACACCAGCGACTGCGCCGCCATCGAACACTGCGAATCCGTTGCGAATGCTCGTCGGAAACTCGAAGCAACAACAAGTAGTAGCAGTAGCCGCCGCGGCTGAAATAGCAGCGGCGCCTACACCGAATCCTACCAGCATCGCGCCTCCGTCGGTGCGACGAGAACACTTGACGACGCAACAGCTCATCGAAATTCAGTTGCACCAGCAGCAAGAACAGCATAAACGGTTCGAGCAGATACTGCATCAGCAACGCGCGCATGCGAAGCAACACCAACAAGAAGAAGGAGAAACAGGAGCAGAGTTGTTAAAAACGAGAAAGAAGCGCGGCGGGAGACGGGTGCGAGAAGCGGAAGAGAGAAGATTGTTAAAGCAAACTTTAGGCGCGACAACGACGACGACAATGCCACCAGGCGCGGTAGTTAAGGTGCTTTCGAAAGACCCGTCGTCGGGAGTAAACTCGGAGAACATTTTGAGGCAGAAACCGAGCTCGAGTTTATCCACGTCGCATCGATTGTTGAGACGACAGCAGCAGTTTGAGCAACAACAAAAGTTGACGGAAAAGCTGGAAAAGGATATCTTAGAGGTGTCCCTGGACAACGAAGAAAAGGAAGAGGTTGATAACAACAAGAGAGACGCCGGCGGCGAAGATAAATACAACAACAACATCGGTATGGATCGAAGCGCGTCAGGCGCGTATCTCTCGGGAAAGATTGAGCCGCTGCGCATCGCCTCTCCGGTTTTATCCGTCGATAACGCGTTTGGGAGCGTTTGGAGTTCGTCCAAGAATGCAATGGTAAATGCCAACACCGACGGTGGCGTTGTTGCTGATACTGCGAGTACACTGCCTGCTCAGAGCAACACGAACGACGATCCGTTGTTTGGGTTAGACTCTCTCGACGAGGCCACGGCGACTCCGACCACGACCACGATCGGTGGAGGAGCGTGGAATGCCGCCGCGGCGACCGCTGGAAGTCACAACGCATGGATCGGGGGTCAACATCAGCAACATCTCGCGTATGGACAACGCCCGCGGTCTGTGCCACCGACTTCGACGGCACATCTCGACGTCGCCTCGGCGTTACCGGACGACTTAGACGACGAATTTGGATCCTCCGATTCGCTTTACGATTCGTATAACATGAACAATGGCGGCGAAGATTGGGACGATTATAACAATTATCTCTACGCGCAGCAGCAACACACAGGAGCAGCAGCAACAGCAAAATCTTCGCGATTTAATCAAGTTCTCGACGCGCCAAGTTTCTTTCCGGGCGAAGGTTACTCCAACGCGGCTTACGATAGCAGTCATCCTCACCAATCCTCCTCCGCGTTGTCGATTGAACAGCAATACCAAATGTACATGCAATCCGTCGCGCAAAGCGGAAGTCAATCGTATTACGACAAGAATCAGTACATTGAGATGCAAAGAGACTACGAGGAACAGTTTGACATGAGCGATATGGATTTCTTGTATCACGCGATGCAAGAGCAAGTGGCGTTGGCATCCGCGACGCAGGCTGGAGGAGTGCAACAACACCATCAGTATCACCTTCACGGCCAACAGCAGTCGCCGAGAGGAGATAGAGGGTTGAGGGGAGGAAGAGGCAACATGTACGCTCAAAGCGTTGGTGGCGGTAAGTACAATAAATCAACCGGAGGACGCGGCGCGCCGCACCCGAAGAATAAAACCGGAGGAGGTCAAATTACCTCCCGCGAGCGAAGGCGTTTACAACGTCTGTTGACGGGCATCAGCAAAGTTGCCGATCCGAACGCGGTGTATCCAACGACAACGACGACAACGCTAACGCCAACGAATGCAACTGATGATTACGTCACTACAGATGACACCGCTATTGCAGCTAAAAGTAGTGTCGATGCAGCGCAAACACTCGCTGCGGGAACTGCGCCCCCGGTTAAAAGAGGATCGAGAGGATCGCGCGGCGGAAGAAGAGGCGCGAAGAAATCGTCCTCGTCGCCCGGATCCGCGTAAGGAAACATCCAAAATTAATTTACGAAGAAATCAAAATCAAGAATCGAAAGACATCATTAATAAAAGTCGTTTGCTTGGCATTGCGCAGAAACTTTCGCGAGAGCGCCGAAAACGATTTTTCACACGAGAGATGTATTTACGAGAAGAAGAAGAAGAATAGAAGAAAAAGAGTTGAAAATTTGAAACGCACTTCTTTAAGACATCTCTTTTCCCATTAACATAGCTTTCCGAATCACATCTCTCTCTTCTCCAGCTAATACTCTTAAAATTACGTTGTTGTTATTACTATTCATGCCGTTATACAGCAATCTATCATCTTTTGCGGTGACCAACCCGTTGAAAATCTTCAACGCCGTTTTCATCGCCTCGTCTTCCTCGTCCTCGTCTTGGACGTAAAATTCTGCGAAATGTGCGAAGAATTCTCTCGCGTTTTCTCTCGTCGCGTTCAATCTGTTTTCCAAACTGTCCCAATTCGGATCTGCCACGTTCGCGAAGAACTGAGGCAGCAACCCGAACCCACCCGTGCGTCGAAACTCGCCCTCGCACCTCGGCTCGCACGCGTCCACCCGGCGCAAGCGTTGCAAAGGAAACGAAGAGGAGACGAACGCGTCGTCGTCGTCGTCATCGAGCGATGAACGCACACCACCTAAAGCTTTCATTTTAGCATCGTACAAGGCTGAGTTTTGCTTCATGAACGCGTCTATAAGTTTCGCGAGAAACTCCTGAGATTCCTCTTCTCCTTCTCCTTCTTTTTCTTTTTCTGCTTCTCCAACGGAAGAGGTTTCGTTGGACGTTTTTGGCGATATAAATCTCCGGGGAAAGGTCTCGTCCAGATTAAACGTGTTCAAACGAAACGCGTTTATCCCCAAATCGCGAGCTCTGTTGTTGCTGTTGCCGCTGCTCTCCGTCGACAACGCTCTCCTCGGAGGTACGTTGTTGTCGTCCTTTTCTTTTTTCTTCGCGTCGTGATCACGCCTCGTCGTCGAGAACGTGTGGAATTTCTTTAAAAAGAACGAGACTTTAAAAAGAACGACACAGACGACGACGAAGAGTGCTGTAGATTTTTTAAGAACACCCCAACCTGCTGTTCGCTGCCTTCCTTTCGAAACGCTCCTCTTCTGTCCGTTTTCAAAGTCTTTTCTCGAAGACATCAAAAAGATGATGATGATGATGATGATTAAACGCTTTGATGATTAAGCGCATGTGTGCATGTGTTTTTATTGAAAAACAATTCGAATAAGCGTTTTCGAGGCAAAAAAAAATCACCACAAAAAACACACACGAGAGAACAGATAAGTTATTTAGTATGTCTTCGTCTTCTGAAAAGACGAGGACCAAAAGAGGAGGAGCTTTGTTAGGACAAAACCACGATGAAAAGAAAAGACGAATAGGAGGAGGGGAGAGAAAAAGAGATGATTCGTGTTTGGAGTTGTGGGATTTGATCGTGAATAACGACGATATTTGTTTTAAACACATTCTTCCGAGATTGAATGGAACCGATGTGAAATTCTTGCACGACGTGAATGGTGAAACGAGAAAGTTGATTAAGAGATCATCTTACAACAAGGGGGAGTTACAAAACAGGTTTAAAGTGAACGAGATGTCGTCGATATCGACTTTGGAAGTCGCGTGGGAGCATTATCCGTGGGGTAAGTTGGTATGGCAGTACGGCCCAAGGATGGACGAACCATATTTCTGCTGGCAAGTTGCTTACACGAATAAACTCGAGTTGCTCAAGTGGATACGAGAGGAGAAAAATTGTGATTGGGATGTAGGGACGATTAATGCGGCCGTACGTCAAGGTAATCTGGAAATGGTAAAGTATTGCGTTGCAAATGAGTGTCCTGTCGATGAGTGGGCGTGTTCAGATGCTGCCGAAAACGGTCATCTCGAGTGCCTCAAATACTTACACGAAGAAGCGAAAGCGCCTTGGGATTCGGGTACTGCCTCAATGGCGGCTGAAAATGGTCATCTCCACATACTCGAATATCTTGTTGGAAGGGCCGCATTAGAAGGTAATCTAGAAATGGTAAAGTATTGCGTGAGATATGAGTGTCCTATTGATGAGTATGCGTGTGCAAATGCTGCCTTAAAAGGTCATCTCGCGTGCCTCAAATACTTGCACGAAAAAGCCAAAGCGCCTTGGGATCGGAGAACTGCCCATTGGGCGGCTTTAAATGGTCATCTCCACATACTCAAATATCTTGTTAAGCGTAAATTTGATGAATTTACCGAATGGGCGTGCGAGGATGCGGCCAAGAACGGCCACTTGGACTGTTTGAAGTACTTGCACGAAACCGCCAAAGTGCGTTGGACCTCCTCTCGGGCCGTACGAAAAGCGTTCGATAACGCACAACTCAGATGGGCAAAAAATAACGCGCAATTCAAATGTGTACACTACCTCCTCGACAACAACTGTCCAATACCACGCAATTGGCGAATTGACGAGCACGGAGAATTACATCATCCAGGAAACTGATTTGTAGTAATCAAAGCTTCGCATACGCGCATATATAAACGAAAGATTGTATCGCGCAAACACTTCTCATGATAAAAACTCCTTCTCTAATGCATTTGGTTATAAAAAAAAAGAACAACAACGAGGAAAACCCAAAGAAAAACACTTGTGATATTTTCACCACAAATTTCTCTCTCTCTCTCTTTCTTAAGTACAATTTCGTCTCGAGTAGTAGTATATATATAGTACACTCATCGTCAGAAAGAGAACGGATAAAAGCACACGGACAGAGACTTTATACTCACACCATAAACGTTTTCCTTATCTGAAAGTGGTTTTCCGCATCGGCTGTAAGTTTTTTAAGAAGAAGACAAAGAAGAGACATTCGGAACAGATTTTAACCTCGATTATATCTGCGGTGAACAACAAACCCCCCAAAGACGAAATCGAGAAGTTTAAGAAGTTTAAGAACAAATATATAATGATGGCAAAAGGCGATTCAGGATTCGCCAAAACAGCAAACGCGGCGAGTGGTAACGGTACTAACGGTGATCAAGACGGGATGCCCATCGTTCTCGCGAGTGGAAGTTTCAACCCGACGTCCTCTGCCGCTGGAATGCAACACAATTCGTTCCATCCTCCTCCGTATGGAGGACAACAACAACAACAACAACACTACGGACAAGGAACGCAAGGCGATTCGAACTTTGCCGCCGGGAACGTATTCTTGAACACAAACAACGCGAGCAATAACAACAACAACAAAGATAATAACTATAACTATAACAGCAGTAGCCAACAACAACATCAACAGAGCGGCGGCGGCGGAGGAGGGGGAATGGTACCGCCCGGAGGGTATCCTCCGCAGCAATACCATCCGTATCATCATCAAATGCATCACCACATTCCGCCTCCCCAAGTGCAGCAGCAGCAGCAACAACAACAACAACAACAACAAGCTCCGCAAAATCAGATGCAACATCAAACGCCGCTGCAGCAACAACTACAACAACAACACCAACAACAGTTGCGGTTGTTTTGGCAGCAACAAATGACCGAGGTTGAAACGGCGACGGATTTTAAGAACCATCAGTTACCACTGGCAAGGATTAAGAAAATCATGAAAACGGACGAGGACGTGCGGATGATTTCCTCGGAGGCGCCGGTGTTGTTCGCGAAAGCGTGCGAGATGTTCATCTTGGAGTTAACTTTGAGATCTTGGATTCATTCCGAGGAAAACAAAAGGAGGACGTTGCAGAGAAACGACATCGCGAGCGCGATTACGAGGACGGATATTTTTGATTTCCTGGTGGATATCGTACCGAGAGAAGATGGGAGCGCTGGCGGAAACAACGCGGCGGCGATTGCCGCCGCCGCCGCCGCCGCGGCGCTGGGACAAGAGCAACAAAAACAACAAGGGGGTGGTGGTGGCGGAAATTTAGCAACAGTAATGGGAGGAGGAGGGCCTAGCGTGCAGGTAAAGCAGGAAGAGAATGGTACCGGATTAGGAGCGGGTAACGGGAATACGACAGACGCGTCGTACAACACGTACCCGCCGCAACCAACAACAGTAGTAGCTTCAGACGCAACGCCGGCGTCCCAACCATCGCAGCAAGACGGGATTAAGAAGGAAGGCGGCGGGCAAACCGACGCCGTCGTGCCTTTGATTTAAGAGACTGAAGAAGAAGGAGAACTTTTTTATTAATACGAATTTAATAATGAAAAGAAAAAAAGAGAAGAAACACATTAGAACGAGAGAGATTTTGCGCGAGTATTTTCAATAAAAAAATATATACAGTAGTATGGTCATTAAAAATGTGATACAGCAAGGCCCATGATATTATTGTTGTTCCCTTTTCTCGTAATGATGTCCTATGCGTGCGCTACGACGAGCTAGCTTGGGTGATGTCTTTGCTATGCTAAATGATGGTATATTTGCATCATGCGGCGCGAAAAATTTGGAACTCAAAGCGTCTCCTTCTTTCGAGTATCTTTTATTAGTCTCCTTCTTATTATTCTTATTATTCTTATTATTATTCTTATTATTCTTATTATTCAGTATTGTATTAGTATCTCACATCCTCTTCGTCTCTTTAAAGGACGCGATGGTGATTCCATAACTGTTTGGACTCAACGCGGTATCTTCGTCGTCTCTTTCGACGCTTCCATCGATACCGAAAATAGCGTCCATGTTTAACATGTGCGGCATCGAGAAGGCCAGCGCGGTTGGCTGCTCTTCTTCCGTTTCTCCTCCCTTCTTAAAATTATTATTTGCTGCCGCTCTTTTGCTGAGTTTGGATCGAGCAGCGCTGAGAGAGGATGTTGGTTTCTTCCTCTTTCTTCCTCCCACCGAATTTTGTCCATTCTCGTTGTTGTCGTTATTGATGAAAGTCGGAGCGGTTACGTTGAAAAAGTCAACGCCGTATCCGGAGGAGTACTCGCTGTTCGCCGCCGACGTCGTCGTGTACATCATCTTCGTCTTAGTATTAGTGTTTTTAAAAGACGGTGGCAACGATGGATGACCGCGATGAGTTTGGTATTGATCTTCGTCGTCGCAATGATCGTCCTCGTTTTCGATGTACCCCGACGACATTTCGTTGTTGATAAAAGCGTACGAGTTGTTCAAATACGTGTTCGTCTCCGCGTCGCTGGTGAGCGTTCTCGTTCCGCAGGACACGTCCACCATTTGATGATGGTTAAATGCAGTATCAGCACCGGACATTTCCACGCTCTCCTCGGACGAGTACGTCGTCGTGTTACACGTAGTATCATTATTCGCGCTCATATTATTCGTGGTTGTCATACTCGTAGTCATCGAACACGGATTGGCCGTCGGCGCCATCTCCTTTTCCTCCTCCAAAAGATTTTGAGACGCCGACGACGAATTTTTGCTCTTCCTCTTAATATGTTTCGAGTGCACGTGTCTTTGTTTATAAATCGTCGCTCGAATTCTCAAGATGTCCTCCGGCCACGGTTTCGCTTTCTTCGGCTTCGAGTGGTGGTATTCGTTTAACAAAAAGACGTTTCGTTCCTTAAATTTTTAGAGAAGAAAAAAAGTCAGAATTTTTATTTTCGGCAACACCGAATTTCGGCCAACTTTTTTCCGGTCAATTTTGCCATTTTGCCCCTATAAAAGTTGGCCGAAATCGGTTAATTTTGGCCAACTTTTTGAAACCCTAAACCCCAAAAAGTTGGCCGAAATCGGTTAATTTTTTTTTTAGGGCCGTGGAGAGACTTGAGACTTGAGACTTGAGAGACAACCATGGAGAGACTTTACGGCTCCCATAATCGAGCACGACCTTCGCGTATAGTTTGCCAACCTTCTGACGTAATTTTATGGATAAATACGCCTTTTGATACGAAGAACTTCAAGCGCAAATATGAAAGTCTTATAAAACTGCACCACTTTTGAAGGTGGTATTTTCTGTTTTTTGGGGAGGCTGTAAAAAAAAAATTAACCGATTTCGGCCAACTTTTTTGTTACCCTAAATTCTTCAAAAATCTTATTAAAAAAAATTGACCGATTTCGGCCAACTTTTTTGGCTGACCGGAAAAAAGTTGGCCGAAATTCGGTGTCGCCCTTTTATTTTTTCGAAAAAAAGAAAAAAAAAGGGAAGTCGAAGGGTCGCTTTTTTTCTGTTTTTCTTCACACACAGACAAAAAAAGAATTTTGAGTGTTGAAAAGACAAAAGTCACTCACCACTTGAAACGCGTATTCTCGCAACCGGTCGAGATCTTTTTTCGTGGATTGTAAGACCTCCATCGTGGATTCGTTTTCGGGGTCCGCAGTTGCTTTTTCGCACAGTTCCTATTAGATTTTAGAGTTGGAGTGATGTCAGTGTATTACGTGCGCTTTCGTATGTTTACGCGAAAGGATTTTGATTGAAAAAAGGCAAAAGTCAACCACCTAATAGTAAAATGAAAAGTCAAAATCAATTTTTACCTGGTAGTACCCGGCTAAGCTTTTATACATCTCGAGGAGAGAGTGTAGCTTCCGGTGCGGCCATCGAATGATTCCGAATTTTCGACATCTGTTTTGATGAAGAGAGATGAAGAGAGATGAAGAGATAGTAAACAGACACACTACTCGTTGTAAAAGAAATTAATAAACAGAAGAAATGGATAAGGGTCATCGTATCACACTACTCACATCGTCTTAAACCTGGTCGTCCCGCAGCCAAACTTCTTGGCGGCTTCGGATTCCGAGTCCAACGCTAACTTTGTCAGGTCGTTCAGGGTGATGTTTTTCATCAACGAATCCTCTTTGTCGTCTTCATCGTCTTTGTTGTTGTTGTTGTTGTTCTCAACATCTCGAAGGTGACTTTTCGCCGTCTTTTCCTTTTTCTCGCTCATTAAAATGCCTTTCGTCGTCATCATAATATTATCCAAGATGAACGCGTGTATTATACGTGCGTAATAAGAGAGCTTAAAGAATACCAAGGCAGTAGCAGAGCACTACACTCCTACTATATTATTATAATAATAACGCGTCTTCAAACGACGACGACGACGTGTCTTTGTGTTTAAGAGAGAGATCCGACCCCCACGAGGGAGACCAAACGACGCTTTTTGCAAACAAAAGTGACGAGTCTTTTTGTCGTCTTTTTGTCGCCTTCTTTCTTGCTCACTGAGCTCTTAGGGTTGGACACCCTAAAATAAAAATCTCTCAAAATTGGAAAAGGCGCAGCTTCCTCACATTTTTGTGCGTCAGTTTGTGCCTCACTACTGTTACTACATTAAGAAGTTAAGAACAGAAGAAGACAAAAAGAAGAGAGAAACAGAACACACCGTAATAATAATGCCAGTCCCGCGAGGCTCGTTATTCGGCGTCCCGAACGAAAACTTTATGAAGAACAAAGACCCGAACAAAAAACACATCCAATGGGACGACGACAATTTACGAGAAAACGAACGCACGAAATCGGCGAAAGATATCATCGACGAACCGGATACCCCTTGGGCCTCACCACCGCCGGAACTCTTCGATTCAGACGCAGAAGAGGATGAAGTAGTAGAGGAGGATTTAATGAATAAGAGGAAAATGTACGCGGAGGAGGAGATTAAAGAACGGTTGGAACGGTTGGAGTTGAATACGAGACAGTCCACGGGAGTTGAGTTTGTTCTCGAAACGACGACGACGGAAACGAGTAGGAGTAACTTTAGCAGTAGCGATGATAATAAAGAAGAAGAATTAAAAGGAGAAAACGACGACACAATCCTGAAAAGCAGACTGTTCGAAGCGCAACGGAAATCGTTGCAGTGTACGTACGATAGGAAGCGAGGGACGACGTTTAACAAGACTTCGCATCCGTTCGTCGCGCATCATCACGAAAACGAAGACGACGAGGAGGAAAAAGACGAGGAGGAGATTAAGAGGGAGTTAGAAGCGCTGCTGAACATGCAACGTAAAGGTTAAAATTTAGAAGACGTACGTTATGGTACAATCTTTTAGTACTAGTAGGTATAAATATACAACAACACATAATACACACACGCACATCGCTTTTAACGCCTTTAACTACTCTTCGATGAAAATAAATTCTATATTATTCGCCTCGTCCGATTAAAACTTCCGAGCGGTTCTTGTTCTTCACGACCGCGTCGACGCCGTCAAACATTTTCTCCGTTTCTGAATCCGCTTGGGTGGTTAATAAAACCGTCTTCTTCAAGAGGACGTTATTCACATCGTCGCAGCCACTCGAAGAGCTACTACTATATTCGGATTCAATCGCGCGCAACACCGAGACGACTCTTTCGATGCCTTCGGAATCCAAATGTTGCAACGCTTCGTCCAGTATCAATAAGTTTGATTGCACGTTTAATCGGCGCGCGGAGACGTCGGCGTACGCCAAGGCTAAACCGATGGCCAGTCTCCGTCGTTCGCCGCCTGAAAGTTGTCGCAAAGAGCGTTCGTATTGCTCGCCGGAGTGCTGTTTACGCGCGAATATGACTCTCTCAATCTTTTCTAACTGCGTCGTTTTTGTTGCGACTTCGTCGATCGAGTCGTCGTCGAAATCATCGTCTGAATCGTTATACGTGATGATATTGTTATCCGCCGCCGCCGAGGACGACGAAAAAGAAGAACTACTACTCACCAGTTGCAAACTCAACGCGCCGCCAGTTAACGCGAACACGTACTCTTGACATCTCTCCGAAACCTCCGCTAAAACATTTTCAAACAAATAATTCGACACGCCTCTCGTCGGACTGAAACATTTATCCGCGATTTTCGCCGTGTTCAAATCGAACTCAATCTTCGAGTACGAATTCTCCTTCAAATCGTTCAAAGATTCCGTTTCTACCGTCAATTGTTCTTGGAGTTGTCTCATCGCTTCAAAGTGCGGATTGTTGGTGTTGAAACTCGCGTCGTCGTTTGTGTTGACGTCTTGCTGGTATTTTTGATTGATTCTCTCGTAGTCTCTCAACGATTTCTCGCATCCGGCGACGAGCGTTTCCGCCGCGGCGACTTTCGATTCCACCGCTTTCGCAAAGGAAGGTAAAGAAGCATCGTCGGCGAGGAGTCCGGACGAGTGGTCGATGTGGAGGAGTTGCGCGAGCGATGTGATGTTATTCGCGACGACGACGTTGTTCTGAATGAAACCGTCGTTTTTACCCGGAGGATTGTTTTCGTCGTTTTGAGAGGAAGCGTATCCTCGCGAAGAAGACGAAGTATACGGCGTCCGGTAATCCAGCAATCCGGGAACGATGCCTGATAACGCCTCTCCCCGTTCCGACGAGAAACCCGCAGGGGCAGCGGCGTACTTCGTCGATTGTTGTTCTTGTTCTTGTTCTCTTCTTTTCCTTCTCTCTAAACGCAACGCGTCGCCATCGTCGCCAAAGCTCTTTTCCAACGCCAACACTTCCTCGGGCACGTATGGCAGCATTTGAGAAAACCGTTCCGAAACGTTCACCAGTAACGAAACTAACCGTCTCAATTCGTTCGTCAACATCATCTTCTTGTTCTCTTTTTCAACTCGAGCGAACTTCAAATTCTGCAGCGCTCTTTCTTCGTTCAACATTCGCTCGATTTCGGATTTCTTAAATAATTGAAACTGGTCTAATTTGACTCGCGAGTCGTTCAAAGCTTCAATCGCCGCGACGTGTTTCAATCGCATGACTTCCGCGTCACGTTTTAACTGTTCGAACGTTTCTTTTTGTTTAATCGGGTCGATGGATTGGTGACACAACGTGCACTTTAAAGTCTCTTTGTCGATGGCGTGTTGATGCACTGCTGCGGACTGTTTTGAGAGATTGAACACTTGACCGGCGCTCTTGTGCGCTTGCTCCGCCGTCGCTCTCGACGAGGCTTCGTTGCGTTGCGCGTCGTTGAAGAGTTTCAACAGGTTCTGTTCGTCTCGATCGAGTTGTTGATGACGTTGTTCGTTTTCTTTTGCTTTTCTGTTTTGAATGGAGACACCTTCGGCGTCGTCGAGAAACTCGTTTCGATTCGTATTAATATCGAGAATTTGGCGCAACGCTTCGTTCGCGACTGATTCGATATCTTTGACTTCCTTCACCGCCTTGCGCGCATTTCGCATTCGATCTAACGCCAACGCGTCCAACGCGTCTTCTCTCTCGATCGTAATCGCTCGCACTTTTTCCTCGAACGTTTCCTTCCATCGGTTATATTCTCTCTCGGTTTCTAAAAATCTCGATTTCGTTCGTTGGACGTAACTCTCGCGAGATTTCAATTCAGCTTTCGCGATGGTCAATTTCTCGCGTCGTTCTTTCAGAATCTTCTTGCTCTTGTTTTTACACCTGAGCCAGACGGATTGTTCGACTAAGGAACCGAAACTGTTTTTCAGTTGCGCGTCGGAGGCTTCGAGTAAGCTTCCAATCGTGTGTTGGCCGTGAAAGCACGTCTGCGCCAAGACCGAAGCGCCTATAATTTCATCCATGTGTTCCTGCGTTTTCTTGGAGTCTAATTTCGTTTCGTCCGTATCGTCTACGACGAAGGATAATTTCGATAACTTGGTTCGCGTGACTGCTCTTTCAATAACGAACGGTTTCTTTCCGCCGTCGTCGCCCTCTCGATCGTCGATCAAGGATCCGCGCACGATAACTCGAGCCGATCTCGAGTCGTCGTTGACGACGTCTTTGTTGGTTAAATATTTTTGCGTCGAGCCGGTATCTAAGCGAACGTCAGATTTACCGGTCAACGCCCACATGACGGCGGTGACTAACGTCGTTTTACCGGCACCGTTGGAATCTGCAAACCCAGAGTCATCTCGATTATCGCCGACGACGCACACCACGCCGCGGTCGTTGAGAGGATACGTGATTTCATCTTTGAACGCGCCAAATCCAGTGATTTCAACTTCATCGAATTCGATTTTACGAAGATGCGCAGACGTGGAGAGTTTGTTTGAATCGTCGCCGGTATCGAGTTTGCTGCCGTCTTCGTTTTCTCTCGACGACACGGCTTCTGCGATAATCTCTTCGCAAAACGCCTTGGCGTCTCCAGTTAACTGAATACTCTTGGCGTACGAACTGAACAAATCCACCGGACTTAACGATTCTGCGTTCTCAATCGTCGATTTCAACTCCGCCGGAGGTCGTCGAACTTCGATTTGACACCCGTATTTCAGACGCGCGTTTTCGACTCGTTTTGGCACGCTTCGCGACAGCGTCTTCTTCTTCTTTGATTTCTTCTTCTTTTCTTCTTCCTCCTCTTCTTCTTCTTCTTCCATAGCAGACAAAGAGGAATCAAACGGAATCGTCCACCGAACGATATCGTTCGCCCGCAAATCACCCGCAATCGTCTCGATGCTTTCGCCGATCGTTTCGTCGATGTCAAAATACCTCGGTCCAATGTCGATTTTCGAGCGTTTCAAAACGTCCGCGTCGGTTAAACTTTCATCTCGCCATTTATCGTTTAAAAATAACAGATGTTTCTCTTGGTTTTTCTCCGCTCGCGATATTTGATACGGACTCCCGACGTATCGCACGCGCGAATCTCTCTCCACGAAATGCGGCTTGTGATAGTGTCCCGAAATGATACTTTCGATGCCCTCGCTAAACGTTTCTTTCGAATCCACCCCGTTTCTCATTTGAAACGTTTGATTGACGTTCGCACCCATCACGTCCGCGTGGCAAAACACCGTTTTAATTTCTTCTTCTACCGCTACTGCTACGTTACTCGATCGTTTCTTTGAATGTCGTTCCATCAACTCCTCCACAGTTCTTCGCATCATCTCTTGATCTTTCCTATACGGCAACCACATCGCGCCTCTCCACACTCTCGGTTCATCGAACACGCAAATCTTCTCCGGATTACACATTCGCAACACCTCCAGCGCGTGCACGCTTCCATTTACGTTCACCTGGTCGTGGTTCCCGACGAGCATGATCGTCGGTTGCGTCCACTTTGCGAGCTCTCGAATGATTTCGTTCAGAGTTTCCACCGGTAACGCGCCTCGGTGGTGCCAAAAATCCCCGAGAAATAAGATGCCTCTGTTTTCGTTCGCAGCTATTGCGTGGACGTGTTTCAAAGTCTCCAAGGCAATATCTTTGGTTTTTCGACTGACGTGTACGTCCGAGAACACCACCCACCCTTTCGTTTTTATATCGTCTAAAGATGACGACGATATCGCTGACGTCACAATATCTCTTTTGCTCTTCTCCTGGTTCGCGAACCGAGAACGAAGTAAACGACGAGACGACGGGAAAGGATGATGAAATTCTCTTCCTCGAGCGCAGACGTGCGCGCTTTTGGTGTGAAGAGTACCGCTGGAAAGACCAGAAAGCGGAAAGAAAAGCGTCATCGCGCTCTTTCTCATGTATGAAACGTGGCACGAATACTACTCTCTCTTATCACTGCTACTCTTTTCAGAGTCTTTCGCAAAAGCGCAGAGAAAGAAGTGTTCGATGAGGATGTGTTTGATGAGAATAAAAAGTGAAGATATTTTGGCGGGAAAATTTTGCTCAAATCACACGTAACAAAATATAGAATACACGCGCGACTGGACGATGTAGACAATAACGTTCGCGTGATGTGAATAGTAGTTTAAACAACGTTTATTTCAAGTTTTCTGTCTCTCTTTCTCTCTCGCGCGTGTGTGTGTGTGTGTGTTCATTTCATTTCATTTTTTAATCCTCTTCGTATTCGTTCTCGATAAAACGCATCGAAATCATAAAATTAAATAGCGAACGGTCCGCTGGTCACGATTAACTTCTTCTCTCGGTTCAGCGAGCACGTGGTTCCACACACTTTGCACTTGTGTTCCATCTCTGTCTCGCCGCCGTTTTCACCCGAAAACAGTTGCTTAAACGGTTCCTCGCAGCACGGACACTGGCCGGTTAAAATTTGCGCGTTGTTCAATTCCGTGTACTCGGCTAATTTGTACGTCAAGATGGCGGCTAACGTGGTCGCGAAACCTAACGCTAAGCCATTCGGGACGTGCAAACCGAGAACGTCAAAGACAATCGTCGGCGCTAAACCGACCAAAAACGGAACCAACGCCAACGCTGCGTACATCTTCGCCACCGCCGAGGCGTCGTTTTCGAGCGTCGTCGGCGTTTGGGATAAAGTGCACGTGGCGCCTTTCATTCCAACGTCGATGCCAAGTTTCATCATCTCTTCGCTCATGAGTTCAAACTGCGCCTCGTCTAACAGCTGCTGCCCTTTGGTGTACAAAAGCAACGCCGTCACGTCCTTCCTCTTCCCGGCTTCGTTTTTGATTTTCCTCTTCAAGTCCTCGTACTCGTCGTCGCCCATGATCTTCTCCCCTCGAGAATACGCCATCGCGGCTTGTACGAACTGAATCTCGTCTCTTCTTAACGTTGGAAACCCAGACCCTTGCCAATTGAGTTCTTCCCGGATGCGATCGTATTGTCCGTCCGAGAGCGTAAACTTGCCGTCGTTGTAGTAATTCCAGAGGGCATCCACGTACAAAATCTCCAAATCCGCTAACGAGCACGTTTCCGGTTCGTCGATCGAGCACGAAGGACCGACGGAAACGTTCGGTGTGGTATCATCCGCCATAGATTTTGAAGGATCTTGATCAGAAGAAGAGGCTTTTATCATCGTTTCTTTGTTGTTTTTGTTGTTGTTGTTGAAGAATCGCTTCCTCTGTTGTTGGGTGATAATCTTTCTTCCATTAGTATATGAAGAAGAAGAAGAAGAACACGAACGAGAAGAAGAACTCATCGTGGTCCCTGACATCATCATCATCTCTGTCTCTCTCGAACAGTTATCCTCGAGTTAAGGTTGTTTCTTCTTCACGCGGACAGAAAGAAGAGGTGCTGTGATGATATACTAGATACGCGCGTGTGTAAAATGAAGAAAAAATTTGATCCATCCGTCGTGTCGAGAGAGGAGATAAGCACAGAAAATTATTAGGGTTTAACCCTAAATTGATTTTATAAAAAAAATTCAAAAACACTCGACACTTGACACAAAAGTTCGTCTCGTTTCCTCTCACACGTCTGATATATATAGTATGAGATAAAAATGGTGTCGGAAATGTCTGAATCGTCTTTGTCTGAATCGTTATCTCTCGGCATGGGAGATAAATCGAGAGCGATGCGAGAGTTTGGCGGGGGAGGAAGAGGATTTGGATTTGGAGGAAAGAAAGAAGGATTTGACGAGGAGGAATCTTCGTCGTCGTTTTCATCATCACCGTCTGAATCATCGTCGGGAGAGGAGGACGTCGAAGAGGAGGAGGAGGAGGAAAAAGAAGGAAACTTTAAGGAGAATGCGAAACCTTCGACGGGAAAAAGGGGCAAATTTGCCTTCTTTTCGTCGGGGTTAGAAGAGATGACCAGACGAAAAGGAGGAGGAGGAAGAGAAGATGATGATGATGATGATGATGATATCGAAGATGATGATGATGATATCGAAGACGATATAGACGACGATGAAATTTTAGAGGTTCGCGAGTACAACACGCATCGGGAGCATCAGCAATGGCAAAATCAAAAGCTTCCTCCTCCTTTGCTTCCGAACGCGAATACTAGTACTAATAATAACAATAACAAAAACAAAGAGTGGCGGAAACTTCTTCCGCATTACGTTCCAGCCTCGGAACTCTTCCTCGGCTCGAGGGTGAATAACGAAGTCGTGTTTGTCGATTACCAGGCGCAATTTAACTCAAACGGGAAAAGGAAGACGCAAGTGCCCATGACAATCGGGGAGAGAGAGGCGTATGACGCGCAAATGCAAAATCCGTTCAATACTAGTAAAAATAACAACGGCGCGAATAATCAACAAGAAGCGAGATGGTACACGACCGGCGCCGGCGTGCGCACGTACGTCACGAAAACCGGGCAAAAGTTAACCGGAAAGAGAGCGTACGACGCCTCCATAAAAGACCAGCAGAAATGGGGTTTGTAAAAACAAATAGAGAATAGAATAAAACGTTTTTGGTGGTGGAAAAAAGTTCCGCTCCTTCTCCTTCTTAGTATTAACGCTCACGAAACAAGAGTTTCGCGAAAATCGATGAATAATACTAAAAGCTCGTCGTCGCAGTTTAGAGTAGTAGTAATAACATTTGTATGGTGTAATAATAATACGTGTAGTTGTCGTAGTAATAATACTATAATAGTAGTACAAAGTGTCTTTTCGAGCGGCGCTTTCTCTCCGTTACTCTTGTCTCTCCAGCGTGTTATAATTCAGCAATTTCTCGATCAAATCCACGTGACACATGACCATCCTCCTGCAGCAATATCTCTTCAACTCTAACGCGTCTAACGCGTCTTTCTCCGCGTAATCCGCTTGCAATAAGTCTAAATACGTGTCCCACTTGTTCCCAATCACCTTTTTAGAGAGTTTTAAAGAGAGTTTTAAAGCGTGAGAATTTGAGCGGTTTTGCGGCTCCAAACGATGATGATTCTTGCGCGGGGAAGTGATGAAAGAAGAAGAAGAGGACGAATGGCAGAAGAAGAATAAAAAGAAAGAAAGTAAAGAGCGCGATCGAAACGTACCTTGCCGCAGGTGAAACAGCGCACCGGGATGATCATTGTTGTTGTTGTTGTTGTTGTTGTTCTTTTCGCGCGTGTTACAATGCAGAGAAAAAAAGAGTCGATGTGTGAACTGAAGAAGAAAATTCCACTCAGTCTCTGTTTGTCTCTCTCTTCATTGTAGTATTACAAGAGCGGCGTGTTTATACATCGCGTGCGATTCTATTCTATTCTGGTACGCGCAGTTCTCCGCCTTCGTATCGCCAACCGCGTGGTAGAGGACAGTTGTTGTCGAGGAGGTATTGTAAACACTCGGTTTGTTTGTTCTCGTGCGCTATTCGTACGGCCTCGGAGTCCCAAGGCGCTTTGGCGGTTTCGTGTAAGTACTTCAAACAGTCTAAGTGACCTTTCTCGGCCGCCCAAGAACACGCACTTTCGTTATATTTATCATACTTTCGCTCAACAAGATATTCGAGTATGTGGAGATGACCATTTCGAGCCGCCCATTCGGCAGTCCAATAATCCCAAGGCGCTTTGACTTCTTCGTGTAAGTATTTGAGGCACTCGAGATGACCTCCTGAGGCAGCATGTGCACACGCCCACTCATCAATAGGACACTCATTTGCAACGCAATACTTCACCATTTCCAGATTGCCTTGTTCTGCGGCCTCATTAATCGTATCTTCATCCCACTCACACTTTTTCTCCTCTCGTATCCACTTGAGTAACTCGAGTTTATTCGTACAAGCAACTTTCCAGCAGAAATATGGTTCGTCCAAAAAATCTCCTTCCACATCGTGCGTATACGTATACGTGCCCCACGGATAATGCTCCCACGCTACTTCCAAAGTCGATATCGACGACATCTCATCAATCAAAAACTTCCTTTTTAACTCCTCCTTGCGTGATGATCTCTTAATCAACTTTCTCGTCTCCGTATTCACTCCAAACAAGAATTTCACATCAGTCCCATTCAATCTCGGAAGCACATGTTTAAAACAAATATCGTCGTTATTTACAATCAAATCCCATAAAGAATCCCTCTGTTCACAAGTACGAGTCTTCCTCTTTCTCGTCTTTCCCGTCGTCGCTCTCGATTTTGATCCTCCTCTGTCTTCTTTTCCAGACGTCATGAAGATGCGTTTAGGTACTAAAAAGAGACGAGTTTTTCTCTTCTTACACTGAGGAAAATTCGCCACAAAAATGGATACACGATGGAACTCCTTATGACAAACGCGTTGCGAGGAAGAAGAGAAAGAAGATAAAGAGAGTTCGATGACGGAAGACACTCCCACCACCAAAAAAACGTCTGCATCTTCGGAATTCGATACATGCGAAAAGGAAGGAAAGCGTTTAGTGATGACGATGATGAAAGAAAAGAAACAGAATTGGAGAAGTATTCAAGAAGGATTACTTCCACGTTTACTCGCTTTATCGAGGACGCGAGAGGACTTGAACAAGTGCAAAATGCTCGCCATGAGTTCAATTACGTGTAATACTACCATCGATGATTCAGAAAAGGAGACTGAAAAAGAGGAAGAGGAAGCTTTTAGGAAGAGGTTGATGAAACAATTCGTGTTGCTCTCGATGCAACAACAAGAAGAGGATGCGAAGTATTCGTCCGCGGAGGCAAAATTCATCGCAAAACTTCTAAAAGAGGAAAAGTACCTGTTTTGCTTGAATCGAGAGGAGATTTTGAGGTACGGGAAGGACAGAGTGGATTTAGGCCCCGTCGTTAATGTGGCAGAGGAGAAGGAGCAAAAGAAGAAATCGAACGACGATGATGGTGAAAATGTACAACAAAAAGAGATGATTTACGCGAAGATGTTCGACGACGTGTTCCCAACGTCGACGTTGCGAATGATGCAAAAGCAGTTCGGTGACGTCCAGTCGCCGTTTTGGATGCAGCACGAGTATTTTAATCGTGAGAAGAAGAATTCACAAAGGCAGTTCTTTTCGTACGTGCACGATATCGTCGTCGGGGAGAACGAAGAAGAACGTACTAATAATTTTTCGAGCACGATGGATGTTGTCATCGAGTACGCGAAATGCGTCGCCGGTCGCGCGTTTCCGAGAGTTTTACGCGAGGCCACGAAAGCAGAGTGGTGGTGTCATAATCGAGCACACTGTGAAGGACACCAAATGCATTTTGACTCTGACGATGAAGGTATCAACGGATTGAGACATCCAATCTGTTCCGTGGTCGTGTTCATATCCGCCAACGGTGAGATGATGGAGGATGAAAGGAACAAGAATAATAAGCGACAAAGAACAACCACCTCGGAAAACCCAGCAGCGTTCGTTGGAGGACCGACCTTAGTGACGACGCAACGCGACGGCGATCAAAAGAATACCAACTTTAACGAAATCAACGGTTGGTTAGCGTATCCGAAAACCAATCGATGCGTCGTGTTTGACGGAGAGTTGTTACACGGAGTCGTTCCTGGACGAGGCTTGAACGCTTTCATTAATAACGATTCATATACCGACGAGAAGAGCACACCGTTACCGACGCGAACGACGCTGATGATTGCATTTTGGGATGATATTGAAGTTCGCGGATCGATTGGTTCCATCGGGAGCGCTCGAGCGTTTCCGACTTATCGACAAGTGAAGGACGAGAAGGCGCACTGGCGAAACTTATTCAATATTGAAGACAAAGAAGAAAGTGGGGTTATTCAAGACCGAACCGAAATAGAAAAACGCGCGTTGCGAGCACCTGAGATGTATCTCGTACCGGTCGAGAAGGTCTGGCATCCTCTGAATGATATCGCGAAAGAGATGATAACGTTGCCAAACTACGATAGGTGTTTCCAAGGATTCTAGAGAGACAGAGAGTTATTGCAGATGTAGTATTATTACCTGATAGTGTAGAGTTGTAGCTGTAGTGGTACCAAGTTGGTATAGTTGTACGTAATACCTTCTTCAGGTGCGTGTATTTTAACGAGTTTGTTGCGTGCGCAGGTATTCGCTATTATTTTACGTCAACGCTAATCTCTTTCTACATTTTCTTCCTCTTCTTCCGCGTTCGTCGTCTTTAGAAACAAAACGTTCTTGGATAACTTTTCGCTCTCTCGTTCCAACGCGAAAGCATAGTACCATCGTAAAGCGTGATCTCTCGGCGGCGCGGCGATGATGCCGTCGCAGAACATTGCGTGCGCATCCGCAGCGTACGCACCGACGCCGTGGAATTCAGAAACGGAGCGGACGAATTTTCCTCCAGTTGGTGGCGCCGATGATGGCGGTGGAATTGTTGCTTCTTCTTCTTCTTCCTCTTCTTCATCATCCCTTTCTCCGTTACCGTTGCCATCGTCGTCGTCATTCTCTGATCCAGTGGTGGTGTTATTATCCAACGCCAAGATTTGATCTTTGTCTCCTAATTTGCTTTCGCCTCCTAATCGTAACAAAGCGCTCTCTTTACCTCGTCTCGCTTCAACCACATCTTTCGATAACCTCACGAACGCTCTCGCACGTTTTCTGTGCAATCCAATCGTCGCTAAACATTTTTCAATCAATTCAATCCCACGCTCTGTTTCACCTAATTTCACCGCGTCTTCCGCCGTCGGCGCTAACGTAAACAACTCCCACAAGACGCGATCGACTTGCAATCGCGTCGTGCAGTTCAGCATCATGCACGCGGTTAAAAGTTTCCAGTCGTCTCTCCATAAGATTTCCTCGAGGAGACCGAACGGAGATCTTGGCGGGACGACGAAGTGTCTTTGTGAACCGCCGATAACAGAGGATTGTTGTCTCGTCGTAGGATTTTGAACGGCTTCTTCTTCTTCTTCTTCTTCCTTTCTGAGAAAGAACGCATCAATCGCATCCTCGTCGTCGAACTTACTCACCAACGGCGGTTCGCTTTCCAGTTTCAAAAGCTTCGACGAGTGATAGGAGTGTTTCATTTTCGTTTCGTTCAGTTGCGCCATGCGCAGTTTCTTCTCCTCGCTTTGATGAAAATCTTCTTCCTTTTCAAAGGCGGATGGTCCGTCGCCATTATTGGCGGCATAAAAAGTGGCTTCTTTGACTTTTCTTTCCTTCTTTATTGATTTCACCTTTTCAAAGGAACTTGGGTTTTTGTTCTCGCTCTCGTCGTCATACGCCAAGACTTTCGATTTTTCTTCTTCTTCCTTTTGCTCCTCTTTCTTATTCTCCTCCTTTCTGATGTTCACGATTTCATCAGCGACGACGACATCATCGTCTTCTTCTTCGTCCTCGTAAAAATAGCCATCGAACGCGTCTTGATGATGATTATGATGCGCGTCTTCTCTTCTTCTTCTTCTTCCTCCTCTTCTCTCCAAATCTTCTCCGTCCGTATCGTACTCGCTCTCGCTGAACAACATTCTCCCCTCTTCGTCGTCTGAATCGTCACCATCGTTATCGTAATCGATAACTTTCAACGTCACCACGTCTCCGCAACTCTCCACGAACCCTTTCCCGGGAGGCGCCAATTGCATGGGACTCCGTTCGTACCCTTCCGTTTCCGCTTCTAACCGTCTCAACTTGACCGGCGAAGACGCGTGCACTTGGTCGTCGGACGCCTTCCACAACGCGGCTCTCAAAATCTCCACGTCTTGTTCTAACCCGTGCTCTTTGACTCCGGGCAATCGTTTCCCGGACCCGCCGTGTGAAGATCGCGGGAAGGAGATGCCTTGCGGATTCGTTACCGGGGGTTGACTCTTTCCCACCGCTAACGCGGCTTGATGAGTAGTATTCGTATCACCGTCTTCTCCGGATATGGCTTTCAAAACATCCTCCGCGGTAGCAAATATCTCCCCGCTTGGACTTTTAAACTCGACTTTCCACGGAAACGATTTATACCCAGATCCGAGGACGCTGTTTGAATTGTTCACCGCGTACGAGGAGAGTTGCGACGACGACTCTTTCCTCGGCGAAGGCGAAAATGAGGAATTCCTACCTCGTCGCTCCCTACTATTGGCGGCGCTATTACTAATAGACGTGCTATTATTCAAAGCTAACTCGGACGTCCACCCTTCCAACTTCTTCGCGCTCCCAAACTTCTCGCAACACGCGATTCTCAACACGAACAACTGCCTCGCCGGCTCGTACTCGCGATAGTAACACAAGTGCGGGCACAAATGGTGCGGCGACCGCCCGTTTCTCACGAACAACTCGCAACACGTACGAATCTCCTCGATCGATTTCGGAGGATTCTTTCGAAACTTTGCAAACGCATCCGCATCTTCCCTCTTCCGTTTCTTTTCAAACCGGTCTCTCAGATCCGTCTCGTACCTCTCAAAGTCAACCGTCTTGTACGCCTCTCTGGCGCGCCTTCGGTACGACGTCAGTTTATCTCTCGCTTCTTTCACTCTCGGCGCGCGAGTCGAGCATCTGCACGACGCGTTCACGTGTAATCGGTGCAACTCTTCCAACGTGTCTTTGAGTAAACGTCCTAAACGCTTTCTCGCAGTCGCTTCTTCGTCTGCACCCTCAAAGCCTTCTCTAAACCCTAACACATCTGCGCCTTCCTCTTCCTCTTCCTCAGAGCGATTCACCCGGCTTTTATGACGCCGCTTACGTCTCTCTTCCTTCTCTCGTTCGAAGAACTCTTTTTTCTCGAAAATAAGTCCTTCTGCGTGTTTTAAAATCATCTCCAAACCGTTCTCGTGTTTCTCGTAATCCGCCTTGATTTTTGCCGCTTCCAGGAAGGATTGGAAATCGATTTCACATTTGTTGAAACATTCGATGAAGGACTTTGATGCAATAAACTCCGAGTTTGACGATGAAACAATATTGGCAGAAGTAGAATCGATGGTCTTCGCTGCTTCTGCTGCTAATACGTCTTCTCGAGCAGCAGCAGGAGAGAAGTATTTGGAAACTTTTGGCTTCATTCTCTTTATGAAGATTTTGAATTTTCAACCGAAAAGGCAAAAGAAGGCGAAGCGAATACCTATTGCGATGACATTTTCCCGGCACTACACGCACGCATACAAATATATATAAAGAGTACAAACGGGCAGAGCTTTCGTGGTGTGAAAACGAGTGCGTTCTCTTTTCTGTTGTTATAATCTTATTCATCGCGTTCTATTCTACCACGGTATTGTACGAGCGACATTTCCCGCAGGCGTGGTAGACGAAGTGAAACTCCGCCATCGTCACTTCCGCGCAGTCGTTGCATTTGACCTTTTGCTGCTTTTGTTCTTTGGTTTCTTCTTTATCTTCTTTATCTTCTTCTTCGGCTTTTTTCTTCTGCCTCTCGTCCGCTAAAATCGCGTCGAGCATTCGAAAGTAGACGGTGAAATCGCCCAGAGATTTGCGGCAGAGCGGACAGGTGTAGTAATGCCTCGTGTACGTTTCGAAGCAAGACGTGTGCATTAAATGTCCGCACGGTAACGTTTTCACCGGCGTCTCGGAATCGAACATGAAGTCTTTGCACACCGGGCATTCGCTCTCCATGCTCGAGCGTTTGCCGAGACACTCGTGCGGGCCCATGACTAAAGAGACGCACGAGTTGCATTTCATGCAGTGGAAGAAATCTTGGCCGAGACCTTTACCTTTTCGGCAGACGTTGCAAAACGGACAGTGGTAGATGTGTCTGCCGTCTTGTAAATCATCGAAGAGATTGCAGACTTTACAAAAGTATCTGGCCATTTCGACGTTGCACTTTTTGCAATTCTTGGCGACGGGTTGGATCAACGCGCACTTCATGCACTGCATTTCTTTCGTGTTGTATCGGTCCATGGCGTGGTCGGAGTTGTCGTCGTGGCAAAAACGACACGGGAAAGGGACGTTGCAACACGTTGGAACGATTTTACACTTTCGGTGGTAGTGTTTGCATCCGAGGCAGTTTTCGTGTTTGTAGTTGGTGGTGGTGTTGTTCCCGCCGCCGCCGCCGCTCTCTTTTGCTTTGTTTACCGTTTGCTTTTCGGCGTTTGTTTTAGACGGAGGAGGGCACGCGTAACAGACGATTGGTTGATCCGCGGTAGCGCCTTTCTTTTTATCACCCGAACCGATGCCACCGCGAAGCGTGAAGTTTGGCACAGCTTTCAACGACGGTGAGATGTTCTTGTTCTCGTTGGTGTTGTTCGAGTCGTCCTCTTCGGCGGATGCCGACACCGCGCGCATCGCGTTGGTGTTGTTGTTGTTGTTGTTATTCGTAGTGGTGGCGTTGTTGTTGTTCCCACTTTTGTTTCCTCCATCAACCATCATCATGGCATCCAACTCCATCTTATCTTCGGTAATCTTTTGGTTCCCGGTAATCCATCGACTCGCTAACAAGTTTTGCATCAAATACGCTTTCCTACTCGGCGCGAGCGTATCGTCTCGATTCAAAATGTGTATCGCGCTTTCCAACTGACGTTGGTTCATTTTGAAAATATCCGACCAACCGGGTTTAAAAATACCGGTGTCCGTTTGGTTACTGTGCGACGCATCTTTGGACGTGTCATCGCCGCCCTCGGATTGGTTCTCGACTGATGTGGACGTGGAGAGCAACTTATCAGCGGATTGTGATTTGCGCAACGTGTCGAAATACTCGCTGACTTGCCTGACGCCGTGGCCGCCCAAAACGTGCGTGTTCGTCGCGGTAGTCGCGTCGGAAATCTCGTCCTCGTCCGGCTCACGACAATTATTATTAATTTGGTGTCGTTGTTCGTGTTGTTCTTGTCGACGCTTTTCTTCTTCGTCTTGCTTCTTCGCAGTCAAAGCGAACGACGACGGCTTCTTCTTCGCGTCGTCGATGTTGTCGTTGGTAGTGGCGGTGGCATCAATCTTCCTTCTCTTTTGCTCCTTCTCTTCTAAGTCCGCTTTCTCTGGAATCGTTAAAACCCCTCTTTTCTTTAAACCTAGCACTCTGACTGCTTCTGGATCCTCTCCAGTCATCCAAGTATTCAGCCATTTCGCAAACCTCGTATTTTCTGTCGCCTGTTTCATATTCGCCATCATCACCAACGCCTCTTCGCTATCGAGCGATCGGCGAACCCAATCGAGCATGGCCCTCAAAACCTCCGCCCCAGTTTGGCCGATGATTAATCCAACCAACGTTTCTTGCTCTTCGATCGTGAAGTGTTCCTCGAACAACGGCCATAATTCGTCCTCTTCGTTTTTCACGTGCGTTTCCAAGGAGACTTTTAAAGCGACGCACGTCTCTTGGAGTTTCCTCACGATGGTGCCGCTATCGTCTTCTTCCACTTCTTCTACTTCTAATTCTTCGTTTTTTTCTTCTATATCGTCGCCTTTCCTATTCTTCTTTTTGTTTCTGATACTATTGCGCGTCGTCGTTTTATTCTTCTTCGTCCTCCTCTCTTCTTCCTTCAAAATCTCTCGATTGACGTGTTTCTTCAATTTTTCAATCAACGACAACATCTCCTCGAACAACTCCGACTCGTGCTCGTGGTCGAGAGTGTACGAGTGACTGACGTTCACTAAAGCTTTCTTCTTCTCTAACTGAGGAAAGACTACCTCGTCTTCCGATTTGGAGTGCGCCTCGTAGACGCCTTGTAAAAACACAAATCGACCTTCAATTTCTCGAACGAGTTTGGCGTCGGAACTCGACGCGCCATCGGTCGGGAGTTGTAAAATCTCCGTCTCCATTCGATTCAACTCTACGCGTAAGGCATCGTGAAACTGAAAGATGTGATCGATTGGAAGCTTCTTGTTCTTTTTGTCTCGCTTTTGTCTCGAGGACAAAGAGGCGGATTTTTTGTGTCGGTTTCGTCTGTTTCGGTTGTTTGGAGGAGGAGGAGGAGGTGTCGCCGCCGTCTTGTTGTTGTTGTTGTTGTTCATCATCATCATCATCTCTTCGCCGCCGCCTTCTTTTTCAAACAACAGCGATAAAATCGGCGCTTTTTCGACTCGCTCTTTCATCCTCTCGTACTCTTCCTCGTCGTTCGCTCGAACGTCTTCAATCATTTTCTTCAATTTCGATTTCAACGCCATCGCTTCCGCGCACGTTTTCACTTTTGGCGCTCTTAAATACATCTCTAAACTCTCCAAATACTCTCCACCTCTGTGCTCTTCCTCTCCCATCATCATCTCTCCAAACACCCACTCTAATATCCCAGTCACTTTCTCCGCGGGAAACTTTTCTAAAAACGACCACGTCATCTTCGCCTGCTCCTCTTCGGAGAAGTGTTTTTTCAACAGAGGTAAAACGTGCGCGCTTTCTTTCGCCAAGTGCGCTTTCAACATCGTTCTCGTCGCGTGTAATCCTCTCGCCGCTTTCGCTAAGACTAACTTTATCGACTCTCTCTTCCCGAAATCATTTTCGTTCCTCGTCTTCGCCAAAACGTCGACGTCGTTTACGCCGTCGCCTCCTTTTCTCTCACGACTCCCATCAGTATCATTCGTTTCTTTCCAAACTGTCTTCACCAGTCCTCCAACTTCCTCGAACAGCCACTCCTCGGCTTCGTGTTCTAATTCGTACGCTTTCGTCACGTTCGCCACTCGTAAGTTCAGTTCCGGAAAGACGGTCAAATCTTCGCACTTGGTGTGTTCGGAGTACAAATCGTCGAAGAAATTCCATCGCGCGTGTAAAACTTCAATCTTTTCGTGAAACGTCAGCGTCACATTTTCGTCGTCGT
>Ga0255783_10001069_pt1 | contig 30091 bp, 30 predicted proteins | sample 011ome_22_FD_179981 | JGI IMG/M metagenome (GOLD analysis project Ga0255783, IMG submission 179981) | Coastal salt marsh microbial communities from the Groves Creek Marsh, Skidaway Island, Georgia - 011507BT metaG (version 2) | ecosystem: Environmental > Aquatic > Marine > Intertidal zone >... | reverse complement strand
CGTGACCAGCATGACCGGCGATAGTGCGCTCTGGGACAGATTCATTGAGACCCCCATTGGTGACACCATCGAGAGCGCCTTCCAGAACGATGTGGTGAAGGGTGTCGTTCTCACCGACGGCCTCATCGGTACCTTTGCTCCCAATAGCGACCCCGACCTGGATGCCAACAAGTGTTTCCTGTATCACGTGATTGGTGGGGGAACTGGTGACTGGGATGTCCCGATTGGCGGGATGGGTGCTGTCTCCGGCGCACTTCTTCAGGCCGCCAGAGCGGCCGGTGCCACTCTGATCTCGGGAGCCTCAGTCAGCGCCATCAGTGCCAACAAAGAGGTCACCTACACCCAGGATGGTGAGACTCACACCATCACGGGTCGCTATGTGCTGGTCAACGTTGCTCCGGCCGAACTCGCCAGACTACGCAGTCGACCTGCTGTGAACCCAGCCCCTGAGGGCGCGCAAGTGAAAGTCAACATGGTGCTCCAACGTCTGCCGAAACTGAAGGATCCATCCCTCAGTCCAGAGGCGGCGTTTGGGGGAACATTCCACATCAACGAAACCTGGTCGCAACTCCAAACAGGGTTCGAATCAGCTGCAGAAGGGTCAATCCCAGACCCCCTGCCCTGTGAGATCTACTGTCACTCTCTGAGCGACCCGAGCATTTTGTCCCCCGAGCTTCAGCAATCAGGGGCTCACACGTTGACCGTGTTTGGGCTTCATGTCCCCCACCGTCTCACTCGCACGATGGAGAACGACGCCCTGCGGGATGCTCTGCAGGAGGCAGTCGTGGCATCACTCAACAGTGTGCTGGCTGAACCTCTGGAAGATGTGCTGTTGCGGGATGAGAATGGCGACCTCTGTATTGAAACTAAAACAACCCAGGATCTCGAGGATGCTTTGGGTCTGCCTGGAGGAAACATTTTCCATGGTCTCCTTCAGTGGCCCTTCGTCGAAGACGATGAGGACCTCGCCACAGCAGAGCAACGGTGGGGAGTTGCGACGGAAGATGACGGAATTCTTCTCTGCGGGTCAGGTGCCAGACGAGGGGGTGCCGTGAGCGGCATTGCAGGTCACAATGCCGCTATGGCAGTACTCGAAAGAGAAGGAACTTAGGAACGAAGTCCTCTGGGACCCATCCCGCCCCACATATCGAGGTCCCCAAACTCACCCACAGTGGAGGCGACCAGGACAATCCAGCCAACGACGGCAAGGATTCCCAACACCATCAAGACGGAGCTCACGGCAACGGCAACCTTGGCCGGGACATTGTTGACGCCCGCCTTGTTCGACCAGACCCAGGCGATGATTCCCAGAATCAGCGCGGGAACCTGCGTGAAGAAGGACAGAACCAGGGCAACGATTCCCATGGTTTGGCCTGGATACTCAGTACTTGCGGTTAAACCAGTGTCGACCGTGTTGGCAACGTGATCGGTTGCTGTGACGGCCTCTTTTTTCTCAGCCATGTGATCTCCTTGTGAGTCTTTGTAATGGTGAAGTGCTTCCACACTAAAGCGATTGCCTATACGCGCCCTTGGTGAAACCTAAGGAAACGATTAGGGTTCTGTGTCCCGTGCTCTCTCTCAACCAGGGAGAATAGAACCATGAAGATTGGAATGCTCACCAGCGGTGGCGACGCCCCCGGATTGAATGCGGTCATTAGAGCAGCTGTTCTCAAGGGAACGCGCGTGTACGGACATGAGTTCGTGGGATTCGTAGGCGGTTATAAAGGGTTGTGCGAGCCCGACATCATGCCCCTCACCCGCCACGAAGTAAAAGGAATCTCCAAGCAGGGTGGCACCATTCTCGGAACCTCTCGGACCAACCCTTTTGACTACGGTGGCCCCGATCGAGTCAAGGAAGTGCTACAGGAGCACGATGTTGACGCGATCATCGCGATTGGTGGAGAGGGCTCCCTCGCCGCGGCAAAAGAATTGAGCGACACGGGTATCCCGATCGTGGGAGTGCCCAAGACCGTCGATAACGATCTCAACGGCACAGACTTCACCTTCGGCTTCGACACCGCGGTGAGTATCGCCACCGAGGCGATGGACCGCCTGCGCACCACCGGAGATTCGCACTCCCGCTGCATGGTCGCGGAGGTTATGGGGCGTCACGTGGGCTGGATTGCCTTGCACTCCGGAATGGCAGCTGGTGCTCACGCCATCCTCATCCCCGAGCGAAAAACAAGCTTGGATGAGTTGGTGGGCTGGGTTCGCTCCGCCTACGACCGCGGTCGAGCCCCTCTGGTCGTGGTGGCAGAGGGCTTCGCACTCGACACCATGGATGACGCCCACTCCGAACGCGGTCTTGATGCCTTCGGTCGCCCGAGACTCGGGGGAATTGGAGAGATGCTCGCTCCCCTCATCGAAGAGGCAACCGGCATTGAAACAAGGGCGACCACTTTGGGGCACATCCAACGCGGTGGGACCCCCAGCGCGTTTGACCGGGTTCTCGCAACCAGGTTTGGCATGAGTGTCATCAACTTGGTCAACGATCAGCAGTGGGGTCACATGGTCGCGCTGCGCGGAACTGATATCAAGCGAGTGGATTTTGTGGAAGCTTTGGGCGCCCTGAAGACAGTTCCCGACGAGCGCTACGAGGCGGCGGCGATGCTCTTTGGCTAACCACGCCACGGGTTGGTGGATTTCCTCGGACGGGTCCGGGCAACTCACCACGCACTTTCGAAACGATATTGCGCTCTCACAAATGGGGGAGGGCTCCCTCACGATTGATGTTCATTACTCCGCACTCAACTACAAAGACGCACTGGCACTCACCGGGTCACCAGGTGTGGTGCGGAAGCCCCCTCTGATTCCCGGTATTGATTGTGCCGGGGTCGTATCGGAGAGCTCCGACCCGAAGGTTCCCTCCGGAACATCCGTGGTGATCACGGGATATGGCTATGGAGAAAACCGTCACGGCGGGCTCGCGACCCGCGTCATGGCCGATGCCGAGCATGTAATTCCCATTCCCGAAGGCCTCTCCCTGCAGGATGCTGCAACCCTGGGGACCGCGGGCATCACTGCTGGGCTCGCCATCAGAGCACTGGAGCACCACGGGGTGAGCCCAGACTCTGACCTTCCTATCGCGGTCACTGGTGCAGCAGGCGGCGTAGGTTCGCTGGCACTGGCTTTGCTCTCCCATGCCGGCTACCGCACCATCGCCATCACGGGACGTACCGACGAAGCCGAATACCTGACCATGCTGGGCGCAACCGAGATCATGTCGCGCCAGGAGTTCTTAGCTCAGCCCTCCAGGCCTCTACTACCGGAACAATTTGCCGGCGCCATTGATCAGGCTGGAGGGGAGATGCTTGCCACCTTGCTGGCCTCGACCCGTAGCAATGGTGTCGTGGCCGCGTGCGGCTTGGCGGCGGGCTCGAACCTTCCGACGACCGTGTTGCCTTTCATTCTTCGCGGAGTGAGTTTGGTGGGTATCAATTCCGTGTTCCAATCTCAAGACGTTCGAGACGAGTTGTGGAGTCTCTTCGCGGGCGCGAACCTGCCCCTCGATCAGATCTCTCGGGTCATTGACCTCGCTGACGCGCTAGAGACCGCACCGCGGGTGCTCTCCGGACTCACCCGGGGCCGAGTAGTCGTGAAAGTTCGCGACTAGTCCTCGCCAAGGAGTGCCCACAAGACTGCGGCCACAGCACCCACAACGGTCACTCCCAGCGCGATCAACCACGGGGTCGAATCCTCATCCCATGACCGTGCCACCCAGGCGCCTGCCTTCTTGGCAATGACGTCCGGGCGCAGTCGGTGCTCGATCTCATCCAGGGTCGCGCCAAGATCCTCGCGGGTCTCTTGAACATAGGTGCGAACAGTGGACCGAGACATCTACTTGCGACCTCGGACGACTCGGATGTCCTCCCGGATGCTCTCGACCGTCTCGTTGGGAAGTGGAGATTTGGATCTCGCCATCACTGCTGCGCCAATCCCCGCAACCACAATCGCGGCGAGAATGACGACGCCCGCGACAATCAAGGTCGCTGCCCATAGGGGAAGAACCAGCGACAGCGCAAAGACTCCCGCAAAAATCAGTAACAAGAGGGCCAACAGAATCAGCGACAGGCTGACCACAAAAAGCCCGAGTCCAATTCCTACTGCTTTGAGCTTCGAGACCAGCTCAGCCTTCAGTAACTCAATCTCGGCTCTAATGAGCTGCGAGATGAGATGAGGGACATCGGTAATGAGCGAAAGGAATGACTTACCTTTCGCTCGTGACCGAGCTCCCTGGGGTTCGCTCACGAAACCTATGCGCCTTTTTCTCCGCGAGCGTTGCGCACTGTCGTGGCAACCTTCTTCGCGGCTGACGTTGCCTTGTCGGCGAGATCAGGGGCCTTGTCCTTCACAAACTCCTCCACGGTGTGAACCTGCTCCTGAACTCGCGGATCCATCCAGACCTTTTCGGCGCCCGCCTTGATTTGCTCGTAGCGTTCGCGGCCAGCGCGGGTCCCCAGCACATAGCCCATCGCTAAACCAAAAACGAAGAGAATCTTGCCCTTCATAAAAGCCTCCGATATGTATTCCAATTTTGGAATGTATTCCTGTTTCCCACAGCGTAGCGGGGTTTTCCGGTGATTACCAGATGCTTACTCGGTCTTCGGGGTCAAGCCACAAATCGTGCTCGGGAGTGACCCCAAAAGCGTCGTAGAACTCATTCAGGTTACGAGCAATCTGGTTGCACCGAAATTCAGAAGGCGAGTGAGGGTCAATCTGGAGCAGTCGCTTAGCTTCTTCCGTGCGGACCGCCAACTTCCAGGACTGAGCCCACGAGAGGAAGAACCTCTCCTCGGCTGACATCCCCTCAACGACAGGTGGAGTGGAACCATGAAGGGAAAGCAGGTACGCCTTCCAGGCGATGGCCAACCCCCCTAGGTCACCAATGTTCTCGCCAATCGTGAGCTCACCGTTGACGGTGTGGCCTGGAATATCTTTCGGGCTCAGCGCATTGAACTGATCAATCAAGACCCGTGTTCGCTCTTCAAATGCTGCTCGGTCCTCATCGGTCCACCAGTTGTGGAGGCGTCCATGGCCATCAAAGCGAGAACCCTGGTCATCAAAGCCGTGGCCGATTTCGTGACCGATAACCGCACCGATCGCTCCGTAGTTCGAGGCAGCATCCCGCTCGGGGTCAAAGAAGGGGTATTGCAGGATGGCCGCGGGGAAGACAATCTCATTGAAACCCGGGTTGTAATACGCATTGACCGTCTGAGGAGTCATGAACCATTCGTCGCGATCGAGTGGTGACCCAATTTTTCGGAGCTCCCGCTGGAACTCAAACTCATGACCTGCGACAACATTCGCCCACAGGTCATCTGCGGTCACCTCAAGAGCGGAATAGTCCTTCCACTTTTCGGGGTACCCGATTTTGGGTTTGAAGGTCGCAAGTTTCTCAAGCGCTTTCTGCTTCGTGTCGTCACTCATCCAGCTCAGCGACTTGATGCTCTCTCGATATGCCTCGAGCAGGGTCTTGACTAGCTCGTCCATCTGAGTCTTGGCCTCGGGAGGGAAATGGCGCTCGACGTAGAGCTTCCCGACTGCCTCCCCCATTACACCCTCAACAAACGACACGGCCCTCTTCCATCGGGGACGCATTTTGGGGGTGCCCGAGAGCGTCTTACCGAAAAAGTCGAAATGCGCGGCAACGAGGTCTGCGTTCAAATAGGGGGAGAAAGACTTGATGACCCCCCACAGCATCCAATCCCGGAGCGCATCGAGGCTTTCCGAATCCCAGAGTCCCGCCAGGGCGCTGACAAAACTGGGTTGGCGGACAATGACCTGCGCGAACTTCTCCTCCGCGATGCCAGACGCTTCACGCCAGGTGTCGAGCGGGAAACCCGCCAACGTAGTGCGGAGGTCCTCCAGGGTGGTCGGGTTGTAGGTGGCTTCTGCATCTCGGGATTGCACGTTGTCCCAATGGTGCGAGGCCAACCTAGTTTCCCAATCCAGCACTCCGGCAGCACGCTCGGCGGCGTTGTCGAGTCCCGTCAACGTAAAGACTCGCTCCAGATGCGCGCGGTAGGAGTCTCGAATCTCTTGAAATGCCTCGTCTCGGTAATAGGACTCATCGGGTAAACCAATCCCGCCCTGCTCGAGAAACATCACATATTTCTCGGGGTCTCCAGGGTCGTTGTCAATAAAGAGCTGCCAGAGTCCCTCGCTTCCGCCCCTTTCGAGGAGACCGAGCTGGGCGAGCAGAGCATCTCTGCCCTTTCCATACGCGTCTGCGATCTGCTCCATCACCGCGTGAAGTGGTTCAAGACCGCGCTGCTCAATGCGGTCCTCATCCATAAAGCTTCCGAAAAGCTCGCCGGCTTTCCTCGCGTCTGAACCAACGGGAGCGCTCGCCGCTTCCTCCAAAATCTCCCGAACAGCCTTTTCGGCTTCTTCCGCGATGATGGTGAAGGCACCAAAGCGAGCCTTGTCCTCGGGGATAGGTGAGCGCTCTATCCACCGCCCATTCATATGGAGGTAGAGGTCATCTCCCGGGTGGATGGAGGGGTCCCGCTCGTCAAGTTCTATACCGCTTGTAGCCACACCACACACCCTAATGACCGATTCAGGGAGCACGCTGGGCGGTAGCCTACGCACGTGCCCGATGCCTCCCTCACGAAGAGAATTCTGGCACTCGCTATTCCCTCCTTAGGCGCTCTCATCGCCGAACCGCTGTTCCTACTGACCGACACGGCGATGGTGGGTCATCTTGGGGCGAGCGCCCTCGCGAGCCTCGGGCTCGCCAGCACCATACTGACAACAGTCATTGGTCTGTTGATCTTTCTCGCCTACGCGACAACCCCGATTGTGGCGAGGCGGCTGGGTGCAGGTAATCGACCCGGAGCACTCTCCGCCGGAATCGATGGCCTCTGGCTTGCTCTCGGGCTGGGAGTCATCTTGGGTGCTCTCGGATACGCACTCACGCCGCTGGTGGTGGGGTGGTTTGGTGCCGCAGGTGATGTGTCCCTTGGCGCGGTCTCTTACCTGACCATCTCTTGGTGGGGGCTGCCCGGCATGCTTCTCGTGATTGCCGCGACTGGGCTGATGCGCGGTCTCCAGGACACGAGAACCCCTCTCTGGATTGCCCTGGCTGGATTTAGTGCGAACGCAGCACTCAACGCAGTTCTCATATACGGGTTGGGCTTGGGCCTTATCGGGTCAGCTCTTGGAACGGTCCTCGCCCAGTGGGCAATGGCCGCCGTCTTTCTCGCGATTGTCATTCGCGAAGCGAGAGCTCACCGGGTTTCCTTGACTCCTGGCATGCTCGGTATCAGTGCTGCAGTCCGCTCGGGAAGTTGGTTGTTCGTACGAACACTCAGTTTGCGGGTCGCACTCATCGCCACCGTTGTTGTGGCAACAGGCCTGGGAACCCGAGAACTTGCTGCCTGGCACATCGTGTTCACGATTTTCAGTCTCCTCGCGCTCGCCTTGGACGCCCTGGCAATTGCTGCTCAAGCGTTGGTCGGGCATGACTTGGGATCTGGCGATGTCCAGACGGTGCGCCAGACGACCTCGACTCTGATGGCATGGGGATTCATGGGGGGAGGAATGTTAGCGATCCTCACCGGTCTGCTCTCACCCGTGCTTCCTTTTGTCATGACTTCTGATGGACCGCTCCGAGAGGTCCTTGTGGTGGTGCTGATTCTGCTCGCACTGACCCTCCCCCTCTCAGGGTTCGTGTTTGTCCTGGATGGTGTTCTGATCGGCGCCGGGGACGGCAAATATCTGGCTCTCACCGGAGTCCTCAACGTCGTGATGTTTGCCCCGTTTCTGTGGCTGGCATCCATCACCCAGTGGGAAGTTTCGGGAGTGAATCTGGGGGGTCTGCTCATGCTCGAGGCAGCCTTCGGCGTCAGCTACATTGGTGCCAGAGCTCTTACCTTGGGGCTTCGAGCCAGAGGCGAGAGATGGATGGTGACGGGTGAATCACGCTAACTTGCGGACCCCGACACAGTGGCGGAACGCCCTCTTTGTGGTGTTCACCATCAATGGTCTTGGCTTCTCTACCTGGTTAGCTCGTGTTCCTGCCATTCGCGATGGCCTCGATATCTCCACAGCCGAAGTCGCTGCTCTTCTCTTTACAGGGGCACTCGGGGCAGTCAGCGGACTGGTCTTCTCGAGCCACATCATCGCTTGGCTCGGCTTACGAAATACCATCTTGTTTTTTGGGCTCCTGGGACTCCTGGGTCTCGCAGGAATTGGTGTTGGATCAGCCTGGGTATCCAGCTACGCACTGACCGTCGTTGCCATCATCATGGCGGGAGCGGGGAATGGCATTGCCGATGTGGCCATGAATGTTGAAGGTGCGGCGGTCGAGAAGGCGGTCAACCGCAACATCATGCCGTGGTTCCACGCATTTTGGTCGCTCGGGACTGTGGCAGGAGCGGGGCTTTCTGCACTGATGAGCTTCCTCGGCGTGGGTATCGCCCCTCACACCATCGTGATGGCGTTCATCATGGCTCCCACGTTGTGGTTTGTCTCCCGGTTCATGACCCCTAATCCTGAAGCAGGTGAGGAGGACGGGGTAGAGCAAAAATCCACACTGGCCGATCGGCTAAGGGTGTGGAAAGAGCCGCGCACGCTGGCAATCGGTGTCATTGCGCTGGGTATGGCTTTTGCCGAGGGTTCCGCCAATGACTGGTTAGCTTTGGCCATCGTCGATGGCCGCGATCAGACCAATGCCGTCGGGGCGCTCTGGTTCGGATTCTTCACCGTTGGAATGATGGCGGGTCGCATCGGAGGGGTTTACCTACTCGACCGGTTCGGTCGGGTCCCAGTACTCCAGGGGTCTGCAGCTATGGCCATCGCCGGACTCACTTTGGTGATTCTTGTTGAGCAACCACTCCTGAGTGGTGTGGGAGCACTCATGTGGGGCTTGGGAAGCTCCTTGGGGTTCCCGGTGGGAATGTCCGCAGCAGCGGATAATCCCACCGGAAGCGCCGCGCGAGTGTCCGCAGTCGCGACAGTCGCCTATGGAGCCTTTCTCATCGGGCCACCACTGATTGGAGGCCTGGGGGAGTCCATCGGGATTCTTGCTGCCCTCTGGGTGGTTGTCGGGGTCATCATTTTGGCGTTCTTCGCGGCTCCTGCGGCAAAGCCACCTGCGGACTAGACCCTCTACACTGAAAGCCCATGCGGCTCGTCATTGCAACCTGTTCTGTTGATTACGCAGGTCGACTGAGCGCACATCTGCCTCTCGCCACGAGGGTCATCATGGTCAAAGGCGATGGAAGTGTTCTGATTCACTCTGACGGTGGCAGTTACAAGCCGCTCAACTGGATGCCACCACCGTGCTCACTCGAGGTTCTCACACCTGATGCTGAGCAGGTCGAGGCCGGGGTGATCGAAACCTGGAAGGTCCTCCACCACAAGACCTCCGACCTACTGATGGTCAATATCCACGAGATCCATTCAGACCACAGTCACCACTTGGGCGTGGATCCCGGGCTCATCAAAGACGGGGTCGAAGCAGACCTGCAGAAGTTGCTCGCCGAACAGATCGAGCTACTCGGTGAGGGCTTCACTCTGGTGCGGCGGGAATACATGACAGCTATCGGACCTGTCGACATTCTCGCCACCGATTCACACGGTGCTCACGTGGCCATAGAAATCAAACGCCGGGGAGACATCGACGGGGTCGAACAGCTCACCAGATACCTCGAGCTGCTCAACCGTGATCCCCACCTGTCGCCTGTGAGCGGGGTCTACGCCGCCCAAGAAATCAAGCCTCAAGCGCGCACCCTGGCCGAAGATCGTGGCATCCGCTGCCTGGTTCTCGACTACGACCAGATGCGAGGAATTGACGACCATCACCAGCGTTTGTTCTAGGGCCGCATCCCCTAGGCTTTTCCAGTGCTGACATACCAGAGCGTCCTCCTTGATCTGGATGGGACCCTGGTCGATTCGGCCCCAGGAATTGTCTCCACCATCGCTTTCACACTGAAGGAGATGGGCCGCGAGGTTCCCACAATGGCCGAACTCCGGCGCTGGGTCGGCCCACCTTTGCCACAATCCTTCGAAGTCCGCGGCCAGATGAGTCCTTCAGAAGCCCGGGAGGCAGTCACGATTTATCGCGGTCGCTATCTCGACGTGGGGGTCTATGACGCCAAACTTTTCGATGGTATCGCTGACCTCTTGCTCGGCCTTCGGGATGCGGGCGCTCACCTCGCCATTGCAACGTCAAAGCCGACCACACCCGCCACCATCATGCTGGAGCACTTCACTCTCTCCGACTTCTTTGACGTGATTTCGTGTGCCGCGGATGACGAGACTCGAGGATCCAAAGCGGAGGTCGTTGAAGATGCTCTCGCTGGTCTTCGCCAGAAGGGTCTCCCCACCGATAACGCCATCATGGTGGGAGACCGGATCCACGATGTCGAGGGCGCCGGACACCACGGAATTGACACCATCATGGTGCGCTGGGGTTATGGCGGACCGGCGGAATGGGAGAAAGCCCACCACGTCATTGACACACCTCGCCAACTCCATCAGGCACTGGGAATTCCCGGTGGCCTCTCGTGAGCGCCCACCCTCCCACTGGTGAGATTCCTCTGCCCGTCACCGGCTCTATCCCGGTCTACCAGCAACCCGTAGAGGCGCGGAAGCCATCGAAGCAGCCTCTGGTCTGGTGGGCGTTGATTGTGGCAGCGGGCAGCATGCTCACCGCAATGACTTTCCCCGGCCAGACTGCCGGGCTCTCACCTTTCACTGACCCTCTGATTGAATCACTCGACATCGATCGCACCGCGATCTCGTTTAGCTACCTGCTGGCGACCCTGACTGGTGCGCTCACGATGCCGATTCTGGGTCGTCTGCTCGATAAGTACGGCGCGAAGCGCGCCATCATCGTTATTGGCTTCCTTCTGATGACGGTCGTATTTTTGGCAAGCTTCATCACCGACATCATCGGCCTCACTGCCTCCTACGTCGGACTGCGCATGACAGGGCAGGGGGCGCTCTCTCTGGCCGCCACCACTCTGATTGCTCGCACCATCACCCACAAACCTGGTCTGGCACTGGGGATTGTGGGGGCCGTGGGCTCCGCAGGGATCTCGTTAGCTCCTGTCGGGGTGGAGCGCTTGATTGCTCTGACCGATATCTCTACAGCCTGGAGAATCGAAGCCCTGCTGGTCGCGATTATTGTCCTGCCGATTGCCTTCTTGCTTCCCAAAGATCTCCCCAGAACCACCACCGAGACCGGAACTCACATCGTGATTGTGCCCGAATCTGGCTACACCTCTCGGGAAGCGTTGCGAACAGGGATGTTCTGGGTTTTAGCATCGTCGGGGTTCATGGTGGGCATGCTCTCCACAGGACTCGCCTTCCACCTCATCTCCATCCTCGGCGCTCAGGGGCTCAGCACCCTGGAGGCAGCCGCCAACTTCATCCCTCAGACTGTGGCGGCGGTGGCGGCAACTCTGGGTCTCGGGGCGATCGTCGATCGCATCGATCCGCGCTGGGGAGTTGCGGGATCAATGCTCACCCTCAGTGGAACCCTCCTGATTCTGCCGTTGGTGACCGAGGGCATCAGCGGCATCATCTTTGGTTTGTTGTTGGGGGCCTCCATGGGTGCGCTCCGAGGAGTAGAAGCAGCAGCTTTCGTGCGCTACTACGGGCGAGGTCACATTGGCGCCATCCGAGGAATCGCCACGTCGATCGGGCTTGCCTCAACGGCTCTGGGTCCGCTGTATTTTGCGCTCGGTCTTTCGTTCTCTGGCTCCTACCTCGGAGCGAGCCTCATCGCGGCGATTTTCCCCTTGCTGGTGGCATTGGGGGCCATGTTCGTTAAACCCCCACCAGCGCCCGCTACTCTCGAGGCGTGATCAGAAGTCAGGTGGACCTCGGGACTCTACCCCTGCGGTTCAACCCACCCGATGGGTGGCGCACGCCCCACCCCCGATGGATCTCCCTCTACCAGGGGTTTCAGCCTGAACCAGGGTGGAAGCCCTACGCAGACGCTCCTGGGATTCCTGAGTCCTGGCCCTGGTGGGAAGAAAACGGTACCGCCTGGTACACGTTCTTTCGCGGGCTCGCACCTCTACCAGCCCGCGCACTCGGAAACTGGTTCTCCCTTTCTGCCTTGGGACTCTTCTCCATCGTGGTGACTCCATTCGCTCTCACCGGATGGCTTATCGCTCTGGGTGGAGTGCTGGGGCTCACCCTGATGATTCTCGGAATTCGAGGGGTCGTTCGCACCATCAAGAAGCAAAGCGCGATGCCACGAGACCCCTTCGATGCGATTCGGGACTGGGCCGAGATACGCAGAAACGCTTACTTCCAGGAGTCATACCGCGATGCCAGAGCGCTCGACCCCGACGAGCTGACCCTCGAGGAATTTGTCCAAGGCCAGCTCTCTATGTGGTGGGGCGAAAAGACCGAAGATGCAGCGAGTTAGTCACCACAAAGACTGAAGAGAATGCCATCGCCAATCCGGCAACCACCGGGTTCAACACGGCTGCTACGGCGAGTGGAATCGCTGCGACGTTATAGGCAAAGGCCCAAAACAGGTTCCCCCGGATAGTTCCCAAAGTCTTACGCGCCAAGCGGATTCCATCCGCAACCCCCATGAGGTCACCCCGCGTAATGGTCAGATCGCCAGCGCTCATGGCGGCATCCGTTCCGGTCCCCATGGCAATGCCAAGGTTGGCCGTTGATAAGGCGGGCGCATCGTTAATCCCATCGCCCACCATCGCCACCTGGTGTCCCTCAGCTTGCAAGCGAACAATCAAGTCAGCCTTGCCCTCCGGTGTGAGGCCGGCTTCGACCCGATCTATTCCCACACTCTGGGCAATAGCGGTCGCCACAGATTCGTGATCACCGGTCGCCATCACGGTGGTCAGCCCCAGGGACTGCAGCGTGGCGATGGCTTCGGCGCTCGAATCGTTGAGTGTGTCGGCAATCTGGATGAGGCCAACGACACTCTGTCCTGAGGCAACACCGACCACGGTGTTTCCGGTCAGGTGAAGCTCGTCCAAGTGCTTCTGGAGCTCGGACGAGAGGACGAAGCCTTGGGATTCCAACCAGGCAGGTCGACCCACCGCAACGCTCTCTGCGCCGATGGTTGCGCTGGCACCAAAGCCAGCCTCTGTGCTGAAGCGTGTGGCCTGGGGGATCGAGATGCTCTCTTCTCGAGCCTTGTCGACAATGGCCCGAGCAAGGGGGTGCTCTGACCCTGCTTCGACTGCTGCCGCGCGTCCCAGAACCTCATCATTGGTGTGGCCAACCTCAGCATGCACGGCAAGCGCTCTCATGTTTCCTGTGGTCAGGGTTCCGGTCTTATCCAGCACCACCATGTCAATCGAGCGACTGTGCTCCAGAACTTCCGGGCCACTGATCAACAGTCCCAATTGCGCGCCACGACCGGTACCCACGAGCAACGCGGTGGGGGTGGCAAGACCCAGCGCGCACGGGCACGCGATGATGAGCGTGGCGACTGCTGCTTGGAACGCGATAGTGAGGCTTCCCTCAAAAACCATCCACGCGGCAAAGGTCACAATGGCGACCACGATCACGATGGGCACAAAGACTGCAGATATTCGATCGGCAAGACGCTGAGCGTCAGATTTGCCCGTTTGGGCACGCTCCACCAGTTTCGCCATGCGGGCAAGCTCGGTGTCATCGCCCACACGCGTTGCCCTCACCTTCAACAGTCCCGACGTGTTGATCGTCCCACCCAAAACACTGTCCCCCACGGTGGCTTCGACGGGAACTGACTCACCGGTCATCATCGAGGTGTCAATTGCCGCTGCGCCCTCGACGATCTCGCCGTCTGTGGGGATGCGCTCTCCTGGTCGAACCACCATCACATCGCCTTGTGTGACCATCGCCAGGGGCAGAAGCTTTTCGACCCCATCCCTCAGGACGGTGGCTTCTTTCGCTCCGGATTCCATCAGGGCTCGAAGGGCTGCTCCGGCATCGCGCTTTGCGCGGTGCTCGAGGTAACGACCGAGCAACATGAAGGTGGTGACAGCGGCCGCCACTTCCAGATAAATCTCGTGACTTCCCTCACCAGGTTGACCAAAGAGCTCCAGCGTCATGGTCATGCCAGGCATCCCAGCCCCACCAAAGAAGAGAGCGTAAAGCGACCAGCCGAGCGCCGCTCCCACTCCCACAGAAATAAGGGTGTCCATGGTGGCAACACCGTGGCGTGCGTTAATCGCAGCAGCTCGGTGGAAGGGCCAAGCACCCCAGGTCGCCACCGGAACCGCAAGCGCGAAGACCACCCACTGCCAAAAAAGGAATTGGAAGGGCGGAACCATGCTGAGAACCATGACGGGAAGCGTCATGGACGCAGAGATGATGAGTCGGTTGCGCAGGGCAACCATCGGGTCCACCCCCGTGGAGGGCTGATCACTATGAACATGGGCGTGATAGCCAGCGTTCTCGATGGCGGTGAGTAGAGCTTCGGTGGGAGCATCGCCCAGCACAGTGGCTTGTTCGGTGGCGTAGTTGACGCTCGCCTCCACCCCCTCCACCTTGTTGAGGGCTTTTTCGATGCGGGTCGCGCAGGACGCGCAGGTCATCCCCTCGATATCGAGCTGGATGGGCAGGCTCATGGGGAGGACTGCGCTCCCACCATGGTGTATCCGGCTTCTTCGATGGCTGTCTGAAGAGCTTCCGGAGAAACCTCAGCGTCTGCAGTCACGGTGACGTGGGAAGTGCCCTCTGACTCGAGGGCGATAGACACCTCAGTGACGCCGGGAATTCCTTCCACCTCAGCGGTGACAGCTTTCACGCAGTGCTGGCAGGTCATGCCCTCAACATCAACAATCACGGTGGACATAGGTTCTCCTGAGGATAGGTGTTGCTCCACGATAACGCGCAGAGAGTGCGGACTATTCCCCACTTTCAGGATTATGCGCGACCATAGAGCTATGTCACCCACAGCAACGACGCCGGCATCCTCACCTTCCGTGCATCCGCCGATCTCGAGCGAGCAGCAGAGTGCCTGGACCAACCTCGTGTTCCCCGGAGCGGGAACACAGGAACACTTCTCCCCTCTCGATGGGTCCCTCATCGCCGCCCTGCCACGGTCCGAGGCCGTTGACGTTGATGTTGCCTTCGAGAAGGCACGCCGTGCGGCAGAGTCCTGGAAGTCTGTGTCCTTTGCTCATCGCAAGCGCGTCATGATGCGCTTTCACGACCTGGTGCTGGAGCACCAGGGAACCCTCCTCGATGTTGTCCAGTGGGAGACCGGAAAGTCTCGTGCGTCAGCGTTTGATGAGGTGGCCGACATTGCTCTCACCGCCCGCTACTACGCCAACAGTGCCGAGTCACACCTGCGGCCAGAGAAGCGCCAAGGTGCACTGCCTTTCGTGACTCACACGCGAGTCCACTTCCAGCCCAAAGGTGTTGTGGGCATGATCACCCCCTGGAACTATCCCCTCACCCTTCCGCTGAGCGATGCAGTTCCTGCGCTCATGGCAGGGAACGGGATTGTTCTGAAGCCCGATGCACAGACTCCTTTTTCTGCTGTGTCAGCCCTTCACCTGCTCTATCAGGCGGGTCTTCCCGAAGGTCTCTTCCAGGTCGTCATCGGAGATGGGCCAGAGCTTGGCACCGCCATCATCAACAACGCCAACTTCGTGATGTTCACGGGATCAACGGCGACCGGAAAGATCGTGGCCGAACAAGCAGCTCGTCGCCTTATTGGTTTCTCTGCCGAGCTGGGCGGGAAGAACCCGATGATTGTTCTGGATGATGCTCCGCTGGAGCGGGCCCTCGAAGGAGCCATCACCGCAAGTTTCTCGAACGCGGGACAACTGTGTATGTCGATTGAGCGCCTCTATGTTCACGAGGGAATCTATGACCGCTTTGTTCCCCGGCTCATCGAGGAAGTCACGAAGCTGAGGCTCGGCACAGCGTTTGATTTCTCCTACGAAGTGGGAGCCCTCATTTCCGCCGACCAATTGGAGAAAGTCCAGGCTCACGTGAGCGATGCTCTGGAGCGAGGAGCAACGCTCCTCGCAGGAGGCGCTCATCGACCCGACATCGCCCCCTACGCTTTCGAACCCACACTCCTCACTGATGTGACGGAGGACATGATGCTCTGCCGCGGAGAAACCTTCGGACCCGTAGTCGCCATTTACCGAGTCTCAAGTGACGAGGAAGCCATCGCTCTGGCTAATGACACCCGCTATGGACTAAACGCGAGTGTCTGGGGCTCAAAAACTCGGGCCGAAAGCGTCGCCGTACAGATTCAGGCAGGCAGTGTGAATGTGAACGAAGGATTCACCGCATCCTGGGCATCCACTGATGCTCCGATGGGCGGATTCAAGGAATCCGGTGTTGGCCGTCGACACGGCCGCGAAGGAATCCAGAAATATACCGATGTCCAAACAGTTGCCACCCAGAGCGGCATGAACGTCGCAGCGCCAAAGGGAATGAGCGCCGAGGCCTTCACCCGTGCGATGACCACGGGTCTTCGCCTCATGAAATATCTCCCCTTGAGGAAGTAGAGACCATGGCTGAGCCTTATTCACTCGCAGGAAAGCACGTTCTCATTACTGGCGCCGGTAGTGGAATTGGTCGCCTCATGGCACTCGGTGCCGCGAGGCGAGGTGCCACCCACCTGGTCCTCTGGGATCTGAACCTTCCCGCAGCGAAAACAGTGGCGAGCGAGGTCAAAGCGTTGGGCGCCAGCGCACTGGCGATGTCGGTGGATGTCTCGAAAAAGGCGCCCGTCACCACGGCAGCTGCCAAGGTCCTCGACAAGGTTGGTCACCTCGACGTTCTGATCAACAATGCGGGAGTAGTGAGCGGGAAACACTTTCTCGAGATCGAGGAGAAAGACATTTCTCTGACCTACGCCGTCAACACGTTCGCTTTGTATTGGACGATTCAGGCTTTCCTGCCCTCCATGCTGGAGCGTGACTCGGGACGTTTGGTCACGATTGCGAGTGCTGCCGGACTAGCGGGCTCGTCCCGCTTAACGGATTATTCCGGAAGCAAGCATGCGGCAGTGGGATTCATGGAGTCCCTTCGTGCCGAACTGAGGGATGCTGGCAGCGGAGTGAGTGCTTTGACGGTCAACCCGTTCTACATCAATACCGGGATGTTCGACGGTGTGAAGTCGGGAAGCCCGCTCTTGCCGATTCAAGACCAAGACGAGGCGACAGCGAAAATCTTGGACGCGGTGGAGTCCACGAAACGCGAATTGCTTCTCCCCGGCATGGTCTATTCGGTGCGAGTGTTCCGGCTACTGCCCACAGCTCTGTTTGACTGGATTGCTGATGTCTTTGGCATCAACAAAGCCATGAAAACCTTCAGAGGTCGACGCACATAACGTGCGCGAGGGGGGACTTGAACCCCCACGCCCTTGCGGGCACTGGCACCTGAAGCCAGCGCGTCTGCCATTCCGCCACTCGCGCAATGATGGTCGCCCATCAACCTGCCGAGATTACCACAGGACTAGAGCCCCCAAGCGGGCCAGTCCTCGAGGCTTCATCAGCCAACCGGGCTAGCATCACTAAGCACAACAACCCCAGTGCCAGGGAGGTGTCCCGTGGGTTTTCTCGACAGTTTTGAGCGCTCAGTGGAGCGTCTCGTCGGGGGCGCTTTTGCCAAAGCTTTCTCCGCGGGAGTTCACCCGGTCGAGATCGTCGCAGCTCTCAAGAGAGAAATGGACTCTAGGGCTAGCGCAGCGTCCAGAACACGGACCGTGGCACCTCATCTGTACTCCTGCAATCTTTCTACCGAGGACCACGCACGACTAGCCCAGCTCGGTGAGCCCTTCGTGGGTGAAATCACTCAGGCACTCGCCGATTACGCCACCCTCCGTGGCTATGGCCTCGCTGACCGTGTGAGTGTCACCCTCGCGATCTCCGGGTCGCTCTCGGAGGGGATGGTGGACGTCACCAGTACCCCCGTGGGACGTGTGGTCTGGATTCCCACTCTGACATGGGACTCCGTTCGCTATCCAGTGGTCAAAAAATCGACGATCATCGGGCGAGGAACAGATACCGACGTTCACGTGGTCGCCAGAGGTGTCTCCAGACACCACTGTGAAATTCGCTGGGACGGCAAGCGCGCCGAAGCGGTGGATCTGGGCTCCACCAACGGAACAAAACTGGAGGGTGAGCGCATCACCAGAGCCGCCCTTCCGGACCGGTGCACCCTGGTGATGGGCCAGGCGCGTATCCTGTTTGAGGTGGTTCCGCAGGCTGAAGCCTCGTATCGTGCCTTCGCACACCACACCCCCATCGGCACAGAGGAGACATCGTGAGTGAACTAACGCTGTTCCTGCTGCAACTCGCCTTTTTGGGGCTCCTGTGGGCTTTTGTCTTCGCGATTGTCTACGCGCTTCGCACCGACCTTTTTGGGCCTCCTCGCTATCGACAGGAAGAAGAAGATAAACCCGCTACCAAGTCCTCCCCAGACCAGCCACCAACGCTGTCTCCTGCTCCCACCAAACCCAGTGGCATAGCCCAGTCCCTGGTCGTAACCTCAGGGCCCAAAGAAGGTCTGGAGATGGAGCTGCTTCCCGAAGAGCAATTCACCATTGGCCGCTCGGGTGATTCCAGCCTGGTGATTCGGGACGATGTCACCTCTACGCACCACGCGCGCTTGATGCTCTGGAATGACCAGTGGATGATTCAGGACTTGGACTCGACCAATGGAACGTTCGTGGATGGCAATCGAGTGAGCATCCCCACCCCGGTTCCTCTCAACACACCAGTCAGCGTGGGAAACACGACGTTTGAGCTCCGAAAGTAATCGGATGACCTCTGACCAGATTCTGAGTGCCGCGTCCTCCCACATTGGGAAGATTCGTGCCAGCAATCAGGATTCCGGCTCGGTCGGGCGAAACCTGTTTGTCGTAGCGGACGGGATGGGTGGCCACGCTGGTGGAGATGTGGCCAGCGCGCTCGCGGTGCAGAACCTGTTCACACTGGATCGAACCTACGAGACCGTTGAGGACGCTCGCGAGGCTCTGTTCCGCGGGGTCCTCGACGCTGGGGCTGACCTGACGAATGCGGTGGTGGAGCACCCGGAGCTGACCGGTATGGGAACGACGGTCAGCGCGATGATTCGCGTCAAATCGCAGATGGTCATCGCCCACATCGGTGACTCCCGGATTTATCGACTCCGCGAAGGCGTACTGGAGCAGATCACCGCCGATCACACCTTTGTGCAGCGCCTCGTCGACAGCGGTCGCATTACCCCCGAGGAGGCAGCAGTTCACCCCCGCCGCAGTGTCTTGATGCGGGTGCTGGGTGATGTGGACGCCGAGCCCGAGGTAGACACCCACATCGTCGATACTCTTCCGGGCGATCGGTGGCTTCTGTGCTCCGATGGTCTCAGTGGTTACGTCTCGGAGAGGGATATCGCGGAGACGCTCCTGACCGTTGATGATGTGGAGCTCGCCGCCCACAAACTGATCACCCAAAGCTTGAGCGAGGGCGCTCCGGACAATGTGACCGTCGTGATTGTTCGCGTTGCCGAGGGCATCGATACCTCACCGCCCGCAGAACCTCGCATGGTCGGTGCCGCCGCAGGTCCGCTCACCTACGAATCAGGGCCCGTCATGCGCAGGCCTGCTCTTCCCGCGCTGTTGCTCCACCCACTGCGCGCACTGCCCTCGGCGGACGAGCACTTTGAGCCAGAAGAGGACTACCTCGAGGAGCTGATTCGCGAAGACCGACGCAGGCTGATTCGTCGCCGAGTGGTGTGGTCACTCTCTGTAGTCATCATCATCAGTGCGCTGGTGGGCGCGGCCTTGAGCGCTTACGAATGGACTCAAACCCGCTACTTCGTGGGGGAGAGCAACGGTTTCGTCGCCATCTATCAGGGTGTTCCCGAGGATGTTGGGCCGCTCTCACTCTCCACCTTGTTTGAAGAGACCGATGTGTCGCTTGACTCTCTCCAGGTATTCGAGCAGGAAAGAATTGCGGACTCCTTGCCAGCTGAATCGCTCGAGGATGCCCAGGAAATCGTCGAGCGGCTGAGGCGGTGACACGGTGAGTGAATCCAGCGTTCCCCCTGTTGCTCCGGTCACCGGCCGCGTCGTGTTGCGGGTCAAAATGCCTCAAAAACTTCGCAACCTGGAATTAGTGTTGCTGGTTGTTGCATTGGGACTCAGTGCGCTGGCTCTGGCCTTGGTCCAGTGGGGAGCACTGGGCACGCTGGATTGGAGCCTGCTCACCTACGCCGCGGGACTTGCTGGCCTCACTCTCGGTTTGCACCTCGTTCTGCGCATCGTCGCACGGGATGCTGACCCCTTCATCGTCCCCATTGCCACCATGCTCAATGGGCTCGGCATCACCATGATCCACAGACTCGATATCGCTGCGGGTTCCAGTGGTTGGGAAGCTGCCGGCGTTCGACAGATGGCCTGGACCGCGGTCGCGTTGGTCATTGCCATCATCGTGCTCATTGTGGTGAAGAACTACCGCGTGCTGTTGCGCTACCGCTACTTAGCAATGCTCGCTGGAGTGATCCTGTTGACGATGCCCCTCTGGCCTGGCATCGGTCGGACTGTCAATGGTGCAACGCTGTGGGTCGACATTGGGGGAATGAATTTCCAACCCGGTGAAATCGCCAAGATTGCCCTCGCTATTTTCTTCGCCGGCTACCTCATGACAGCGAGGGAAAGTCTTCAAAAAGTGGGAAACACCTTTGCGGGGATTCGCTGGCCACGGGTTCGAGACCTGGGACCGCTGCTCATCGTCTGGGTTGTTGCGATGGGTGTTCTGGTCTTCCAGCGAGACCTCGGAACCTCGTTGCTGTATTTCGGTTTGTTCCTCGCGATGCTCTATATCGCGACCAACAGAATCCTCTGGCTGGGATTGGGCGGTGGCCTGTTCGTTCTGGGTGCTGCTGGCGCAGCGAGCCAATTGGGCTACGTCCAAGGTCGGCTCCAGGGCTGGCTGGACTCGTTCAACCCCGAGGTCTACAACGCTCAAGGAGGCTCCTACCAACTGGTTCAAGGCCTCTTTGGCTTTGCTGAGGGTGGTTTTATTGGCGAAGGGTTGGGACAGGGTCAACCTGATTTTGTGCCACTCGCCAACTCGGACTACATCGTCGCCGCACTCGGTGAAGAACTCGGAATCTTTGGGGTATTCGCCCTCCTTGCGCTGTATTTGTTGCTCGTCAGTCGTGGCTTCCGGGTGGGCTTCACCGGCACCGACGATTTCGGGCGCCTGTTGTCCTCCGGGCTAGCGTTTGTTCTGGCCCTCCAGGTGTTTGTCGTCATTGGAGGAATTACTCGCGTGATTCCGGTCACAGGGTTGACGACCCCGTTTCTTGCCGCCGGAGGTTCTTCCTTGGTGGCAAACTGGATCATCGTGGCCCTGTTGCTGCGCCTCAGTGACGAGGCGCGTGCCTCGGTACGCCTTGAAGCGGGGGTTCGCGCATGATCGCGCCACTGCGTCGAGTGGGGATAGCCGTCATGGCGCTCTTCGTCACGCTTTTTCTCTCCGCCAGTTACATTCAAGTTGTCGCGAGTGAGGAGATTGCTGACGACGATCGCAATGTTCGCAAGCTCTACGAAAGCTTCTCCGCGGAGCGCGGCCAGATTCTTGCCGGTGGTATCCCGATTGCGACCTCTATTCCCGTGGATAACCAGTTCCGTTACTTGCGCACCTACCCGTATGCCGACCTCTATGCCCCAGTTGTCGGCTACTACACGCTGAATCAGGGCAATGCGGGAATAGAAAGCGCTCTCAACCCCGTGCTCACCGGGCGGGCTAGTTCTCAAATCCTTGACCAACTGACCGCACTGGTCACCGGCTCCACGCCCGAGGGGGCCAGCGTCCAATTGACCCTCGACCCTGAGATTCAACAGATTGCCTATGACGCCATGGGAGACCGGCGGGGAGCCGTCGTGGTCTTGGACCCCTCCACCGGACGCGTTCTCGCGATGGTCTCCACACCCTCCTATGACCCGAACCTGCTGGCCGCACACTCCACGTCGTCTGTGCTGGGGGCTTACAACGAGCTCTCTGAGGACCCTGATAACCCTCTGGCGAATCGCGCGATCGCGGGAGACCAATACTTCCCCGGCTCCGTGTTCAAGGTACTGATGACTGCTGCGGCACTGGAATCTGGCGACTACACCGCAGAGAGTGAATTTCTCAATCCCGCCGAGCTCCCACTTCCGCTGAGCACCAAAAGCGTCAAGAACTCGGGCGGAAGACTCTGCGGCGGCGAAGAGACAACGACCCTGGCGGAAGCCTTCCGGCTGAGCTGCAACATCCCCTACGCCGAGTTGGGTCTGGAACTCGGCGAAACAGCCATCGGATCGATGGCTGATGACTTTGGCTTTGGCGCCACGCTCGAGATTCCGCTCCAAGTGACGCCCAGCAACTTCCCTCGAGGTCTCGATGACGCGCAGCTCATGCTGAGCTCGTTTGGTCAGTTCGATGTCAGGGTCACGCCCCTGCAGGTCGCCATGCTGAGCGCCGGAGTCGCCAACGGCGGGGTTCTGATGAAGCCCAACCTGGTGGACCAGGTCATTGCTCCCAACCTCCGAGTTCTGCAGTCCTATGAGCCCACGATCTACTCACGACCACTCAGTCCCCAGGTCGCCCAGGAGATGACTCGGATGATGGTCAACAACGTGAGTCAGGGTGTCGCCAGCGCTGCGAGAATTCCAGGCATTAGCGTCGCAGGAAAGACAGGAACAGCGGAGACAGGAATCGGTGATGGTCGCTCATTCTGGTTCACCGGATTTGCTCCTGCGGAAAACCCTGAGCTCGTCATCGCTGTGGTCATTGAAGGCTCGAGTCCCGAGGGGACCGCGAACAGCATCGCCTCTCCTGTGGCGAAGACGATCATGGAGGCGGTGATCACCCGATGAGACCCACCACTGGCCAAGTATTCGGCTCCCGCTATGAACTTGTCTCCCGCATTGCTATCGGTGGCATGGGTGAGGTCTGGAAGGCCAATGACTCCGTTATTGGCCGCACGGTCGCGATCAAGATCCTCAAAGACGAGTACATGGGTGACTCTGGATTCCGGGAGCGCTTCCGGGCTGAAGCCCGGCACGCAGCACTGGTGAACCACGAGGGCATCGCCAACGTCTTCGACTACGGCGAGGAAGAAGGCAGCGCCTACCTGGTAATGGAGCTTGTTCCTGGGGAGGCACTCAGTAGCATTCTCGAGCGCGAGAAGATTTTGCCCGCAACCCGGGTCCTGAGCATTGTCTCGCAAACAGCCTCAGCCCTCCACGCCGCCCACCAGGCTGGTCTGGTCCACCGGGATATCAAGCCGGGAAACTTGCTGATTACCCCCGATGGCAGCGTGAAAATCACTGACTTTGGTATTGCCCGCCTCGCTGACCAGGTTCCCCTCACCGCCACAGGCCAGGTCATGGGAACAGTGCAGTACTTGGCGCCGGAACAGGCCGGTGGCAAACCTGCCTCGCCTGCCACCGATGTCTACTCCCTCGGAATTGTCGCGTACGAGGCGCTCGCGGGTAAACGACCCTTCCGTGGTGAATCGCAGGTCGCCATTGCCATGGCACAGATCAAAGAAACTCCACCGGAACTTCCCTCGTCGATTCCCTCAGCAGTCCGCGCTCTCGTGATGTCCTGCATGGCGAAGAAGCCAGAGGGTCGCCCCGCCTCTGCTCATGATCTTGCCCAGGCCGCCTTGGCGATTGCGCGCGGCGATGATGCTGCTGGGTTGGCCTTGATTCCCGAGCAGGGCAACTCCAAAGAATCGAACGACAAGAAGAAAGCGCCCGCTGTCTCCAGTGACACGTCCTCTGTTGATCAACCTCGCAAGCTGGGTCGGAACTTCTGGCTCTTTAGCGGTATTGGCGCTTTTGTGGCGATCGCCCTCATTGCCACCTCCCTCACTGTTCTCCTGCAGTCACCCCCTTCGGATGTTGTCGAAGACCCGGTGATTCCGGTGCTGCCAGAAATTCCCGACGTGGTCACTCCCTCGGTTCCCGAAGAGGAGCCTGTCGCCGAGGAAGAGCCCGATGCGGAGATCACCACAGTCGACATCGCCGCCTCCGAAATTGTCGGAAAGACTCAATCGCAAGTCCAAGAAGTCCTGAGCCTCAAAGGCCTCCGGCTCGATGCCATTACCGGCAACATTGCTCCCACCCAGGATCTTGTTGCCACCGCGTATCGGGTGAACCCACAGGGCACCGTCGCCTCTAACACCCTCATTGCGGTGTACTTCTATGCCGCCATCCCTCAACCACCGAAACCCCGCACCATGGTGGTCACTCCCGCCGAGGGTCCGTGGGCCCCCGGAGATGAGGTCCTCCTCGAGTGGCCCGGCTACGCTCAATGCCCCGCGGGCTTTGATCTCGTCAGCTACACCGTTCAAATTGTGGGCGGTGAGATTCTCGACAATGACGGCGCGACTGTCCTGGAGCCAGAGCAAACGGCTATCAATGTTCGCCTGGGTGAGGGAGAGAACATGACGGTCAGCTACCTCGTCAAGTGTGGAACCCTGTCCTCCCCGCTCTCCACCGAGTTGTCCGTGGGAATCACAACCCCGGAGCCAGAAACCCCCGAGGATCCGCCCGTAGACTAACGTCGGCCCACAACGGCCAGATTGAGGATTGAGTGAACACTAACGCTCCAGGACCCTGGACCGGTCGCCTCTTGGGTGGCCGCTACGAGGTGCGCGAGGTCATCGGTCGCGGTGGCATGGCAGATGTTTATTTGGGCGTCGATGCACGCCTGGGTCGGCAAGTAGCGCTCAAAATCTTGAAGTCGACCCTGTCCTCTGACCCCACTTTCCGCAATCGTTTCCGTCTCGAAGCGATGTCGGCATCGAAGATGTCTCACCCCTCCATCGTCCGAGTATTTGACGCTGGCGATGAGGAAAATGGGCCGGCGGGAGAAACTCCCCCAGGAAGCACCACCCCCTACATCGTGATGGAGCACGTAGAGGGCCACCTGCTGAGCACACTCATGAGGCAGGGCAAGCTTGAGGAGCGCCACATCTTGAAGGTGGCCGATGGTGTCCTCACCGCGCTTGAAGTCTCCCACCGAGCCGGGATTGTTCACCGCGACATCAAACCCGCCAACATCATGATTTCCGAGGATGGCACGGTCAAGGTCATGGACTTTGGCATCGCCCGTGCGGTGAGCGACGCGACCGGCAATCTGGAGCAAACCACCTCGATCCTCGGCACCGCTCTGTACATCTCTCCTGAGCAAGCAAAGGGTGAGGAACCTGACACCCGCACCGACCTCTACTCACTCGGCGTTGTCATGTACGAGTTGCTCTCGGGAGCTCCTCCTTTCACCTCGGAATCACCGGTCTCCATCGCCTACAAGCACATCAGCGAGGAACCGAAGCCACTGCGGGACGTGAACCCTAGCGTCTCAGAGGATGTCGCTCTCATCGTCGACGCCGCGATGAAGAAAGAGCTGCAGGAACGTTTCCCCACGGCTCAAGCCTTCCGAGCTGCCATTGAAGATGTCGCTCAGGGTCGCCCTCCCAAGCTCCCAACACCAGGAGCCAAGGTTCGGGTAGAACCAGCAGTCACCGGGAGCGTCCCCCAGGCGACCGTCGAGCCTGAATACCGGACCCCTGTTGAGGGTTTTGAAATCTTTGAATCCCGAGGAATCAAACAACAAAGCGTCCCCACCCTCGCTATTGGCATGGGCTCAGTCCTTGCGGTGTTGTTCGTCATCGGTGTCGTGTTGTGGGTGTTCACCCTCAACCCGTCGACGACCGCCACCAGCGCTGCACCTGCCGTACCTGCTCTCATCAATCAAACCGAGGGTGTCGCCACTCAAACCATCTCGGCCCTCGGACTCACTCCCGACGTCGAGTACGAGGCAAACGGAGAGGTCCCCGAGGGGATCGTCATCGAAACTTTCCCAGAGGAAGGAATTCGAGTCGCTCCAGGAGAGCCGGTCAGGATTATCGTCTCGAGTGGTATAGCTCGCTTTGACCTCCCCGATGTCCGCAACATCGATATCGACGAGGCCAGGGAACTCCTCGAAGAACGAGGGCTTGTCATCGAATCCGTGGTCGACACCTACTCGCCAAGCCTCGAGGCGGGACTGGTGATGGCAACGACACCACAGCAGGACACTCCTGTTCGGCCCGGGGATTCCGTGACCATCACGGTCTCCAACGGCAAGGTCCTCGTCCCGAACGTCGTCGGACTTACGGTCGGTGAAGCAAACCCGTTCCTCACCGGTCCTTCGATGCAGCTTTCTGTTCGACTGGAGATTGCGACTGATTGCATCGGTCAGACGGTGCGAAGCCAGTCGCTACCGCCGGGTGAGCACCCCCAGCGCTCTGAAATTACCCTGACCTACTGCGGTGCTGTCGCTACCGAGGACCCTGGAGCGACCGGCTAAACACCAGCGACGCGGGGGCTCAAGGAGCGAGCCACCTCCGCCGCACCGGTGAGTCCGGTCACTTCGAGCCAATTCCCGATCATCGTGTAACCGCCCTCGGTCATGACCGATTCGGGGTGGAACTGCACTCCATAAACCGGAGCACTCTGGTGGTTCAAGCCCATAATGACGCCCCCGGTGGTGCGCGCGGTGACCACGAGATCTTCCGGAACCGTCCCGTCCACCACAGCAAGGCTGTGATACCTCGTGGCCTGGAATTGATCGGGAACACCATCAAAAAGAGTGCTCTCATCGTGGTTCACGGTGGAGGTTTTTCCGTGCATCAGCTCTTCAGCATGGGCGACAGTGGCTCCAAATGCCTCGGCAATGGCCTGGTGCCCCAAGCAGACACCCAGCAGAGGGATGGACTGCGCCACGGCCTCTTTCACGATGGCAATAGAGACACCTGCATCAGCAGGGGTGCCGGGGCCCGGTGAGACCAGAATCCCGTCGTAGCGGGCAATGAGTGCGGGAACCTCGTCGATAGTCACATCGTCGTTGCGAATAACATCGGTCGTTGCGCCCAACTGGTGCAAATAACCATTGAGGGTGTAGACGAAGCTGTCGTAGTTATCGACAACCAAGATGTGGGTCATGGGCTCCGGATTCCTCTAGGCAACGGGCACAGCCTACCAATCGGAACCCGAGGCTATCTGGCCACGAGGTTGTGCCCGTGGTGACCCCCAGTAGACTGTCCGGCATGGCTAAGCAACCTCGTGATCCCCTTGAGTCCCGCTCTACCTATGAAGAGGGCGATGACAATCCCGTCTGGTTCAAGCCGATCATGTTTGGTCTCATGTTGTTGGGACTCGCGTGGATTTTGACCTATTACATCTCCGGAATTGGCTGGCCTGTGCCGGCTATTGGGGCATGGAATATCGCCGTCGGTTTTGGAATCATGTTCGTTGGTTTCTTAATGACCACCCGCTGGAAGTAATCAACGCAGCTTTAGTTACACCGGTGTAGTTCTCCCCACTGGGGAGAAGCTGTGCATAACTCTTAGACCACAACTCCCACAACGGTGAGGGCGAAGAGCCCCAAGGCAACCAATGCAAGCCCCTGACGTTGCCGCCGTGGCTCTTCTCCACGCGTTTTCACCAGGATGTTGGCCACAACGGCGCCCGTGATGAGGCCGCCAATGTGGGCTTGCCACGAGATTCCCGGGACGATAAAGCCCATGACCAAGTTGAGCCCCAGGACAATCAAGAGTTGGGCGTTTGCCCCGCCAAAAGAGCGCTGGATAACAAACAAGGCTCCAAAAAGGCCAAATATTGCTCCGGATGCTCCGACCACCGCTGACGTCGGTGAGAGCAAGAGCACGAGAACAGATCCTCCAAAACCCGAGAACAAGAACAGCGTGACGAATCGACTGGGGCCAATCAGCCTCTCCACCAGGGTTCCGAGAATGAACAGGGAGTACCCGTTGAAGAGGATGTGAAATACCGAGGAGCCCGAGTGGACAAACATGGTGGTCAGCATCCGCCACGGCTCTAGTGCCGTAAGCGGTGGCCAATACAAGAACAGCTGGGTGAGAAAACCACCGGTGAGCAATTGCCCGAGATACACCGCGACAATAATTCCCAAGAGGACGAACGTCGCAGTAGGCCTTGTGCCGAGAGCTACCGAGCGAGTGCCGCCTCGGCGGAATACTCCGCCGAGGCCACTCGTCTTTCGGGTGCCCGAGCAATCAGGGCAGTGGAAACCCACGGGGGCCTGGATTTGGCACTCCGGGCAAATAGTGTTCCCGCACCGCTGACAGAGAACAAAGCTCTCCGCTTTCGGGTGGCGATAACAAAAGTCGTCGCGATTGCGGGAGGGGCTCATCAGGAGACAGCAACCACCGTCACGCTCGTCAAGACGACATCGTCATGAGGGCGATCATTGCCGTCGGTGGCGACACCCTCGATGGCGTCCACCACCTTTTTGGAGTCGTCATCGAGAACAGCTCCAAAAATGGTGTGGTTCCCCTGCAACCACGTGGTTGCGGCTGTGGTGATGAAGAACTGGCTGCCATTGGTTCCCTGACCCCCACGCTTGCCGGCGTTAGCCATCGCGAGCACGTAAGGCTCAGTGAAGTTGAGCTCAGGATGAATTTCATCATCGAACTGGTATCCCGGTCCACCCATGCCGGTTCCGGTGGGGTCTCCACCTTGAATCATGAAGCTCGGAATGATGCGGTGGAAGATCACATTTGTGTAGAGGGGGCCTTCGCCAGCCGCTCCGGTAGTGGGATGCGTCCACTCTCGTTCGCCTGTGGCAAGTCCGACGAAGTTATCTACGGTTTTGGGCGCGTGGTTGCCATAGAGGCCCACCACGATGTCGCCGTGGTTAGTGTGCAAAGTCGCTGTGTGTGTATGTAGAGTCATGGTTTCCATTCTGTCAGGGACCACTGAGGGTTCCCTCCAGAGATAAGCCCAGGAAGTTCCTAACAATTTCTGGGAGACTAGGGGCTCGTCATTGGGAAGAAAGGACGTGAGACCTGTGGATCGCAAGACCCAACGTGAATTGGCTCGCCTGTCCCAGGAAGCCAGAAGGCTCTGGGAAGAGCAGCGAGACGTCCTCTCCCACGCGAAGAGTGTCGCTCGGCACGCCTCGCACAGCGCTAGCGAGATCGCAAAGCGCGATGTTCTCCCTAGGGCGCAGGAGACCTACCGCGACTCCCTTGAGCCTGCGCTGGCACGCATCCCCTGGCGCCAGGTTGCCCCTCCGAAGAAATCCTCAAACCCCTTCGTCTATGTCCTGATGGCGATCGGCACACTTGCGCTTGCCCTCATCGGGTATGCCGCCTGGCAAACGCTTCGTGCTGATGATGACCTGTGGGTCGAGGACGAGGACTAAGTTCTTACATTCCCTTGGGCTTGAGATAGCGCTGGGCCACAGCGCTCAGAAAATCAAAAATCAGCGCAAGGATGGCTACCAGAACGGCCCCAATCAGGATGGCTGGGTTCCGATCCAGCTTCAGCCCCGAGTTAATCGTCTCGCCAAGCCCTCCGCCACCAATGAGGAAGGCCAGTGCTGCCATACCAATATTTATGACAATCGCGGTACGAATGCCGGCGATAATCACGGGAACAGCCAGAGGCAGCTCGATCTCAAAAAGAACCTGCCGTTTGGTGTACCCCATGCCACGTCCGGCCTCGATAACCGCATTGTCTACCTGCTCCAACCCCACAATGGTGTTGCGAAGGACGGGCAGGAGGGAGAAGGTCGCCAATGCCACGATAACCGTTCCAATTCCTGCGCCAAACCACGAGAAGAACAGCACAATGAGGCCATAGGCCGGGAGAGCCTGCGCGAGTCCCAAAGTGTCGACGAGGAAGTTCTTCAGACGGGGCAAACCTTTTCGTGTCACAGCGATGCCAATCGGAATCGCAATCAGAATGACTAGTGCCGAGGAGGCAAAACCCAACACCAGGGTTTGCACCAACTGATTCTGCAGCTTCTCCGGCGCGAGAATGGCGCGGGTGGTGTCGTCAATGTCGGAGTAGAGCCAGACCGCGCCACCAATAACGGCCAAGATAATGGCGAAGATTGGCGCGACAATGAGGTCCAGCCTCTCGGCGAGGCTGGAGCGCTCTACCCGCGGGGGGCTCACGACGGTCATGACGAGGATGCCCCTCCACTATCGCTGATGATTAATGAGGCGAGGCTCTCGATGCTGCAACAACCCAGGTATTTTCCGCTACGGTCCACCACAACGGCCATTCCCACCGAAGACTGAAGCATCACGCCCAGCGCGTCCTGCAAAGTGTCCTCGGGCTGCAAGTCGATGG
>Ga0255783_10001061_pt1 | contig 30254 bp, 23 predicted proteins | sample 011ome_22_FD_179981 | JGI IMG/M metagenome (GOLD analysis project Ga0255783, IMG submission 179981) | Coastal salt marsh microbial communities from the Groves Creek Marsh, Skidaway Island, Georgia - 011507BT metaG (version 2) | ecosystem: Environmental > Aquatic > Marine > Intertidal zone >... | reverse complement strand
TAATAATAGAGTATAATAAGAATGAAAGAGACGGACAGATTGTTGTCGAACGGGGAGGCGACCACCATTATTGACGAGGACGCGGGTGGAGAAGGGAAATCAAAAATGTACGGAAGAATGGTGAAGACCGCAGGTATCGCGTCGCTCTTCTTACTCGCTGTAGCGGGAAAGAGGAATTATTACGACGACGATAAAGATATCGGTGGTGGTTTTGTTTCTTCCATGCTCTCGAAAGAAGACCAAGGTTTAGTAGATTCATCGAATGCAATCTCGTCGTCGTCGTCGTTCAAGATTCTCAGCCAGTTGGGTGTTCAGCCGATTTCAAAGGTGAAATCTGGCGGTTTAATTGGAGGACAACAACAAGAACCGCAAATGATTTTAAAGTCCGAGTTCGCCTCCATGGACGACGACGAGCGATATTCGAAAGAATACATTCCGTACTCGATGATAACGCCGGAGCTTGGGAACTGGGGGCAAAGCACGAACACGGAGGAATACAAACGAGACATCAAAGCTTCGTTCGACCCGGAATCGTTGGGTTTGCCGAGACACTTTGACGCGAGGAAAGAATGGGCCGAATGTAAAGGGTTAATAGGTACCGTCAGAGACCAAGGAAAGTGTGGAAGTTGCTGGGCAGTCGCAGCGACGGAAGTCATGAACGATCGAGTGTGTATCGCGCACGGGAAAACAGAAGAGTTATCGCCGCAGTACGCGTTGTCGTGCTACAGCGCGGGCGCCGGATGCGAAGGCGGGAACGTCATCGATACTTTACAGGAAGCGATCGAGAAAGGCGTGCCGACTGGTGGTATGTTTGGTGATTCATCGAGCGCGTGTTTGCCGTACGAATTCGAGGCGTGCGACCACCCGTGTCAAGTGCCCGGGACGATAGCCGAAGAGTGCCCAACGACGTGCGCAGACGGGACGCCGATTTCAGAAACGGAAATGATGAGGCCGACTTCGGAGCCGTACGAGTGTCCACCGGGAGATTGGAAATGCATAACGCAGGAATTGCACAAGTATGGGTCCATGGCGGTGACTTTTGGCCCTGTGTGTGATGATTTTTACGGGCACAAACACGGCGTGTACGAACAACCGGAAGGCGGGAAACCTTTAGGCTTACACGCGACGAAAATCATCGGTTGGGGATTTGAAGGCGACGACGAAGAGACCGGGAAAGGTGGTAAACCGTATTGGATTATGATTAACTCCTGGCAAAACTGGGGCGAACACGGTGTCGGGAGAATTGGAATCGGCGAAATGTCCATCGAAAGTGAAGCAACCTCGATCAAAATGTAACACGCGAGAACAAAAAAGAAGAATTCACTCGTCATGAGACGATGTGACTCAAATAATATACTGAGTACAAGAAGTGAATTGAGTTGATATAATATAGAAAACGAATTGTAATTGTAATGACCAATGTACCCATGTAGCCCATAATATCGATATAATAACAAGTAAAATCATAAATACTGGTACTGTAATACACATTTGGTACGCGTGCGATGTAAATATTAATCTAAGTGCGCTAAATCGACGTCGTCTGTGAGCGCTCGGCGATGTCTCGCCGCCTCTGGACCAAACGTCGTGGACATGAGTTCGATGAACATTCTCGCCGCAGTCATCAAACCACCCCCAGTGATGAATACCAACACCAATGCTCCTAAATCAAACCTCCCCAACTTACCTTTTTGGTACACAATCAAATGAATACCAGCTCTTTGTAGGTTGATTCTTTCCGCCGGCCAATTTTTGAAGACGTACTCTTGCGCTCTGACTTCCGTGTACCCGACTAAACGCACGTCCATTTGGCAGTGCCACGGAAAGTTCTCAGAGCCTTGCCCCGCCAAAGCCTTAAAAACATCAAATGGCGACGTATTTGAATACGTCAACTCCAAAGCTAAAGTCAAACCGTTTTGCCTCAACGTTTGCGTTTTCCCGTCGTATTCGTACAATTCGTCCGCTTCTAATAAGTATTCCAACCCTTTCTCCTGTAAACCTTTGACAATCACCGACAACTCTTTCTTTTTCAACTCGTTCGGATACAACTCCACGTTTTTCACGATGTCTCCAACTTTAATCACCACGTCTTTCGGCGTCTCCGAGAGAAAGTTTGGTCGAAAAATCTTCTTATTCGGTAAAGTCACTTGAAGAAATCCAGCGTGTACCGACCAAGACGTGGCCACGTATTCCGGTTTCACGTGGATCGCAAACTGTTCCGCCCCGGAGACTCTGAATATTTCTCTCTCCACTTCCTCCCACGACCCGCACTCGGGTTGGAGTTGATGGTCTCCTCTCGCGAGGCGACCACCTCGGCCCAAGTTCCCGCTCGTGTGAAAGTCTTTCATGATCAGATTCGTCTTCGAACTGCTGCTGCTATTATTGTTGTTGTTGTTATTGTTCTCTCTTCTATTTCTCTCGTCGTCGTTGTTCGTATTGGTTGATAAATTTTCTTCCAACTCTCCGGTGAATCCTTTCCGTTTCGCGCAATTTTTCGTCCGTCTCTCTTGATGAGATTCCACCCACTGCGTCGTGATAAACAGCGATTCTTTTCTCACCGGTTTCCCGTTGTTATGTTCGTCGTCCACGATGTTCCACTCTCTGCACGGCGGGCCTCCGTCGAAACAATAGGACATCAAATTCACGTCTAACACGTCTGGACGTTGCAACCACAAAGGAATCGGTTGATGAATCGGCCTTTCGTATTTCAAGTGCGAACTCTTGAATAAGATTTCGTAAAAGAACACGTACCCGATCAACAGAACGATTCGTAAGACGAAGTGCGAGTATCCCAACCAGTGCGGGTTACGGAGACGCACGTATTTGTACGTGACGAAAGTGGAAATGTAATCTTCCAAGGCGTTGCTGTTGCCAATTGCTCCTCCTCCGCCTCCTCCTCCTCCGCCTGAGAAGGTGGAGGATGCCACCATGGATGGGGGAATGAGAAGACGTCTACTCTTTAAAAACTGAAGAAGAAGAAAGAAGAGAGGGTGGTTGTCAATCGAGTAGTCAGACAGAAGTAGAGTCAGAGGAGAGTTTTTGTGTCGTGAAATAATGAGAATTCACCTCGCTCGCTTGCTTGCGTGAAAGAGAGCAAATTTAGAAGGAACAAGACTAATATATTTCGTTCTTCTCTACTACACAGTCGTACTCAAAATCATCGTTATTACATCATAACAAACTATTATTCAAGCGCGAATAGCTAATTACCCTTATTATAAAATCTACTTTACCACTCTCCATGCAACGAACACATAGTTTAGTTCGCGACGAAACCTTTCCCGGAAGAGGCCCCAGCCGGGATGACTTTCAAGACGTTGAAACGAACAGTCTTGGACAACGGTCTGCACTGGCCGACGACAACCTTGTCGCCTTCCTTGCATCGAAACGCCGGGGAAATGTGCGCGGCAATGTTCGAGTGTCTCTTTTCGTATCTCTGGTACTTTTTGATAAAGTGCAAGTAATCCATGCGGAGGATGATGGTGCGGTTCATTTTCGTAGACTTGACGACGCCGGACAAGATTCTACCTCTGATGGAGACGTTACCGGTGAACGGGCACTTCTTGTCGATATAGTTGCCTTCGATGGCCTCTTTCGGAGTCTTAAAGCCCAAACCAACGTTCTTGTAGTAACGGGTACCCGCTTTACCCGGCGCTTTCTTTCTCGTAGACGCGGCGAAACTGTGAATAAAGAGAGAGGGAAAGAGGTGAGTAAATACACACGTAAAAAGAGAAAGAGGAGAGAGAGATCCAAGAGCAAACAAGTTTCTCTTTCACCCGAACCGAAACGAAAATTCTAGGTAGCCGATGATCCAAGTTGCTGCTCTCGAACGACGACACGAGCCAAAGCGCGTTCATCAGGGAAGAACACCCCGCGAGAAAGATGCGGGCGGAGACTCTCGTTAAAAAAGCATCACCAATCGCATCCCCCTAACGGAGGCCCTACTCTCCGCCTTCAAAATGAGGGCTTCCTTCGGCCAAACGCGCGCATCTTTACCGGCCCATATTTACATCTCGCGAACGCGTATCAGACACTCTTCGTGCACGCGTGCACGCAATAATATCTCTGATACGCGTTGAAGCGTAAACATGCACCGATACGCGCATCCTGGTGCCCTTAAACTCGCGTCGAAACTCAGCGCCCATTTTCCTCCTCCTTTCAAAGCGCCAAGAGAGAAATGCAGAGCGGAGGAGGACAAAAACACAAAATCCGGAATCCTCCCTATCTCTCAAACGCGCGAGAGAAGATCAAACCGTTCTAACTATTAAAACCGCGAAGATATACTTACCCAACGTTAACGCCGACTTGTTTTTGATAACCTCTCTCGTGCTGTACGTCAGCCATGGTTAATGAATGTACGCTATGTTTTTTTTTGTGAAGAAGGAGAAGAAAGAGCTTCTTTGGTTTTCTCTGTTTTTTGGCTTCGTTTGCCAAAAAACAGAAGAGAAAAGAGGAAAAGAGGAAGACGCTTTTTCGACCACGAAACGACGGAAACGTTTGATGACGGCACACTTTCTATTCACACAGACACACGGCACCAACATCATCATCATCATGGTTTTTACTACTGTTTTAAGTACCGTTCGCGTCGTGGCATCATCTGTGAGTCGTCATTCTCTCTCGTTTTCGATTCTTCCTCGTTTTTCTCTCTCTCTCTCTCTCTCTGCGCGCGCGAATGCGAGCCGTCCTTACGAGCAGATTATTTACTCCGCTTTTTTATCCATTTCTGAAAAAATGTATTATCACACACAGGCGCAACAACAACAACCACAACAACAGCGAACCAAAGTTGTCTCTCGCGCGTCCGCACCGCCGACGTGCTCTCTCTCCATGAGGCCAGCGCACGCGCAAACGGCGATTACCGATGACGCGAACGCGGACGTCGGCTGTGACTCCAAAACCGAAATGGCCAAAACCAAGTGCGTGCATCCGGAAAGAAAAGACAAGTCGACGTGGTGCAAAGACTGCCCGAGACGCGGGTAAAAGAGAGAGATTTGAGAAGTAGAAACATTGGTAACACACGTGTAATAACAACAATAACAACAACAACATCGACGACAAATAATAGCTCAATGACGATTTCGAAACTTATTAACGCTTCTCGTGTCTCACGAACGTCACGCCCAAATAGAAGAACAGAAAACCAACCGGTATCCAAGCCGAAGCGTACGCGACGTTTTGATAACGTTTCCGTCCGTCTAACGCGAACGTTCTTAAAATGGAGAAACCTGTAATGGGTTCGCACTCCGTTCCATCAGTGCTTTGACTTCGTAACCAGAATCGGAACGCTCGCTCTTGGTTCGGTGGGATGTTTAATTGGACGAACATATCGTCCAACCCTTCGGGCGTGCAGTGTTCACGAAAGCTCACAGATCCACCGAATTCGTTCACCATGACCGCACTCCATCCCCACTGAATCCACGAAAAGTCGTAAAACCACTTCCAAATCACCGGTATCGTTTCAAAGCGTACGAAAAACCCGCTCACGAGCATATTCAACGTAGAAAAGACCGGCAGAACGACCCCTGGACCAATTTCGCCAGGAACCAAAGCACCGATCGAATAACCGATGAGCATACACACAATCATGTTGACAAAATTTGCCAAGACGACAAACCAAAAACTACCTTGAAGGCCGATGGAATAAAATATGATGCTTGTATACAATATCGCGTTGATGGCGCACGCGGGAATTTCCACGAAAATCTTCGCGGTGACGTACGAAAGCGAACGATAATACGAGTCGTGAAACTCTTTCGTGTAGACTTCGCGTTCAGTTTTTAGGTTGTCAATGAACCCTTGCGCCATAAACATCGGTAGAATGATCATTATGAACAAAATTCCGTTGGTATTTATGATTCCGCTCATCGTTCGGTCTTGACCATAAAAGAAAACGGAGAGCGTTGCGGCTAAGAGGGCATATATTATCACACGGGAGAACCAGAACAACGAATGGAACAAATGAACAAAAAATTTGTATCGAATCAAGCAAAGCAGCTCGCCAAAAAGCGTACGCTCGTATTGCTTGTCTTCTTCATCGGTTCCGTTGTTGACGTTGATTTCGTACGTTGTCGTTTCGTCTGAATCCTCGTGATTTTTCGCCGCCAAGTCGCTTTGCTCGTAAAATTTTTCAAAATCGACCGAGTCGTTGAACGAGAGCACTTCGAGTAAATACTCCGACACGGAACATCCGGAGACGCGCTGAGGAATACCCGAAAGCGTTTCGAAAAAACGAACTGGGTTCTGACCCGCAGCGCCGAAATATACGCACTCTCGATTTAATAGAATCAACCCGTCAAAAACATTGTATATGTCCGTAGACGGTTGGTGGATCGTAGTGACTATGGTCCTTCCTTCGCGCCTTTGTAAATCCGCCAAGCACATCATCACCTCTCTGGCCATCTGCGAATCTAAGCCTGACGTAGGTTCATCCAGAAACATGCATCTGGGCTGACTCAAAAGCGCCGAGGCGATCGACACTCTCTTCTTCTCACCGCCCGAGACGCCTCGGACTAAGGCGTTCCCAAGATACGTGTTGCGACATTTCTCCAGATCCATCGCCTGAATAACTTGCTCGACTTGCTCGTACACCGATTGCTTCTCCAACTTCTCCACTCCAGGAATCTTAATCATCGCGGCGAACAAAAGGGTTTCAAATACGGTACTTCCTCCGTAGAAGATGTCTTGCTGGGCGACGTAACTCGCGTATTTTTTAATCGCCAAGGTCGTAGACGGTTTTCCATCGAGCAATATCGAGCCAGAAATAATCCCTTCGGTTTTGCGGCGAGTGATGATGTCCAACAAAGTTGACTTCCCAGCTCCACTTGGGCCCATAATCGCCCATAAACCTGGAGATATAACACCAGTCACGTTCGCCAAAATTGTCTTCTCGAAATATTTCTTATTATGATTTTGTTGTTGTTGTTGCTCTTGCTCTTGCTCTTGCTCTTCTTCTTCTTGTTCAGATGACACAGCGCCGGGGCCAATCTCCTCGTCCGGCTCGTCGAACGGAAACTCTCTCCTTTTCTTCTCTCCCATCTTCTTCTTCGTCGATTTACACGTAATTTTACACCCGATGTTCTTCAAAGTAATCGTACATCCCGGCCGTTGCGAAAGCCTTCGAGGTACGACGACAGAGTGGAGTGGCAACTTCGAAGAGGACGTTCTTCTTTGTATTGCCGACACGGCGGCGGCGGCGGCGATGGGAAGAACGCGAGCGTCTTCTTCTCCAATCTCGTCGTCGTTCACGTTACCCTCCGCGCTGTCCGATGATGATACCGCGTTCCCCATCGTCGCCGATGATGGTGTGCGGAAAGGAGTTCAAAAAGTGCGTATTTTTGAATTTTTTTTTTCGATTTTTCTCTCTCGTGTGATTGACAAACTTTTCGCCTTTGTTCGTTGATGTTGATGTTGTTTTATTACTACTACTACTACTCGTTACAGACGTGCACTCTAATAATATCTATTCTAATTCTAAACGTGCGCTGCTGTGCTGTATTAATTTATCGGTACGCATATCAACATTTCGCTGGATCATCGTTCGTTCATCTCTTTCGAATCTGTTTCCACACGAAATACGACTCCACCGTGCCGTCTTTATTCTTCTTCGTGATTTTCTTCTTCACGCCTTTCCCGTGCGAAATCTCTTTTTGCAGCGCCATTTTGACCGTCATCGATTTCAACTGTTCCGCTCTCTCTTCGTGTTCGTTCAACATCTTATACGCGCCTCGGTTTAGCTTGGCCACTTTCTTCAGTCGTCTCTCCTGCTGTTTCCGTAACTCTTCTTCGTCGTAGTCGATTTCGTTCGCGCCGACGCCGACGAGTTGATCCGCGTCTTCCAATTGGCTATTTTTCGGTCGGTTAAACGCTCTACCGATCAACTCTCTCGGCGTGTCGAAATACGTCTCCGGCTTAAACGTCTTCGCTTCCGAGTATTCGTCCACGAATATCGTGTGTTTCCTCTCCTCGCTCCCGGCGCCTAAACAGTGCAACGTTTCCTTCATCTTCTGAACTCGTTTCAACTCTGTTTGCGCTTTCAACGACACGTATCTCAAGTCTTGCGTTTTCATCAATTTCAGCTCCTCTTCGGTGTACTTATTCTGTTCCGTCGTCCTTTCCTCGTGCACGCCGTCTCGGGTCTTTTTCTTCTCCATGGCGAAATAAAACTCGTCCGGATTTCTCTCCGCCGCTTTTCGTTTCAGCACTTTTATCGCGTCTTCCTTCTTGTGGAAATCTTTCGCTCGCAAAACGTAATCTTTGTGTTTCTCGAGTAAACCGAGTCTCGTTCTGTCCGCGGGTTGCGAGCGCTCTTTGTGCGTCGTGCGCTTGATCGCGTTTCGCAAAGACGACGACATTGTGATTGTGATTGTGATTGTTGTTGTTGTTGTTGTTAGTAGTATTGTGTGTGTGTAAAAATGAAGAATTTGTCTCAAAATGGAAAACAGCCGCCAAGCAGACTGCACAAAAAAATGAGACGACGACGATGATTCTTCTGTTGACTTCTCGAGGAAGAACGAGATGATGAACAAAGAGCGAGCGTATAAAATATTAAACCTAGAGGACAAATCGAGAAACGATGGAAGCGTCATCACGTCCAGAGACGTGGAGAAGTCGTACAGAGAGCTGCTCCATTCCAAACATCCCGATAAAGGAGGGACGAAAGAAGAGTTTTTACAACTGCAAAGCGCGAGACGAACCGCGTTGGGTGAACGAGAACATTTAGGACCATCATCTCGGGGCAGAAGTGGTGAGAATCATCATCATCATCGACACTTTGTCTCTTCAAAGACGTTCCCGAAGCACTTGAAACTCATGCTCGGGAGTTTAGTCGTGGTCGTTTGCGGATTGAACGCGGCGAAGCTCAGCGCGAAAGAGAGGAAGAAGAAGCGGTCTCCCGGAGTGCGAGCGGCGTTAGGATTAGATGCGAATAAAGAGGAGAGCAAATGATATTAGTAATAGTAAAACATTGTATTATATTAGTTAAACTTCCGGGTGCTTCAACACGAGCAACTCCAACGCGCACTTTAACGCCTCCACTTCACTCTCGTCTTCGGAAGAATTCTTGGTGTTCAATTCAGTTTGAAGACGTACTTTTCGACTCTGCGCGCAGACTTTTTCAGCCTCGCGGAACTTTTCTCTGCACAATCCGACTTTGGTTTCGGATTCCGAAAATTGGAGTTGCAAGCTTTCGACCGTTCTTTTCTTTTGCACGAGCAAGGTGTTCAACTGTTCCAATTCGGGTAATATTTTAGCGTTGAGCTCGTTGACGCATTCCGAGGCTTCTTTGAAGCTTTTCGCAGCCGCGTGCGACTGTTTCAAAGCGAGGAGTTCGTTTTTACGACGCTCTAAAATGGTCAAGCGAGTTTGACAGTCGCGTTCTTGTGAAAGTGCGTTGGCGAGGTCGGCATTGATTCGCGCGTTGTCGCTTTCTTCTCGTTTTAATTCGCTTTGTGCCTCGCTGGAGAGTATCGTGTTCGTCGTTTCGTGAATGACCAACTGTTGCAACTCGTCACTGATGCTGGATTCTTCGGTCGTTTGTAAACGCTCAGAACCAGCGCGGCGATAGAGCTCCGATCGTTCTTTCATCTTACCAATGAGCTCCTCAGTTTCGGAAGATGTGCCGCCTTGCATTTGCTGCTTGTGTGCTTCTTTGCGCTCTTCTTCTCGAACTTTTTCATTGTACGACTCCAACGCGGCTTTGCTCGTTTCGTGCGTTTCTCTACACGAACTTACTAATCGATTCGCTTTTTCAGCGTTCGCGGATTCCAAAGCGGCTTTGTTTGCGAGATGTTCCAGCTCATTTTCTGCAATTTGCAACGCTTCTTTAAGTTCATTCACTTTTGTTTCCATTGCTTTCCTCTCGTCCTCGATTTCACTCGTCTTTGCTTCATTCTCACGGCTTTTCTCGACTGCGAGTTTCAGCGCGTCTTCAGTTTCAGTCGCGCGTAGAACGAGACGTTCGTGCTCCGACGAAGTGTTGTTTGAAGACGCTGCTGCTGCAGCTTCCGCAGCTGCGACTTTTTTTCTCGCTTCTTCTTCTTCTTCTTTCTCTCGAGCCCACTTCTCTTCTTTATCCGAAACGAATTTATCTATGTTGTTGGACGCTTCAATCTCGGCGTGTGCCCATTCGTTCAGCGCGCTTAAAGAGGCGCGCACGCGCTCGGCGTGCTCTAACTCTGCCGCATTCAGCGCGTCTTCTGTATCTTTAATCTGTTTTGAAAGTGAATTCAACTTCTCCTCGACATCTGCTGCAAGCTCGAAATCATCGTTTCGTATGGCGTCGTCTTGTTGTTTTTGCAATTCGGATTTGCGCTTGAGATGTTGGGTAGCATTCGTCGCCGAAGACAATCTTTTGTTGCTCGCTTCCATTTTCAATCGCTGCGCATTTTCCCACGACAGGCGACGCATGCGCACGTACGATTCTGCCGCTTCTACAACTTTGTCGACCTCATTCGCGACTTCCAAATCTAAAGCGACTCTTTGTATCCCAAAGTTTTGCAAAATAAAATCTTGGTCTTGCGAATTGAAGATCATCGGCGACCCAGGACTTATTGGTATCATCGCGTCTGGGGAAAGTTCTAAGGTTGGAGTCGTGACGCGCGAATACACCGGCGTAAACGGTTCGGACGTAGATTCTCTTGTTTGCAAAGAGCCACTGTCGCCACCACTACCACCACCACCACCGCCACCGTAGCTATGTGCGGGTGAAAGCACTGGAGTGCTCACTTTGGGACTTTCGTCCAGACTCCTACTCCCAGGAAAATGACCCTTTTCAACGATATCACTCACGACTCGTTCTGATTCCACCGCGTTTGCTATTGCTTCTACGCTATTAACTTTTGTCTTTTCTTCTCCTTCTTCTTCTCCTTTCGCTAGTGCTTCTGCTGATACTTTAGTTTCTCGTGCAAACTTCGTCTTCTGTTGAAATCTTTTAGCGCCGGGCGAGTTCCCGATCGGCACATCCTCGTTTGTAAACGAAGGGATGCGTAACATTGTAGTATTCGCCGAAGCCGATGCTTTGTTTATCGGCGGATTTATCGGATGAGTTTCTACTACGGCGGGTGGAGAAATAACAGCTTCGTGCATCAGCGTGGCGCTCGCGTAATCTTCTAGAAAATCGTCGCTTTCATCTAATGCGTCGTCTAATCCACTCGTCAATCCTCCCTGTTGTTGAAGTTCCTCCATAGATGGTATTTCTACCGCTTCCTCTTCTCTCGGAAAAAATCCATCTTCATCCTCATCATCTAGCGGTTGAACAGATGGCTCTACAACCGCAGAAGTCGGCAGCGGAGGCACGTCCGCAGCAGACGACGCATCTCGGAAATCACCGAAAGCATCTTCGTCCAAAGGTAAAGCTTCTTGTTGTAATCCAAATCCAATAGAAGAGCTAGTTTTGTTTCTATCATCATCATCATCATGAGCTATCTTATTTCTATCGCTGTCTTCTACTGTTGTTTTTATGTTTGTTGTTGTCGTTGTCACCTCCATCGCTGAAGTTTGAACTGGTGGCATCATTCCTTCAAAATCAATCTCTCGTTTCTCTTCTGCCACTTTTTCTTCTTCTTTTTCGGGATGAGGAGCAGGTGGTAGAGGAGAAGTCTCGGCGGCGGCAGGCGTTGGCGTCACGTTCAACCCGGCGAACAAATCCACCATCACCGGCGGAGCCGTCGTAGCTACCGGTGGTGGCGTTCTCAAGTCGTTCACCGGCGGTGAAAAAGCAAACTCCTCTGGCGCGTTGGACGCCGCTACGTTCATCCCGGCAAACATCGGCGACGCGTTCGGCATCGTCGCACCACCACTCACTCTCATCGCCACTTCCACCGCGCTCTCTAAATCCTCCTCAAAGTATTTCACCTGTTGTTCCCACGCCATTTTTTCGTTCACATCTTCAAACATTGTGTTGCCTTGAGTCGTATAAACGCTCGTTTTCATCGCATTCGTTAGCCTTCGAATTTCATTCAGACGCGCAAATTGCCTCTTCTCGATATCCGGGTTATTCTCCTCGAACCCGAGTTGGTTTCTCTGTCTGGTTTTCTCCAGTAAATCTTTCGCTCGGTCGTAGACTTTCCCCAGATCTTGAATCGACGACGGGACGACGTTGTTATTGTTCGCAATCGGCGTTGTCGAAGATGCGTTGCGTTGTTGTTGTCTCGAATTTGCGTTCGAAGAATTCTGTTGTTGTTGTTGTTGTCCTTGTTGCTGCTTCGAGATCCCGAACAGCTCCCCGAGGCTCGATCCTTTCTTGAACATCTTTAATAAACGCTCTCTTCCTCTCTCTCTTCCTCTCTCTCGTTGAGGTCGACGATCAGATATATATATAGAATACTCTAATTGTGTGTTGTTAAACTCTATGACGAAAAGAATAATTAAATATCGCGGACTGGACTCTTTTCTGTGGACGATGTGAAACCTCCCCTCACATCTCTTCAACGCACTCTTCGTCGTTGTCGTTAAAGAAGAGATAAAGAGATGAAAAGAATGACGACGACGAGCAAAACTTTTCTGTGCCATTCCTGCCGAGCAGCGTACCGAAGCTCTTCTTTTTCTTCGTCGTCGTCGAGCCTTCTTTTGCAACTCAGAAGAAGAGGACAACAACGGCGTAAAGATGATTTCATCACCCGTGCACACAACAACGGAGCTTCTTTCATCACCGCTGAACGACGACGACGACGAGAGGACGAGAAACTCTCATCTCCTCCTCGGTTTTTCATCCTCCGTTCTCCTCAAACTTCTTCTCGGACGAGAAAGATGACGAGTGGTGCGAGTGATGCTGCCACGTCGTCGTCGTCTGAAACCGCTCAAAACATCGGGGACGAGATGCCGTCCTACGAAGATTCTCCAAACGTACTCAGGAAAAGATTCCAGAGCCTGCGCAAACGCGCGGATTCCGCCATGGATATTTTGAACAAAACCAAGCTGGAAAAATCGAGAGAACTTTTAGAGACGAAACAGAACGACCCGGAGTTTTGGAGCAATCAAACCGAAGCGAAAAGAGTGACGAAAGAGTTGAGTTTTGTGCAGTCGCAGCTGCGAAGAGCAGAGTTGGTGGAAGCGACGAGAGACGACGTCGAGTTATCGCTGGAGATGTTGGAGGAGGAACAACAACAACAAGACGCGGACAATGGCGGCAACGATGAAAATAAAGGTGGAAACGAGGATTATGAACTCTTACGAACGGAAGCGATTCGATCGTCGATTAAGTTGAACGAGATGCTCTCGGAGTTTGAGACGGAGAAAATGCTCGGCGGGAAGTACGATAAATTAGGGAGCGAGTTGTTTATTTACGCAGGGGCTGGAGGAACAGACGCGCAGGATTGGGCGGAGATGTTAGAAAGAGCCTACTTGAATTGGGCGCAAAAAAGAGGGTTTAAAGCAACGATTACGAGCAGAAACAAAGGCGAAGAAGCGGGAATTAAATCTGTCACGATCGAAATTGAAGGCACGTACGCGTTTGGTTTCTTACGGTCGGAGAAAGGCACGCATCGGCTCGTTCGATTGTCGCCGTTTAAGAAGGGTGATTCGAGTCGCCAGACTTCGTTCGCAGCCGTAGATGTGTGCCCTTTGTTTGAAGACGAAAGCGAAGAGGCTGGGGAGATGAACATTCCGGAAAAGGATTTAGAGATTACGACGATGAGATCGGGCGGCGCTGGAGGACAAAACGTGAACAAAGTAGAAACGGCGGTGAGAATAAGACACATCCCAACAGATATTACCGTGCGATGCGACGAAGACCGTTCGCAAATGATGAATAAAGCGAAAGCGATGGTTAGATTAAAAGCAAAATTAGCGGCTGTTTTGGAGCAACAACGTTTGCAAGACGTGAAAGAGATACGAGGTGATGTGGTCAAAGCAGAGTTTGGCGAGCAAATTAGGAATTACGTGTTGCACCCATATAAAGTAGTAAAAGATGTTCGCTCGGGTTGGGAAACCGCTGACACGGAAGGCGTGTTGAATGGTAATTTTGACCCGTTCATGAAAGAATATTTACGGTTTAGAGCGACGGAAGAAGCAGCGCAATGATTATTTATAACTATAATTTACAACAGTGGAAGTTCGTTACCCCCAAAAAGGATCGACTTCTACTTTTTGCTTCTGTCCGCGCACGCCTCTTCTCCCACTCTTATCTTTTGTAAAGTTTCGCGTTTGCACGTGATTAGCACCTTTGAACGTCTTCTTAGCTTTTTCCGCTTTTAATTTGGCCCGAATAAGTTCCGGGTTATTCCCTAAATCTGCTCGACTTCGAATCGAGGACGCTGTCATCGCCGAAGGCGCCGGCTGCACCGGACGTCCATCTTTCGCAAGTTTATCTCTCTTTTTTCCAGCTTCACGAATTAAAGGACCAACTTCGTCGTCGTACTTCGGCACGACTGCGTTGGGGTCGTTCAACATAGCTTCAACTTGCGAAGCTAACGCGCTAACTTCATCAGGATTCAGATTTAGTTCCTCGTCGTGGAATTCGTCTTCTTCTTCCTCCTCGTCCTCTTCTTCGAGTTCATCTGGTTCGGATACTATGTTTTCTTCGCCACCACTACTTTCTTCGTCTTCATCTGATTCATATTCATCATCCTCATCATCGAAACCTTCTTCGCTGCTGTATTCTCCGTCGCTATTTCTATGAAGCGCCCTCTCCTTCGCTCTTTCCTCTCTCTCTGCCATCACCTCGTCGATCATCTTTTGGTGTTCCGAAGTGAAACCACTGGCTTTGAGAAGCGAATCGACTGACTTCTCTCCATTCTTCTCCTTCTCCGCGACTTCCTTCAAAATTTCATCAAAATCAGGATCAGGTTCACCCATAACGTCCAATTCCGCGTCGTACCCGTATCGTCTCAAGAAAAACTTATGCAAACACTCCACGTCTCTGTCAAAAAGCATCCTGGCGTTTCGGTGATGAATCGATACCATCTGCGGAAAATCAATCACGGTCACTTTCAACGTTTCCAAATGCATCATTATATTAAACTCGTTGTAATCGCAATGAATCAATCCACATAATGCCAACTTTTTCAACTCTTGCATGCAACTGTTGTACACCTTCCCAGGGGACATCATCTTCTTCACTTGCGTGAGCGGAAACCCGTCCACCATCTCCATCAGCACGCAGTGTCGATTCAAATCAATCGCCTCGGGGACGTTGAAACCTCTCTCGTGCAACGCTTGCATGAACGCGTGCTCTTTCAACGCCGACAGCCTGCTTAAATATAACCAGTTAAAGCTCGTCCGTCTGTGTAAATAATCTCTCTTATTCTTCACCGCTTTAAAACTCGTTCTCCCGAGCCGGTGCAATTTCATCGCCATGTGCCTCCCCTCGTCGTTCACAACCTCGTACACGTCTGATTCTTTCCCGACACCGATTCTCCTCCCGACGCCACTTATCCGGTTTCTCATCGTGAACGCTTTTATGGCTAAGAAATCGTACCCTAAAGGCGTCAGTCTGTACCCGTCGTATTTCGAGTTATCGTGGTGGACTAATTTGTGTTTCAACAGTTCGCGAATGTGTTTGTAGCCACCGCCTTTTTTCAGACCCGCGATGGCGTTTATCAGTTGCACCGGGACAATCTCGTGGTTTTTCATGCCCATCTCCACCGCGACTAACGTTCGAAACGTGTCCTTCTCTATGTACCGAAGGATGTTCACGTCGAACTTCATCGTAAAAGTAGTGTGTGTGAAAAGGGGTGGCGGCTCCTCTCGAGAAAAAGATTGATTTTTTTTGTGAAGCAGCACCACAAAAAAAAAGGTGAAAATAAATGCAATGGGAAGTTGTTTTTCTCTGTATTACAGACGCGCTCTACTTTTGCTCGTTTTCACGAGCGTTGTTCGGATGCGTTTTCAAGCCTCCTTTGGGTGGACAACAAAATAAATACACATCTCTTCTTTCTCTCTTTCTCTCTTTTTTCTAACGTCTGGCGGCGATTTGTCGTCGACTGACGGCTTCGGCAAAAGTGGCGATGCGCTTCAAGTCTTCGCTGGCGCTGTTTCTATCGTTGCTTCTTTTTCGCAGCCCACTTTCGTCCAAGAGAAGAAAGAGAAGAAGCGTCTGCGCTTCGCCGTACGAATCCGTGGCCAAGTTGAAGTTACCGACGAGTTCTTCTACCGCGCCCGCGCGAGTGAGCTGTAAAGCACGATCGTGCGCGAGTTCTAAACCGTCGGGCAAAGACGATTTCGCGTCGATGCCGTAGTTGACTATACCTTTTGCCGCTTTGTCGCATCGAGCGTGCGTTTTCATGATTGCAGCTTCGATGCGTTTCTTAATCGCAGTCGCCTCGGCGTATTTCGCTTTGTTTGTATTATTTTTCGTAGGAGTATTCGTCATCATGACGCTACTATCCGCACTCTCAGCTGAGTTTGCCAATGAAATTTGCGAAAGATGCTCGTCTAAACTCGAGGGACTCATGGATATCGGAGCGCCTCCTTCGCTCACATCTGAAGACGTCGCGGAGTCTGAAGAAGCCTTCATCGAGAACTCTTCACAAGCCGCATTTATGAGACCGTGTGCCGCATCCAACGCGTTTAAGGAGATTAAACCAACACTCAAAGCATGTAATCTACTCCCTGCGTTCCAGTGCTCTGCACTCGCGTCTCTTAAACATGCCGCCGCGCGCTCTAAAAGTTTCGCTTTATCCATATTGCTCGTGATCCTCGCGAACGGTTCGGTACCGCGAGATGAAAACGATTGCGTGGAAGACGACGACATCGTTCCCGCCCCACTCGATAGTTTCCTCATCATTTGCTGATTCGTGGTTGATTTGCTGAGTAACTGTGAAGGCGACAGAACTGGCGAAGATGCTAACGGCGACGAGGCTAACATCGACGACGTTTTGAACGACGACGATTCGCTGTTCGGTGACGCGACGACAGTGTCGGCGTCTTTCTCCTTTTGTTGTTCGCGGTGAATTATTCCCGTCGGTGGAAATTCTTTTGGGCTCGTGCCTCTCGATAATGGCGACGCCCCGAGTCTTGGTGGCGTTTGGTGACGAGCGGATACGTTTCTTGAGGGGCTTCTTGGAACAAATCCAGTTCCTGGAGATGTCACCATGACGTAATCGTCGTCGTCAATTTCTTGAGAATCTGGAGCGCCTCCAAAGGCCATCGACGGCGGCGAACCAGGAGTAAATCTAGTGAATATATTTTGCTGCTGCTGAGGCGAAGAAGAATACCGCTTTATTGCTGTCGCTGCTGCTGTTGCCGCATTCTTACGACTTCCTCCGCGCAAATCTCTCGCTGCGAGCGCGATCTCATTCCTCACCACCTCCGAAGGAGAGGTTCCGAAGCACTTGTACGAAGACGACGCGGAATTTTCTCGCTGAAGAAAATTATTATTATTCAGTTGGATGGGAACGCTCCTGGTCGGCGCAATTTCTTCCTCTATAATCGTCTGTCTCATCGAAGTGTTGCTGTTGTTGATGTTGTTGTTGTTGTTGTTGTTACTATTGCTGCTCAGTTGCGCTTCGTTCATCGAGTCCATTTGAAATTGCATGCCTTCCCCATCTTCATTGCTGCTTCGTCCAGACGAAATTTTCTTATTATTATTGTTAGCATTGCTGCTGCTATTATTAATGTTAGTATCTACGCTCATTGCTGCCGCTAACTCTGCCGCTGTTGTCGCCGCTGCCGCTGAATCCGTCTTCACAGCAATACTCGCACTACCACTGCTACTGCTTATAAAAAATGGATGATTAAAAAACGCGTCAAAACCGAGGCGTTCTCTCGGATCTCTACGTAAAAGCGACCGCAACAAAGCGACGCACTCCGGCGAAAGCGTCTCGGCAATCCTCGTTGGAATTCTCGCATCCGACCGTTCGATGTTGTGCAACAACTGCACTTGGTTTTGTCCCGTGAAAGGTACTTTTCCAACAACCATCTCGAACAAAATCGCTCCAACGCTCCACAAATCCGCCTTCGCGTCGTACTTTCGATATTTCAATATTTCCGGCGCCATGTATAACGGGCTCCCGCACACGGTGTCAGCCATCCCTCCGTGCGGTTGAATGTACCTCGCGAACCCAAAATCGGCAATTTTCAACGTCGCCTTTGCGGTTCTCTCGCTCAACAACAAATTATCCGGCTTTAAGTCTCTGTGCACTAACGATTGTAAACGCATAGCCGATAAACCGTTCGCCAACTGCGTCATGAAATGTTTCGCCACGGCTTCACTCACGCGTCCTCGTTTCCGTATAAACTCGGACAAATTCCCACCAGCGCAATACTCTAATATTAAATACACCCTCTCCGTTCGCAAATCGTCCACCACGTCTACCAACTTCATTATGTTCCTATGCTTCGCGTTCCTCAACACGGTAATCTCCAACTCCAACGCCTCTCTCAGTTTCGGTTGTAAACCCCGCGTGGACATTTCTTTAATCGCCACGGTTTCTTTCGATTGCTCGTCGAACCCTTTCCAAACCGTGGCAAAAGAGCCTCTGCCGATGGGTTGGTTCTCCTCCGAGGAGAAAATCGCGTATTCGTTCCCGGATTTCATGTTTCTGATTATTTTTTTACCACTGTTATTCGATGAAGTTGAAGTCGGTTGCTTTCTCAAACCATCTCCTTTTGAGGAGGGGGCAGACATTATTTATATCTCTCTTTTACTCTCTCTGTCCTCTGTCCTCCTCCTCGCTTTTGTCTGTTTTCGTCTTCGCGCGTCTCGTTTTATTATTATTACTACGCAGATGGACTTTGAGACCACGCCAAAAGCGACGCTCTTCTTCTTCTTTTCTTCTTCTTTTCTTCTTCTTCTTTTTGCCGCGCTTTGATGATGGGGAGAGCACGAGGAAATCTCTTTTCGAACGTTTTATTTAAAGCGGATAAATCTCGTCTCACCAAACAAACAAAATGCTTTCTCTCTCCTTCTCTTCGACGACGGACGCGAAAGAGGTGGTGAGACTGTTGCTCGAGAGCGAGAAGACTCTCTCTCACTCTTTGTTCTCGCCGCACCCTTCCTCACCCGCGCGCGCGTTTCGTCGGTGTCTCGTTTTAAGTGAAACGACGACACGAGAGACAGCAGAGATGCGCGAGCGCCTTTTGAACAAAAAATTTCTGTCGACGCGACAATCGATAAATCCCAACTGTTTTATTTAAAACGGAAATTAGCCCCCTTGTCTTTTTCTGTTCGAAAAAGAAAGTTGGAGGAAAGCAGAGAAAAGAGAGGAAGTATTTGGAGGAACGCACTCTCTGTCTGCGAGAGAAAACTTCGTCTTTTTCTTTTCTGTCCTTTTTCTCTCTTTCGCTTCCTCATCATATTCTTTTTTCCCTTCAGATTAACAGATACATAGACATATAGATGATGATGAAGACGACGACGACGACGATTTCGCAAAAGTCGATTTTGTCCCCGTCTCGTCGTTCTCGTTCTTCTTTCAAAGGAAGGAGAAGCGCTTTTGGTGAGCAAAGGAGGGGGAGGATTTTTTGTTCCCGCCAAGATGATGATGACTTTGGTCATCATCATCATCATCGGATGACGACGACGAAAAGGAAAAGGGAGAAAAAGAAGAAAGGTGGAGTGGTGTGCTTTTCGTGCGCAGACGAGGAGGAGGAGGCTTTACTAACAACAGCAGGAGCAGAAGCATCGACTTTGACGTCGTCGTTATCGTCGTCGTTTGAAGACGAAGAGCTCGAAACCCGTCGCGCTTCGTCGTCCTCAAAAGTGTGCTCGTCGTCGTCGTCTTTTCGTCTCCCCAAGACAAAAGCGACGACGACGACGACATCATCATTCATGGATCGCGTTGAAATGAACGCGCCACTCGCGCTGAGCTCGTTTATGCTCATACCAATGGGTGTTATGGTTGCCCCGAACTTTGATTTAGAAGGACCTGGGTCGGTTATTCAAGCGTTATCGGTGCTCGCGACGATCATTTTTGTACACGAATCTGGTCACTTTCTCGCCGCGAGGACGCAAGGCATACACGTGAACAAATTCGCAGTCGGGTTTGGACCGAACGTGCTTTCGTATCAAGGGGAAGAGGTAGAATACTCTCTAAAAGCGATACCGTTGGGTGGATTTGTCGCGTTTCCGGACGACGACGTGGACTGTCCGTACCCGCCGGACGATCCAGATTTGTTACGAAACAGACCGGTGAAAGACCGAGCGATTGTCGTTTCGGCTGGGATTGTCGCCAATTGCGTGTTTGCGTTTGCTATTTTACTCGCGCAGGTGAACACTATTGGTTTGACGTACGCGAAATACGCGCCAGGAGTGATTGTCAAAGGATTCGTCTCGCCCTCGGCGGCAGAGTCGGCTGGATTCAAAAGAGGCGACATCATTTTGCGCATCGACGGCGAAGATTTGGAGGCGGATGCAAAAACGGTCAATCAAGTCGTGAACAAGATCAAAGCGTCGGCGAATAAAAAACTGGACGTCGTCGTCAGTCGAAAAGGTGAAATGGTAAAGTTGAACTTGATTCCAGATGAGACGCCAAAGACTTTAGAAGGGAGAGTAGGCACGAGACTGGAGGCAAACTCGGTGTTGTATAAGAAAATGGCAAAAGGTCCCGTGGATTCCATCAAGTTAGCCTCGAAAGAGTTTGGCAGATTGTTCACTCTCGTCGGTAAATCGTTGACTGGATTAGTCACCAATTTCAGCCAGTCGAAAGACCAAGTTTCTGGTCCGTTAGCCATCGTTGCCGTCGGCGCGGAGGTTGTCAGGAAAGACATCTCCGGCTTGTTCCAGTTTGGCGCGGTTATAAACATCAACTTAGCCATCGTCAACTTGCTCCCGTTGCCGGCTTTAGACGGTGGATTTTTGTTGTTGTTAATCATCGAAGCTATTCGAGGTAAGAAAATGCAAAAGGAGACGGAGCAATCCATCACCGGTGCCGGCGTACTTTTCTTATTGATCAGCGGCGGAGTTTTAATCACGAGAGACTTGACTGATTTCGCCGTCAAAGCGTTTGGCTTAGATTTGTAAGTAGAGCGTGGCAGAAATAAAGATTTAATAGACTACTGTGTAATAATTAATTTTGATACCAAAACAAATATAAAGCTACCTAATAGATATACCAAGTATGGCAGGAACTCTCTTTTAAATGTACATGTTCGTTTTCCTCTCTTGTCTCATAATTTCTCTAGAGTCTCTCTTGGAAACGCCTTCCGCCACCTCTCTTTGTCGTCGAACCGTGTACAACTGCGCAACCTTCTTTCTCAAAATGTCAAAGTGATGTCCTTTAAACGCCTTTCTCGTCGATTGTTTCACTCTCAACGAGTACAACATTTTCTTCGTCGCCGCAACTTCCGCCAAGATTTGTTCGTTGGACATGTTCGCAAACTCAGACGCTTTCGTATACTTCAAACCGGTAAATTCGTCCGCCGCAGCTTCTTCTTTTTTGTCGTCCCCATCGGCAGCGCGAACCGTAAAGGCAACGCGTTTCGGTTGTTGGGATTGTCGTCTAAACGAAGTCGTGGTGCTCAATCGCGCGGCCTGTTTTGTGATGATACAATAAGTGAGGGAGAAGAAGGGATAAGTTTGACGAAATTCGCAAAGGAGGAGAGAGTCCCCGAGAGAGACCCAAACACGGATAAAACGCCGTCATCATCCATCGCCGGCCTTTAACGCGTGTTTTACGACGAGGTCGGCTTTAAACGAAACGATCGAGTTCGAATCCGCACGAAAACATATTTTCCGCGCGCGTTCTGCACGCCACGTCTTTTCGAAACCCATCGCATCATCGAGCACAGAACTCCGCCGCCCTTTTTTTTTCTCTCTTTAATGCGCGCGCGTAAAAAATCCTCTTCAGGTTTTAAAGAGAGAAGAGGGAAATCCGCCCGCTCGAATTTGAGAGAAGAAGGCAAAAAAAAATGAAAGACGCGAAAGACGTACCGATGAAACCGTCGCGGAAGTGGATAAAGTAAACATGTTCGCGCGTTAATTTTGTGTTCGTGAATTCTAATAAGAGCTCGCTGTCTTCTTCTACGCGTAAAACAAAGTTTCTAGGAGTGAGGAGGAATTCCGCTAAAAAAATCACCTCGAGAAAAAAGGGCAAAAAAAACAAAGAGCAGCCAGAAAACGTTTTTTAGCCAACAAGCAGCCTTATCTGGTTATTCTCGTTATTCTCTTCTTTACTTTTTATACACGAACCTATTACTCTACGTTTAATACTACTCTAATAATGTTCTCCGTTACCAGCACTACTACTACTACTACTCAAGCCGCCTTGCGCGTTACTGCGAAGCCGACGACGTCGTCCAAGAGAGGCGCGTTGCAAGTCGTCGCCAACGCCAAAGTCGACGCGTGCGACAAGAATTCCATCATCGTTTCCCCGTCCATCTTGTCGGCGAACTTTGCGACTTTAGGTGCGGAAGTGCAAGCGGTGGACAAAGCCGGCGCGGAATGGATTCACATCGATGTTATGGATGGTCGATTTGTGCCGAACATCACCATTGGCCCGTTGGTTGTTGATGCTTTGAGACCAGTCACGGACAAGGTTTTGGATACGCACTTGATGATCGTGGAACCGGAGTTGAGAGTGGCGGACTTTGCGAAAGCGGGGTCGGACATCATCTCCGTCCACGCCGAAGGCGCGAGTACCATTCACTTGCACAGAACTATCGGTCAAATCAAGGACTTGGGTTGCAAAGCGGGCGTCGTGTTGAACCCGGGAACCCCGATTACGTGCTTGGAGTACATCATCGACTTCGTCGACTTGATTTTGGTCATGTCCGTCAACCCGGGCTTCGGCGGTCAATCGTTTATTGAATCGCAAGTGCAAAAGATCAAAGAGATTAAGGCGTTGTGCAACAAGCACAACGTCAACCCGTGGATTGAAGTCGACGGGGGCGTCTCTCCGGCCAACGCGTACAAGGTCATCGATGCCGGGGCGAACGCCTTGGTCGCCGGTTCCGCCGTCTTCAACTCTCCGGATTACGCCGCCGCCATCGCCGGCATCAAGGCGTCCAAGAAGCCGTAAGTCTTCACGTAATATCATAGATTATATATATATGCATACTTTTTTGTATAACTATTTATAACGACTGTATATTCAGGGAAGGAGAAATGGAACAACGGCGCTGGTCCTCGTATCTGCAAGATTACGTTTAGAAAAAAACGGAGAGAAAGAGATATGAACTCTCTTCTGGGAGAGAGCAAAGAGAGGAATTTAGAACAAAAATGTAATTCACACTTCGGCACTAATAGTACGCCCACCAAACACTATCACCCCTCGTATTTATACACGAATGAGAAGAAGAGCGGCGGCGGCGGCTGCTGCTGCTGCGCGTGTTCGTGGTCATCTCACCTCGGGAAGAAGTAAACGAGAAGACCAACTCACGGGGAACTTTCATCGCCTTTTTTTCAACAGTAACAAACGAAGATTCCTGAACAACTTGCGTCCACTCGCGAGGGAAGGCGAGAACAGTAATAATGAATTCGACGTCGTCGTCGTCGGTGGTGGTCACGCCGGCACCGAAGCCGCGGCTGCGGCGAACCGTCGAGGCAGTCGAGTCGCGCTGATAACTCCACAACCCGTGAAATCCATCGGGGAAATGTCCTGCAACCCATCCATTGGTGGTTTAGGCAAAGGCACTCTGGTGAGAGAAATCGACGCGTTGGACGGATTAATGGCAAAGGCGGCAGATCTGTCCGGAATTCAATTTCGAGTGTTGAATTCGAGCAAAGGTAAAGCGGTCCGAGGTGTCCGCGCGCAGATGGATCGAGAGTTGTATAAGAAACACATGCAAAAGTTAGTGGGCGAGTTGCCGAACGTGACCGTGGTGGACGCCTGCGTGAGCGGGCTGTTGATTGACGAGAGAGGAGAGGAAAAGAGTAGTAGTAGTAGTAGTAGTAGTAGAAATAGTAGTAATAATACTAGTGATAGGAGTGATGTAAGTAAAACGTGCAAAGGAGTTCGATTGGAAGATGGGACGTCGGTGTTTGCCAAAGCGGTCGTGATAACGACCGGGACGTTTCTGAGAGGCGTGCTTCACTTGGGAGGCGGCGAGAAAGTATTTAACGCCGGGAGGATATCTTCCAACGTCACGGAACGGGCGGATAATTTAGCTTCGACGGCCTCGTCCTCGTTGGCGGATTCGTTGTACGGGTTGAATTTGAGAATGGGAAGATTACGAACCGGGACGCCGCCGAGGTTGAGAAAATCCACCATTGACTTTACTCGGTGCGAAGAGCAAAAAGGAGACGATGTTCCGGAACCTTTTTCCTTTTATAACTTATCGTTATCGTCTACAAAAAGACCTTGGATGCCGTCGCAAGAGCAAGTATCGTGCCACAGCACGAGCACGAATGCGGAGACGGAAAAAATGATAATGTCACATCCAAACTACGCGGATGAAAATCTCGCGACTGGTCCGCGCTATTGTCCATCGATCGAATCAAAAGTCAGACGGTTTCCGAATCGCGACCACGTTGTGTGGCTCGAACCCGAAGGATTGACGAGTGATATCATATACCCAGCTGGTATTTCGAATTCACTTCCAAAAGGAACGCAGTTGGATATGCTCCGTTCGATACCCGGTTTAGAAAACGTCGAAATGCTTCGTCCGGGATACGCTGTTGAATACGATTACGTCGATCCGAGAGAACTCAGACGAACTTTAGAGGTTCAAAAAGTGAAAGGTTTATATCTCGCTGGGCAAATTAACGGAACAACAGGGTACGAAGAAGCCGCCGCGCAAGGCGTCTTGGCTGGCGCCAACGCCGCCGACCGCGACTCTCCGCTCGAATTGTCTCGAGACTCGAGTTACCTCGGCGTCTTAGCGGACGATTTAACAACTCGAGGTGCAACAGAACCGTATAGAATGTTTTCGAGTCGAGTGGAGCGCCGATTATCAATTCGTGGCGATAACGCGGACATTCGGTTAACGAAAATCGGTCACAAATGTGGACTCGTTTCGGATGAGCGATATCAGTTCGCCACGGAGAGAGAAAATCTGAGTAAAAGAGCGATTCATCTTTTGAAAAATACAAATGGATTCCGGCAACAGGCAAAGCAGTGGATACATTTGGGGTGCATGAGATGTCCAGACGCTCGACACGGGCGTTTGATTTCTCCGGCAGAGGTTATTCAAAGCGGTGAGGAGATTGGGAACATCATAAACGCGCTTTCGCAAATGGTGTCCAACACGAAAGCGGAGAAAGAGAACAGCATTTACGACGAAGAGAAAGAGACCGAAACTGCTTTACGCGAGCTTTTGGACATAAGAGAAAGAGATATCTCGGCTTTAGAACTCGCCTCGACGGATTTGTATTACGAAAATTACATCAGGCGTCAATCCAAAGACGTCTCGGACATGAAGAAGGACGAAACGTTGATCATTCCAGAGGATATAAACTACGACGACGTGTTTGGATTATCCGCGGAGGACAAAGAGAAACTCGCGAGCGTTCGACCGGAAACGCTCGGTCACGCCGGTAGAATTCAAGGCGTCTCGCAAAGCGCGATGTTAAGTTTACTGCGATATTGCCAAAAGAAGGATCGTTACGACGAACGCCAGAAGGAGAAGAAAGTGTTTATCAATAAATAAAAACGCGCGTCATAATTTCGTATTAAAATATCACAGCTGACTAACGAAAACGCCATCTACAACGTTCAGCGCTGTAAGCGCTTTATCTCTAGACTCCCCAGCTAATCCACTGGATACCTCTTTTCTCACGATATCCAACTCTTTTCGAGCGTTTTCCACCTGATCTTTCGTTAAAACTTTATCCAAAGCTTTCTCCGGACCGGCGGCGAAGCCTAATTTCGCTTTCGAGACTCCAGCGTACTTCAACGCCGTTTGCATATCTATCAACCCAGTCTTCGCTCCAACTGGTTTCCCAGCCTCAAATAACATCAACGTCGGAAAACCGCTCACCCCGTACGCTCTCGCGTAATCCGTGTACTTATCCACGTTCATTCTCGCGATGGTTGTCTCGTTCCCGTACTTCCTCAACTCGTTCGGCAACTCGTTCCAAATCGGTTCCAACTTTTGGCAGAAAGGGCACCACGGCGCATAAAACTCAACGAAAACGTTCGGGGTTGGGTTCTCCGCGTCCGCGGAAACGTATTCTTTGAAATTTTCCGGCGTCAACTCGACGACGTTTTGCAACGACGTCTTCGCTCTCGTGGCTGTTTTCGGCACGAAAGACGTCACGGCTGCTTCAGCATTTTCTGTAAAAGGCGTCATCGTTATTACCGCCGCTGCTGCTGCTGCTGCTGCTCCAAGAACCGCCGTTCGTCTTCTCGTCGTCGCATATCTGTTTTCATTACCACCGTCGTCGTCGTCTCTTTCCTCGTCCTCGCTCACGAAGCAGAGAGAGGAGGAGGAAGAATTTGATGCCATCGAAGATGAACAACACGAGGCACCCGAGCGCTGCCTCATACAGGAAGAGGAATAAAGTTCCTTCTTTTCATTCTTCTTCTTCTTCTTCATCGAAGGATGATTCAAAGAAGAAGAAGAAGAAGGATGACGACGACGACGATCAGAGATGGCGTCGTAATGCTGCTGCTGGTACTGGTTAAGAAGAGCGCTGCTAAAACTCATATTTATTATAGTATATATATATCGTTGTTGTTGTTCTCTTCACACGAAGTTTTAGAGACTAATAATGTGAGGGAGAGAGAGAAGAGTTTTCGTTCTGTTCTGTCTTCTGCGCCTTCTCGTTGTTTTTTTCTACCTTTTTTTCATGCATGGAAAATAACGAAATTTTTCCTCGTTCCCGCGAAAACGAGAAAAAATGTATCAATGCGAAAAGGGGAAGAGAAAGAAAATTTCCTCCTTTTTTTTGACGCGTACGACGAGTATATCATCATCGCACACGACGCGCGCACATACAAAAAATCATCTCTCTAAAAAAGAGTGCATCATCGTTGCCTAACAAACAGAGTTTTGCTGTTGTTGTGTTGTTCTCTCTCACCGTTTCTCTCTCTCAAATACTTTCCTGAATAGCTTTGAAAGAAGAGATAATTTAGTAAAAGGTGAACATTATTAAATTGGGGGTTATTAAAAAAAAGAGAGAGAAAAAGCGCTTTAATAATTCTCTCTCTCTTCTTATTCGCTTGAAAAATGATGGCAACAACACTCTCATCATCGTCATCATCGTCGTCGTCAATGCTTTTAACAACACGACAAAAGCGCGTTGAGAATACTCTTCTCCCCGTTGGTCCTGGTGGTGTAAAGAAGAGTCGTCGTGGTAAAATCATCATCGTCGCGCATCAAAATCGGCGACAGGTCAGCAGGCATCCAGGAAGATTAATGAAAGCCGCCGCGACATCATCATCATCGTTCGAGTCGTCAAAAAATGACGACCCCCCTTTTGATGAAGAAAACGACGAGAGAAACTTCACGGCGTCTGCGTTCCAACTGTCCCCCATGCAACCGTCCAGCGCGGTTGGGACGCACTTGAGAAACGTTTTAGAGCGAGACCCGAACGCGTTCGAGGACGCGTTGGAAAAGCAGTTACGACTGTGGGCGGAGGCTTTAGGGGAAGAAGAAGAAGAAGAAAAAGAAGAAAAAGAAAAGACGACGGCTTTGGTAAAAGAAGAAGAAGACAAAGAAGAAGACGTAAACGCGACGAATACTGTGAGCGTGTTTTCGGATCGAGCGTTTTCCAAGTTGAGAAAGAAACGGGAAGTCGAGGATGCTTTATATTTGTGCGTCGCTGAGAAGAAAGCGCAGAGAGGCGTCGAGCTGACGATTGATTTCGAAAACGTGCGATTGCGACGATCCGGGTTGGTGAAAAGATGTCAAGTGTTGTCGTCGGAGTTTTTACCAGCTGGTTCGGAGGATATTTTGAACAAACATTTGATTGGCGTTTTGAGTAACGTTTCCACGAACGGGGGGTTGAATCCCGAAAATTTCGAAAAGTATATCCCGAAAGTCGTGTTGGCGCACGTGTACCAAAGGTCGGCGGCGTACGGGTACTTTTTACGCCGAGTGGAGAAGAGATACAACGTCGAGCGGTTGTTTTCGGAAAAGACGACAGCTTTTATAGAAGAAGAGAAAGAAGAAGAAGAAAAACGCGGAAAGAGCGCAGAATCGATCGCACCACCGTCTAATAACAACAACGGTTTGAAGAGAACGCTCAATTTTCGCGCGCGGCCTCGATTACGCAAACGCGAAAACGACATCGCGCACGGGAAAGTTGAAGCGGGCAACAGAAACGACGAATTTTGCATCGTCGATGAAGCAGCGGGAACTCGAACGTGTGTTGAGCCGCAATTACACTCGTTTAAAGCGTACATTGAATCGTTGGATCCGGAAGTTCGTGCGCGTGCAGCGCGTATTGAATCCGCCGAAGCCAGAGGCGCTTTGGAGAGACACGTGGAGGCGTTGTTCGGAGCGCAAGCGTCAAACTCAAACGAACTTTCTGAACGCATGCGTGAACTCGAGTTGTTAATCACTAAAACGAGCACAAGACGAGCGTTATCCAAAAATGAATACGGCAGAAATCGAGAAAGCGACGACGACGACGACGAAGAAGAAACAGACGCTCGATTACGAACGTCCTATTTCGAAATTGAAACGATGGAGATGACGTTGGATAATTTGAAGCATTTAGTCATAGAAGCGTGCGCGTTCGGTGGTGAGTTGGCCGTCGCGGAAGACCGCTTCGATGGCATCGATGGTGGCGTGTTAAATCGATAAAAAAAGAATGTGAAAGCATACTTCGACGTCGTTTAAAAAAGAGTTGTAGTACAAAAGTTGTTGTTTCATGATATTAATATTATTATACGCGATCGATGACGGGGATGTTGTATTTTCAACGTCTGCCGCCGAGACTACTCTTTTGTCTCGGCTTCACCTCCGTTTCCGCCACCGAGTGCAAATATATATTATTCGGCTGGTTAGCCATTGGATTATCACCACCTTTACTCCACTCGTAACTCGCAGCGTAGGCATAAATCGTCCCGTCTCTGTTGAAATCGCCGCAGGAAATCGGACAACTTACTTTTTGCATCGCCTTCAACCTTTGCTTGGAATCTTTATCCCAAAAGTTGTAATTCCCATCCGCACCGGCAGTGACAAACGTTCCAAACGTCGGATGGAACGAAATCGAGTTCACCGCGTATATATCGTTCTGTTCTCGATGGCATTTAAACGTAAAATTCGCCGATTTCATGTTATCCTCAACGTGTTGCACCGCTACTCTCCCTTCGATCGACCCAACCAAATACCCGCTCTGATCCGGAAAAGCCGCGATACACCTCGTCTGATATTTCAACGGCGAATACAACTGCTTATACGGTTGCGTTGGATTCTGCATGTTATACACCAATATGTGCCTCTCCGCTGTCCCGCACACCAATAAATTCTGTTTCACGTCTAAAGCGTAACACCTCTCCGGCAATTGCGCCACGCTCACCGGATTCGGTTGTCTCGCGTCCCAATACTTCAACGTCTTATCCCAACTCCCCGTGCACAAAATGTTATGTTGCTGAATCCACGCCATGTGCCTAATCGGTCCATCGTGCTGTGCCACTTGCGTCGTTTGATTCGACCCTAAATCCCACTTCTTCGCCTGGTTATCGCACCCGCCGCTAAACACCGCGCTTCCGTCCGGACTCCACACGGACGCCATCACCGGCGCCTCGTGCGCCTCCATCGCCGCTTTCGGCAACGCCTGTCCGTTCGGTTGCACGTCGTAACACAAAACTTTATTATCCCACCCGGTGGCGACCAAGAAATTCCCCGTCGGTGACCATTTCAACGAAGTGATGCCGTCTTGAGGCGAGGACTGCACGAGCATGTCGTTGTTCGGATTCGTTTGCGGTGCGGTTTGATTTTGCGGTTGATTTTGTTGTTGTTGTTGTCCCGCAATGTTCGGTGGACTGGGCTGACCAAACCCTCCTCCTCCTCCTAACCCGGGGCCGCCGCCCATTTGCGGCGTTTGTTGTTGTTGTTGTTGTTGTTGCAACCCGCCGAAACCGCCTCCGCCGAAACTCATCTTGGTTTTGTATCTCTCTAATCTCAATTTTTAAGGTGCCTGCCCGTGGATTCGAACGATTGAATCCCCCCCCTTCTTGCGCTCTTCTTTTATTCTTTTATTCGTATTCGAGTCACACACGGCAGCTCAAAGCTCGCGACTTTCGGTGCTTAGTATTACTCGTTTCTAAAATCTCCTCCTGGAAAAAACACTACCTGATCTCTTCTCGAACGAAGAAGAAGAGAACAAGAGCAAGAGCTTTTCTTGCGAATGAATGAATCCTCCAAAATGGGTGTAAAGTGTTTCCGTCTTACGAAGAAGAAGTCAGTCGTCTGTTTGTTTTGTCGTTTTTTTTCTTTTTCTTTTTCGCTTGCTTGTTGTTTGTTGTGTTTTCTCTTCTTGTCTTGTG
>Ga0255783_10001058_pt1 | contig 30272 bp, 38 predicted proteins | sample 011ome_22_FD_179981 | JGI IMG/M metagenome (GOLD analysis project Ga0255783, IMG submission 179981) | Coastal salt marsh microbial communities from the Groves Creek Marsh, Skidaway Island, Georgia - 011507BT metaG (version 2) | ecosystem: Environmental > Aquatic > Marine > Intertidal zone >... | reverse complement strand
TATCACCACAATAGGAGATAAAGGAGTGGTTTGCATTCAACATTTGTTCTTTACAAATTGAGATCACCTCAGTCATCTCGGCATCGAAATAAATTTTAAATTTGATATCAGGTTTGTTAATTTCTTTTCCTGATTCTTCCACCAGTTTGTGAGTAAGTATCATGGTAGCTGTGTGTTTGGTTTTATCTTTAATTATCAAATGAAGATCTTTTTCATTAGATTTAATAACAAGATCTTCAGAAATTGATTCAAGATTGGGAAAGAGTTGAAGAAGTTTAATATAATTTAACTCATAAAGATAATAGAGATCACTAAAAGATTTCCCCTTTTGTGAGTTGTATAGTTTTTTAAGTTCTATGTTTCTATAGTCTAAATCCATTGAGTTTCTAATTCAACATAACCATTATTTTTTAAATTCAGAATATTGTAGCCAAATCTTGTCTCATCATTGAATTGTTTTGCTGTTGAAGGGCAGGATACAAATAATTTTTCGGCATAATTAAATGTTTTTGATTCATGCGCATGACCCCAGATTACACATCTAATATTTTCAGACCTTTTGATTATGTCTAAAAATCGCTTTGAATTTGTGAGTGATATTGAATCATCCCAAGAGCTTTCCATAGAAATTGGAGGGTGATGCATTACCACCAGAGTGTTTTTACGGGTTGACTCAATCTCCAATTCGAATTTTTTATATGCTTCATCAGTGACGTATCCTTCTGTTTTTCCTTCAAGGACGGTATTAATGGAGAGCAATTTCCAATATCGGGTATCAATATTTATCCCGGAATCTAAAAATCTACTCATTACCTTTAGGTTGTCATGATTTCCGGGAATACAAGATAATTTAGATTGAAGATTTAGAAAGCATTGTTGAATTTTTTGATAGGATTCGACTGTTCCGTCATGAGATATATCGCCTGAGTGAATAACAAAGTCAGTTTTAATTTGGTTAATTGACTGAATAACCTCATCAAGATGATTCTCAGTATTAACCCCCATTGATTGATTGTCTTTACCAATATGAGAGTCACTTAAGTGAATAATTTTCACTATTCAGTTACCTGGAATTGAACACGGGAGGTTAAACGAGAGGTCAACTCATAACCAATAGTACCAGCAAATTCTGCAACTTGCTCTATTGGTAAATTTTCATTGCCCCATAAGATTGCTTTTTCACCAATTTGAAAGTTATCATTTGAAATGTCAACTGTGATTAAATCCATAGAGACTCTGCCTGCTAGTGGATACTTCTTTCCATTGATTAATACAGGTGTGCCATTTTTTGCATGTCTTGGGTATCCATCTCCATAACCAATTCCTATGGTTGCAATATTCGTATCTTTATCTGCAGTATAAGTAGAACCGTAGCCTACTGAGTCCCCCTTCTTGATATGACGAATCGACATAATTGGCGCACTGATTTCCATGACCGGTTTTAAATTCTCATTTTTTTGATGAAAAGGTGAAATCCCATAAAGCATAATGCCTGGTCTAATGATGTCAAAATGAAGTTCTTCATTATTCATCAGGGCAGCAGAGTTACAAAGAGAATTTTGAAATTCTAAATATTGCACCTTTTTTTTAAAGCAATTTAACTGTTCATCATTTTTTAAGTTTTGAGGATCATCAGCATTTGCAAAGTGTGTCATGAGCGACTCAATTTTTATATTTTTATTTCTAGATATGGTCTTGATCACTTCAGGGAAATCTTTAATAGATAAACCAAGACGATGCATTCCTGAATCTAATTTCAACCAAACACTCATATCTTTAGCTGAGCTGGTAATTAAAGATACTTGACTCATTTCATGAATAACAAATTGGAATTCGTTATCAATCATTAGAGATAGATCGTCTGAATTAAATGGTCCAGATAGAATAACAATAGGTTTTTTTGTCAATTTTCTAAGTTCAATCCCCTCTGATAATTCACTAACAGCAAGGTAATCTGATTTTGACAGGATTGGCTCTATGTATTGAATTTGATGTCCATAGGCATTCGCTTTGACCATAGACATTATTTTTGAAGATGGGGATAAGCTTTTAATATAATTTATGTTGTGCTCTAGGGCGGATTGAGATATTTTTGCAACAACTTGCATTGATCTTAAAAAGGTTCAGGATCTTCAAAGTTATTCATGTTATTTGCGTATGCAATATCCATCTCTTTTTCTGATATATGTTCAAAACGATCATCATTAATAAGGTTTTCGAATCTAGTGTATTGAGCAATCCAAGACAACTTGATAGAGCCTATAGCACCATTTCTGTGTTTGGCAATTTTTAGGTCAGCCTTTCCCACTTCATCGGGGTTAACATAAGAGTCATCATGATAGGCCTCATCACGATAAATGAAACCAATAATATCAGCATCCTGTTCGATAGACCCAGACTCTCTTAAATCAGACATCTGGGGCATTCTTCCTTTGGCCGTTTTAGGTCTTGATTCTACGCCACGATTAAGTTGTGATAAAGCTATGACTGGAACATTGATTTCTTTGGCTAATGCCTTTAAAGATCTTGAAATTTCTGAAATTTCTTGGACACGATTTTCACTTCTCCCGTGAACTTGCATCAGCTGGAGATAGTCAATCATGATTAAACCAAGATCCGGAAATTGTCTTTTAAGTCTTCTACATTTAGCACGTATTTCTATTGGAGTAATTCCAGGAGTCTCATCCACGAGAATGGTATTTTCTTCAAGAGCTCTGACAGCATGATTGAAACTATTCCAATCAGTTTCCGTCATAGAGCCATCCCTTATTTTCTTACTATCAATATGTCCGAATGAGGATACCAATCTGAGAACAAGTTGCTCAGTAGGCATTTCCAAGCTAAAAACTGCAACAGGAATTTTTTGATTGATTGACACATTACCCACAATATTCATTGCAAGAGCAGTCTTACCCATTGAAGGTCTGCCTGCAATGATGATCAAATCACCATTTTGAAAACCTGATGTCATTTCATCTAATTTTGAAAATCCAGTCTCAAGACCAGTTAGAGCGCCAGAATCCTGTTCCCATTTGTGGGCAAGATTGACTATATCTTTTGTGATGTCTTTGATATTGGTAATATCTCTTTTTGATCTTTGGATTTGTTCGGCAATATCAAAAATCCTTCTTTCAGAAAGATCTAATAGTTCTTGCACTTCCATATCTTTAGGATTAAATGCTTTATTTGCAATGTCTTGACTTGCGGCAATTAATTGTCGATAGATAGATAATTCACGAACATGTTTTGCATAGGTTTCAATATTATCGATACTGGGTGTGTTTTCAGCAATTGAGGCCAAATGCTCAAAGCCACCAACCATATCAAGTTCATTAGTTCTTGCAAGCTGCTCCTTAACTGTAAGAATGTCTGCAGGTTTTTCGTGATTGATAAGAGTCGATATTGCAGAAAAAATAATCTTATTATTTGGTTCGTAGAAGTCAGTTTCTATTATTAAATCAGCTACTTGATCCCAAGAATCATTATGAATTAATAAACCACCCAATACCGACTGTTCAGACTCAACTGAATTAGGTGGAATTTTTGTAGACTCTGTTTGCATTAAAAAATTACGTAAAAAAACCCTCAAGAAGAGGGTTAATTTTAACTCAATAATTTAGAGTATGAATCTCCAATTCGATTATGCTTCCTCAGAGGTGACAGCTTCGACAGCAACCTTAACAGGAACTGAGATATCTGAATGAAGTGATACCGAAATTTCATATTCACCAATATAGCGAATTGCCTCAGGAATATTGATATTTTTCTTTTCAATTTCAAAACCTTGATCGGCAAGATTCTGAACAATTTCTGCAGCAGATATTGAACCGAAAAGTTTGCCTTCTTCACTTGCATTTGCAGCAATATTGCATACCACACCAGTCATCTTTTTCTCAATAGCTTGAGCTTCTTTAAGAACTTTAGCCTCTTTGGCTTCTAAATCTTTCTTAATCTTTTCAAATGCTTCAAGATTAGCTTTAGTTGCTGGTTGAGCTTTACCTTGAGGGAAAAGATAATTTCTTGCATAACCGGGCTTTACATTCGCAAGATCACCTAGACCACCAAGTTTAGCAATTTTTTCTAATAATATAACTTGCATATCTAACTCCTTATTTCTTGTGTTTATCAGTGAAAGGAATTAGAGCTAAGAATCTAGCTCTTTTAACAGCTGTTGTTAATTGACGTTGGAATTTAGCACTGGTACCAGTAATTCTAGACGGTGTAATTTTTCCGCTCTCATCAATATTTGCTAATAGTGTATCCACATCTTTGTAATCAATTTCTTTAACGCCTGCTGCAGTAAAACGGCAGAAGTGGTTAATTTTAATTTGTGGTTTTTTTCTTTTAACTTGTTTTGCCATGAGAATCTCCTAGTTTTTATCTTTGTTAATCATCATGATTGATTCTTCAGTGATTGCTTTTTTTCTTGAAACAATTAGGTTTCTAAGAATTGCATCATTAAATCTGAAGTTGTAGTTAAGCTTGTCAAGTGTATCTTGATCACACTCGATATTCATTAGCAGGTAATGAGCTTTATAGATTTTCTTGATTGGATAAGCAAGGTGTTTACGTCCCCAGTCTTCCTGACGGTGAACTTTTCCACCTGAAGATTCAATATCTTCTTTGTATTTATCCATCATCACATCAACTTGATTAGATTGATCAGGATGGACAATAAGAGCTATTTCATAATGTCTCATGACTTTTATCTCCCTATGGTTATTAAAATAGCCTGCCACTTATTTCAATGATCAGGCAAGGAAGTGCGTATTTTAATTGAAATCCCTTGTAATATCAATTTTTTAGTTGATATTTCTATTCAGTTAAAATGATTACATGAAAAGTAATTTTTCAAGAATTTCTATTTTCATTCTAATCCTTACAGTGATAACTGCTTTTTATTATGGCTATGGCTTGAGAAATGAGGTCATCAAACACTTTGATCAGGATGAATGGACTAATCAGAAAAATTTTCAATCATATGATGATTTTCCAAAAGAAGTTATCAATATGCTTTTATTGATTGAAGACCAATCTTTCTTCAATCATTCAGGAATTGATATTAGACAAATCGTTAAAGTCATTAAGGGCTATGTGTTTGATGACAAAAAACTGCGAGGAGCTTCGACTATTTCTCAACAGCTTATAAAGAATCAATTGTTAACTAAAGATAGGACCTTCTCTCGGAAGTTTAAAGAAGTTATCATGGCATTGTTACTTGAGAGTTATTTTGATAAAAAATACATATTAGAACTTTATTTGAATAATGTCTATCTTGGACAAAAGGGCAATCAGTTAGTGATTGGTTTTCCTGATGCCTCAATATACTATTTCAATAAACCACTCAAGGATCTAAAACTGGATCAGATTGCAATGTTGGTAGCCCTTCTCAAAGGTCCAAGTTATTACCATCCCGAAAAATATCCTGACAGACTTAAAAAAAGACAAGATCTGGTTTTGAGCATTTATAACAAGTATGAAAAGATTGTAAAATAAACTTTATATGCAAATTCTAGCAATTGACTCTTGTACAGAGTTCTGTTCTGTCTCTCTTTACAATAATGGTTCAAAATCATTAAGATTCATAGACCATGGATCAAAAAGTTCTAGTCATTTAATTCCTCTCTGCGATGAGGTTTTCAAAGAACAGGGTATTGATACTTCAGAGTTGGATCTAATTATTTACACAAAAGGCCCAGGTGCATTTACCGGTGTAAGAATATGTGTGGGGGTTGTTCAAGGTATCTCTCTTAGCCATGATATACCAACAATGGGGATTTCAACCTTAGAGCTAATTGGCTACTCAGCTAGTCTGAAACATCCTAATAAAACCATTTTGATTGCCCAGGATGCAAGAATGAGCGAAGTGTATTGGGGCATTTATCACAACCAATCTCTACTTAATGAAGATCTTGATAAACCCACTGATTTACTTATTGACAGGGATGAATTGATTGGCGTTGGAACAGGTTTTAAATCCTATTCTAAAGAACTCCATAATTCTACTCGTGTTGAAAAAATTGATCATGAAATCAAGCCTGTTGCTAAAGACTTAATTAATTTATATTTTGATTATGCTAAAGAGTGCTATTCCACTGATAATGACATCGCTTTACCGCAGTATTTACGCAACAATGTGGCACAAAAGTCTTTAAAATGATGACCTTTAAATAACGTTCTTGAACTATGTGGAAATGGATACAAGCTTTTGCTTCACCTCAGAATTTCTACAGAATTAGTGGCACTCTAATTCCTTGGTTCCTCTACCCGTTCGTTTTATTAGTCACTATAGGACTCTATTGGGGGCTCTATGTCGCTCCTATTGATTATCAACAGGGAGATAGTTACCGAATTATCTTTATTCATGTCCCTGCTGCCTGGATGAGCATGTTGGTCTATTTAATCATGGCTATTTCTGCTGGGATAGGTTTGATATGGCAGATTAAATTAGCCAATGTAGTTGCAAAAGTGTCAGCTCCTATTGGAGCAGGTTTTACTTTTCTGGCACTTGTCACTGGTTCAATCTGGGGTAAACCCATGTGGGGAACATGGTGGGTATGGGATGCAAGACTCACCTCCGAGCTGATTTTGCTTTTTCTATATTTAGCCTATATGTCACTAAATAATGCTTTTGATAACCCTAAAAAAGCAGCCAAGGCATCTTCAATTTTGGCACTTGTTGGTATCATCAATCTGCCAATTATTCACTACTCGGTTAAGTGGTGGAATACGCTTCATCAAGGGGCATCAATTTCATCAATGGATAAGATTGCAGCCCCTGCAATTCATCCAGATATGCTCTGGCCACTTTTAATTATGGTAGTTGCTTTTCAATTAATGTATGCTGCACTGGTGCTTCAAAGAGGAAGAGATGAAATCCTTTTCAATGAGCAAAATATGCGCTGGGTTAAGGATTTAATTAAGGGAGGTGAAAGATGATGATTGCAGAGTATTTCTCATTTCTTCCCTTTGGAAAGTATGCCTTTTATGTATGGAGCTCTTATATTATTTTCTTTGTAACCGTTTTTTGGTTGTTTTATAGAACCAAAAAAATTCATGAGAGAATTTTTAATCAACTAAGAATTAAATACGATAGAGAAGATAACAAATGACAAAAAGACAAAACCGTATGATTTTGGTTGCGCTTTTAGTTGCAGGAACATCGCTTGCTGCTTACCTTGGGCTGAAAGCATTTAATGAAAACCTCCTTTATTTCTTTTCGCCAACAGATGTTGTAAATGGCAAAGCCCCTAGTGGTAAAAGTTTTAGATTAGGTGGGTTAGTGGCTAATGGAAGCGTCAAGAGAGAGGGCATTAAAGTTGCCTTTGATGTTACCGATAATCAGAATACCTTTACCGTGAAATACGAGGGAATACTTCCTGATTTATTTAGAGAGGGTCAAGGAATTATCACAACTGGCTCTTTAAAGAATGGTTCATTTATGGCTACAGAAGTCCTTGCCAAGCATGATGAAAATTACATGCCACCAGAAGTTGCTGATACACTTAAAAACGCCAAGAAGTAATGTCTAAGTTTATCCCCATCGGTCTTTTTGTTGTTCTTGTTGGTTTCTTGTATGTTGGCCTAGATCTAGATCCCAAGAAATTACCCTCGCCACTTATTGGAAAAAAATTTCCTGAGATGGTTATCAATGATTTTGCTACTGGTCAAGAATTTAAATCAACAGAATATCTTAAAGATAAAGTTTCCATGGTTAATGTTTGGGCGTCATGGTGTATTACCTGCAGGGCTGAACAGGCAATGATTAATAAAATTAGTCAAGAAAACGATATTAACATGATTGGCATCAATTACAAAGATGAAAAGAAAGATGCGCTTCAATACCTTGATATTCTTGGTAATGCCTATGATTCAATTATTTATGATAGAGACGGTAAGCTAGGCTTAGAGCTGGGGGTTTACGCAACGCCTGAGACATTTATTGTAGATAAAAATGGCATTATTCAATACAAACATATTGGAGAGATTACCTCTCAGAATTGGGAGAAGGTTATCCTTCCCAAGGTTCAAGAACTTAACCAGTCTTAAAAAAGTTAATAGCAAATTTATTTGCCCAGACACTGAATCTATTTGAGTATAATATGCCTTTGCAAAAACAGTGAGCACTTCGGGCGCTTAGCTCAGTTGGTAGAGCATCGCCCTTACAAGGCGAGGGTCACAAGTTCAAGTCTTGTAGCGCCCACCATTTCGGAGTGGTAGTTCAGCTGGTTAGAATACCTGCCTGTCACGCAGGGGGTCGCGGGTTCGAATCCCGTCCACTCCGCCATTTAAAAAAAGAATGAAGAATCTATTAATTCTTTTTTTTATGGAACAAGTCAAACTTAACAACAATTCTCAAAGCAATATATAAACCTATTAAAGCAAATACAAGTGTAAATATAAGTTTCACAATATTAAGAAATACTTCACCATCTATCAAAGATACTCTTGCTTCCCACCAAACACCTAAGTTCCAGAATCCATAAAATACTACAATAAAAAGTATCCAACCAATTATTCTCATATAGTCAAGAATACTTAAAAAATTTGTAATTGACTAATAATTAAATCTAACATGTATAAAAATTTCAAAAAATTCTAACTTTGTTTTGAATTCTTTGAAAAATAAGATTTATATAGCCCCATAAGACTTATACCTCCCCAGATGATTTCAATAATGATGTTACTGAGATTGGGATTATAAATCAGACTTGTTAATAGTAAGATTGATCCAATTAGATTTAGGAGATTATATGATCTATCTGTGCTTTTGATTCTTTCAGCAACATTCAAATAAAAGGCAACAATAATTAAGATAACACCAATATTCCCAACGAAATCAGACCATGTGTATGTATATTCAAAAATCACTCTACTAATGACCTTGCGATCTTGTTATAAAGTTTTGTTGGTAATAAATTTAAAAGCTTAAGGATTAAACTAAACTTTTTAGGAAAGTGTACTTCGAATTTTTTGGAATTTAAACCTTTATCAATATATATAGCTGCTTGGTCTGCGGTAATTATCATTGGCATCTCAAATTGGTTTTTATCAGTCAGACGCGTTTTAACAAAACCTGGATTGATAAGTCTAATATCAACTTCCTTTCCATGCTCAACATTGAGCGATTGAACAAAATTGATTAAACCGGCCTTTGAGGCCCCATAAGGTTGAGAGTTTGGAAGGCCTCTGTAACCAGCAACACTTGCGCAAAAAGAGAACTGAACATTACCCATAGAAATTAGATCATCAAGAATAACATTCGTTAAATTGATTGCTCCAATAAGATTCGTTTCAATAATATCTTTCACTAGCTTCAGGTCTAATTCATTAATTTTCATAGGTTGATAGATTCCCGCTAGAAATATTACTTGATCAATCTTATTCCATTGACTAAAGATAGCTTTACTGGCTTTTTGAATTTGACTCACCTTACATACATCCATTGGAGCACTGATATGATTTGAATTGGGAAGCGATGATATTAATTCATCTAGCCTTTTCACATTTCGACCAGATATTGCTAGATTATGCCCCTGAGATGCAAATAATTCAGCAAGAGATTTCCCGATTCCGGTGGTTGCTCCGATAATCCAGATGTTCTTCATTACTGCTTTTGCATGAAGATGGTTATTTCAGCAACTGTTATTCCAAATTTTTTAAGATAGGATCGATTGATTACCACATTTCCATCATCCATTGCCCACATCCAATCATCAAATTTTAGACGGTAGGTCTTGTCTTCCACTGGCACATCCATTTCATAAGTCCAGTTAATTGCATTACCAAAGCTTTTTCCTGTCGCCGTTCCAATAATATCACCGGCAGTACCAGTGTAATTCAGGTCATCAATCTTAGTAATTTCCCATTTTCTAACTTGTTTTCTGTCCGAATCATAATAGGTAAATACCTCATCTAACACTCCTTTATTGCCTGACCAGGTTCCCACCATGTCAGCTTCAAATCGGGCAGTAATATTTTGAGAATAATCCTGGATAATTCCCCAAGCCTTTATATTTCCACTAAAGAACTGCTCAAGTGAGAACTTCGGATTCAATTCTTGATACTGATCACCCTTAATACTATTGCAACCCGTTAGAAAAGCTAGGATAGACATAATTAATACTCCAATTTTCATTTAATATCTCCAGTCAACTCGATTTTTTACCAGTGAGAATAAAGTAATTCCAACGAGTAATTTAATAACAGATGGTAAGAATGCATATGTATAACTTAGATACTCTGTTACTTCGTAATTAGTAATATTACCTGGTTCATATCCCCAAAAACCTAAAAGTGGCAAGGTAATTCCAGTCGCTAATGCTAATGCAAATTTAGACAAGAAGGCAAATGAAGAAAAATACATGGAAGCCAAACCCTCAATTTTCGAAGATTTAATTCGATCGGCAAGGATTGAAGGTGGAATAGATAGATCCGCTCCCAAAGCAATCCCTGACAAAACACAAACGAACGCATAAGCATTGATATCACCAAGTGATAAAAAACCAGCCCATATGAAAGTTATAGAGGCCAAAAGAATGGATAACGACCATGCATAGAATTTGGACAATTTTTTAGCTAATTGATTCCACAGTGGCATAAATAGAGCACCACTTAAAAAATAAAGAATTAAAAATAATCCTGTCATCCCCTCAGCACCTATTCTGTCATTGATAAAGAAAATCACTAGCACTGCGGGTATTGAACTTGCAAGATTATTTATAAAAAACAAAGTTAGAAATTGATAATCCCATGTCTGTATATTTTTAAATAGAGTTTTGATAGATGTTTGTTCAGGTCTAACGAGAGGAATATTTTGTGTTGTTTTGTAAATCACAATACTTGACATAACCATGACAGGTATAAAGATAAACACTAAGTTTCTGAATGCTTCTTGGGCATTCTCTTGACTTCCTAAAAGGACTGGAAGCGCTGATGCAGTCAGTATGCCAATCAATGCGAATGCCTCTCTCCAAGAAGTTATGATCGTTTTCTCACTGGACGAGGACTTCCACAATCCTCCAACTGCTTGATAGTTAATGGCCGCAATACTAAAACCGGTTGAGGCTATGAAAACTGAGAAACCAAACCAAACAATATTCGGATTAGTTATTGGATTAAAAAGCATGAAAAGCCCAATACCCATTGTCACAACACCCAAAATAATGATTAATGGCCTAGATTTAGAATAGATATCACTTAAATACCCTATTAGTGGATCTTGAAAGGCATCTATGAGTCTTAAAGCTAAGAGTGTGAATCCAATTTGAGTAATAGAAATTTGAAATTCACTGGAGTAGAATTCAGGAGAATGCAGATATATTGGAAGGCTTCCAAAGGCAATAGTAAAACCAAAAAAGGCATACTTGATTAGACTGATTGCATTAACTGATTGGTTACTCATAACCCATTAGTAGTTTTTCTCTAAGTTCGGGATGAGAGGTTTTCTCTGAAAGCCAAATATCAAAAAAACTATCTACTAATTTCTCATTATTTATTTTCCCAATTGGTTTCTTATTGTAAAAAAATACTCCTTCACTATTTGCTGTTTTAATGCCGATAAGCTGATCATCACTGTAGATGTTAGGAAATAGACTTGCTAAGATAGATCTGTAATTTTCAAGCTCATCACTAGAGGGTTTGGATATTCTTTTGATTTCATTAATCGAACTATCAACAATTTGAGTACTTTCGACATCTTTCAAATAATTAATTTCGATGGCGAATGGCTCATCTTTTGAATAACTTTTTGTTTTGGAAAATAACTTGATGTCATAGATGTCTATAAAAAAGATAGATAGCTTTGCAGTCCCAAGTTGATAATAATCACCGAGATAATCTTTAAGAATTTTTTCTGAAGAGTGAGAGTTAAAAGAGATAACGGATAATAAAATTAAAAGATAGCTAACTTTTTTACGCATGTTGCAATTCAACTTGCATGACATTTGTTCTCTGAGCTTTAAATGCTCCAATGCATGAGCAAAGATAGTATCTCCATAATCTCATAAAAGGCTCATCAAAGTTTAGCGCCTTTATTTCATTAGATTTAATATTAAAAGTTTCAAGCCAATGATTTAGAGTTTTAGCGTAATCAAAACCAAAAAAATGTTGATTAGTGATTTTAAGCCCCACTTTTTCGATTTCATTTTGGAAAACCTCAGGACTGGGAAGCATGCCTCCGGGGAAGATAAAACTCCTGATTGCATCTCCTGTTTTTCGGTAGTTTTCAAAATATGAATCATCAATAGTTATAGTCTGTATTACCGCTTTACCTTTTGACTTTAAAGACTTTTTAATTTGAGAAAAATATGAATGCCAGTATTCTTCGCCTACCGCTTCAAACATTTCTATGGAGACAATAGCATCATATTTTTTTTGAATATCTCGATAGTCACAGAAATTCAGTTTTGTGCGAGAAGAATTTTTTAATCGATCATTTGCAAAATTCAACTGCTCTCTAGAAATGGTGATTCCATCAAGCCGATATTTTGTTTTGTTTTTTACTCTCTCAGCAAAACCACCCCAGCCACAACCAATTTCTAAAATTTCTTTATTTCCACTACCAATTCGATCAATTATTCGATCATATTTATTGTTCTGCGCATCTGACAAGCTCTCTTTGCTATCATTAAATATTGCTGAAGAATAGGTCATAGTGGAGTCAAGCCACAACTTATAGAAATCATTACCTAAGTCATAGTGGGCATGGATATTTTTTTTGCTTCCAGATTTAGTATTCTTTTTGAAAAAATATGAAAGATTAGAGATTATTTGCTGAATCTTGGAGCCAAAAATAAATTGGTTGAGTTCATTATGATTTAATAAACCAAATTCGATTAAGGCAGATAGGTCTTCGCTATCCCACAGTCCATTTCTGTAATCATCAGCAAAGGCTATATCACCTCTGAAAATCATATTTGAGATGACTTTATTAGAATGAAGAGTTAATTGGGCATTAGGGCCATCATTTTTGCCCTTAAATGTGTAAACTCTTCCATCATAATCAGTAAGATCTAACGAGCCATACTTGATAGATTTTAGTGTTTCAATGAATGTTCGATTGATTTTATTTTTAAACATATACAAACCTCAAGAGAGATTACCTATTTTATGAAAATTTGGAAAAGTTTGTTTGTAAATAATTATCAAAAATTATGAAAATTGCGATTATTGGTACGGGTATATCCGGAATGAGTGCTGCGTACTTTCTAAGTCAAAAGCATGATGTTAGTGTTTTTGAAAAAGAAGACTATGTTGGGGGTCACTCCAGAACATTAACGTTTATAGAAAATTCTAAAGAAATCAGTGTTGATACTGGTTTTATCGTTTTTAATCACAAGAATTATCCGAATCTTTTGGCGCTGTTTAGGCATCTTGAGGTTCCCACTATCAAAAGCAATATGTCTTTTGGGGTTAGCATCAACAACGCATGGCTTGAATATGGAACGATGAAACTGAGCAACTTGTTTTCTCAAAAAAGAAATTTTTTCCGACCTTCATACCTCAAGATGCTTCAAGATGTATTGAAGTTCAATAAAAAAGCATTGCTCTACATTGACAATCAGACTGATAAGACCATCGGAGATATGATTGAGGATTTAAAACTTGGGGAGTGGTTTAAAAATTATTATCTTCTTCCAATGAGTGGAGCTATCTGGTCGACACCCGTTGAAGATATGCTTAATTTTCCAGCAGAGACTTTGGTAAGGTTTTTTCATAATCATGGATTATTAACTGTAGATGAACAGCCACAGTGGTACACGGTTAAAGGCGGAAGTAAAGAATACGTGACTAGACTCACCAGGAATATTAAAAAAAATATTCAAACCAATCTCGCAGTAAGCTCTGTCACTAGAGATAAAAATTCTGCAACTATTACTGACTCAAATGGAGACAAACATCAATTTGATGCAGTTATCTTTGCATGCCACAGTGACCAGGCTTTAGCTTTAATTGCTAAACCTTCAAAAGAAGAAAAGTCAGTTTTGGGTCGAATTCAATACAAGCCAAATTCTGTTATTCTTCATCAAGATTCATCTTTCATGCCCAAGAGAAAAAGCGCTTGGTCAAGTTGGGTATATCTATCAAACAGTAATAAAGACAAAACGAACAAGATGTCTTTGACTTATTGGATGAATAGTTTGCAGTCTATTGAATCTACAAAACCTATATTAGTGACGCTTAACCCGAGCGTTAAACCCAAAGAGGAATTGATTATCAATGAACATATATTTGATCATCCTCAGTTCAATCAAGATGCTATTTCTGCACAAAAAGATATTCCTTTAATTCAAGGAGTTGATAAGTTTTGGTTTTGTGGAGCATGGCAAAAATATGGATTCCATGAGGATGGACTATCTAGTGCTATTAATGTCGTTAAAGATTTTGGAGTTAAATTGCCGTGGGAATAAATACACCCAAGTTAATTAACTGTGAGGTGATGCATCAGAGGTTGAGCCCCAGAAAGAATGCTTTTAAATATGATGTCTATTACTTAGGAATCCCCCTGTCTCAAATTGAAAGTAATGCTGTTAGCGAGATACTAAATCTTAATAGGTTTGGTCTGCACAGTTTCTATGAAAAAGATCATGGTTATAGAGATGGCACATCACTTAAAGCTTGGCTTTATGATATGTTTGATGCTTATAAAATTGAAAAACCGAAAGAAGTTTTTTTAATTTCTATGCCAAGAATTCTTGGGTATGTATTTAATCCAGTTAGCTTTTGGTTCTGTTGGAATAGTAAGGATGAGCTCTATGCTGTAGTGAGTGAAGTTAATAATACTTTTGGTGAAACACATAGTTATATGACCTATTTGAATGATAAAGATAAAAACGGGGACTATGTGGCTAAAAAGGTGTTCCATGTATCACCTTTTCTTAAAAGAGAGGGGTACTATGATTTCCAATTTTCACTCAGTGATGATTCAATCAAAATACATATCAATCTTTTTGATAAGAATAAAGAAAGAATACTTTTGACTTCTTTGTCTGGAAAGTTTGATGACTTAAACTCAATGTCATTAAAAAGAGCTTTTTTTAGGGTTCCTTTTGCGACAATGAAGTCAATTTTTTTGATTCACTTTCAAGCAGTTAAATTGCTATTGAAAAAGATTAAATTTATCTCAAAGCCGAAACAGTTAGATGATCGTTTTACAAAGAATGAAAAAGCTTAGTTGTTCTAATACCTTTCAATTCTTAATGGGTAATCTCTAACATCTAAATCTCATAAGGAATATACTTAAGCTGTGCTTCAAGAAATCAAACAATTTAGAAAAGACTTTTATAACGCACTTTACCACTGTCAGCAGACAGAAGGTGACGCGCCTGAATTTTTTACCTTGGAAAATGATGAGTTCTCAATTCAGAAGGCGAAAAGTGATGATGAGGAGAGAGTCTACAGAGGTCATTTTAAAACCAGAGAACAGTATTTCTTAATCAAGTCAACATTTGACCCAAACCGAGAAATCGAGACATTAAGTTATTTTAAGACTGATGAAACTTATTCTAATCCAATTTTTTTGGGACAAGAGAGGTTGCAAGCAGGTCCTTGGCTTAAAGATGACGATATGGAAAATATTGGAGTCAATATCGTTGATGGAAAGTTAAATATCGATTACTAAATAAACGTAGCAGATGAAAAGTCATTTTGTATTTTTCACCATATTTATAACCATCTCATTCAGTCGTTTTTCTAATGCACAAATGATTCAATTAGAATCATTTCAGATTGATGAAAAAGAAGTCAGCATAGGTGATTTCAGTCAATATATCAAATCTACCGGTTTTAAAACTAAAGCAGAAAGAGAGGGTGGGGGTTTGGTGTATGAATTTGGCTGGGAAAGAAAACCTGGATGGAATTGGCTAACCCCTTATGGACTCCCCGCCCAAGATGATGAGCCCGCGGTTCACATTACTTTTGATGAAGCTCAGGCATACTGCATCTGGAAAGGTAAAAGACTTCCAACTGAGAAAGAATGGATATCTGCGGCCTACACTGAGCAAAGGTTAAACCCTTCAGATGGATTTGAGAAGGGCAAGACTTATTCCTTTCCAACTGGTAACTCTCCAAGAGGTGCGAATTGCTTAGGGCAATGTGGTGATACCCCTGCCATTGATTATTCTCATCTACTTGATCGTGGAGTAGGGCATTCAAGAGTTGGCTCAACTAAAAGAGGGGTTAATGGTCTTTATGATATGGGGGCAAATGTCTGGGAGTGGGTAGATATCAAAGATGCTTCTGAAAAAGGAACTAGAGGCGGTTCATGGTGGTATGGCTCATCACAAATGATGTCAGATTATGATGCAACAAAACCCAGAGATATGGCGGTTGTATACATTGGTTTTCGCTGTATAAAGCCTAATTAAAGATCATTGCAAAGAATTTATCAAACTCTCTCTTATTGGTTTCTCTGTTAGAAATAAATCGAACGTGGTTATCTGAGTTTGGGGTCAGTTCAATTCCCCATAATCCTCCGATCTCATTAGGGAGATTGGAATACCTTATGTCTAGAATTTGATTACGATTATTAGGATTGATTGCAATAAATCCTTGGCTAAACCATTTAAATCGCTCAATATCATTTTTTTGCAAGGCAGTTAATTTATCCCGTAATTCGTAATTATCTAGATTGAATATATCAATACTATCGCCATTAAAATGTTGTTTTTTAGGACCTAAATTGACTGCATCCACAAAAAAACGATCTTTGGTTTTATAGATGATTTTCCATAGAATTAAATTACCAAAACTTGGTTTAACGCTAATCTCGATTGCATTATGACCTCTTTGTTGGATAAGTTCATTTGCAAATTCAATCGCTCTTTGATGCTGAAACCATCCTAATGACAAATAGAAAATAGCCCAGATTAAAGATACTCTTGCGAGAAAGGGGCTTTTCTTTATTGCAGCAAGAGTAATTAACACAATAATTGGGATGGTGAACAATGGGTCAATGATGGAGATATTATTCCAAGAGATACGATCATTATTGAATGGCCAAAGTAGTTGAGTGCCATAACTTGTGAAGGAATCTAGAATTCCATGAGTCCCGTATCCAACTGATGCATAAAACCAGACCTGTTTGAAACTCAGAGAGATTCTTCTTTTAAACAGAGAGTAGAAAACTGATGCAAAGATTAACCCACCAATTGGAATGAATATAAGGGAGTGTGTAAACTGCCTATGAAATTCCAAGAACAGAAGCGGATCTTGATCTGACTTTATCAATACATCTAAATCAGGTGACATTCCAGCAAAAAATCCGATAATTCCAATCGTTAATAGATTTTTTTTGCTCGATAGACTTTGAGATAGGCAGGCACCAATTGCGCCTTGACTTAAAGGGTCCAAATATCCTCCTAGTTTTTTTCAAATTATAGATAGATAATGACTCAAAATTTGGCAGTGTTTATGAGGTTTAAAAATATTTTAATTAGCATATATTCTTAGGATATAACTGGATAAATCAATGGAATATAACATCGAACAAATTGAAGGAATTATCACCTTCAAGAACCAAAATACCACACTTGGATTTGTGAGATTCAATGAAGAGGCTGAAATTGAGTATATATACGTTCAAAATGCCTATCGAAGACAAGGGCTTGGAAAGAAGCTTCTTAATTTGGTGAAAGAAACAACTGGAAAAGAAGTAACACCACAAGACCCAATAAGTCCTTTGGGCCATCAGTTATTTAAATCAATAAGGAATTAATAGGTGCCGGAAGCAGGGACTTACGAGGAAACTTTGAGGAATAAATAGATTTCCCCACCTCCGACATGATCATTTAGACACAGCCTGTTGGTTTAGGTAGGCCTCCATATTTTGTAATCGGTTTCATAGGACCAGTTAACCACATCTTAAACATGTCCTTCTTATCCATACCGATGAACTTAGCAAATACTCTTATAGCAGGCACAGTAGAATTTTCATCGTAGTACTCTCTTGCTTTCATGATTTGTTCAATTTTTTCTGGTGTTAATTCATAGTCATCAGCTTTTGCCATTTCATGCATCACGTCTTCTGACCAATCAGCCATGCTCATTAAATAACCATCACCATCTCTTTCTAGTGCCATACAACCTCCTTAACATTTGAGATCAGTTGGCCTTGAGTCTCAAAATAGCGTTTCGCGCTGATGTAATCAAAGGCGGGCGCCACCATATGAACGATATTAGCGTGGGATCCACTTTTAGTTGTGCCTTTTGGTGAACAATCGTAACAATCCTTGTCATCAACTCTGACCATTGCTTCCCAGTTCTTCATTACATCTCCTATTAAAAAATTAAAAAAGCTAAAACACTCACTACAAAAAACAAACCTAGTTGAATATAGTGTTCTAGATCTCTATCAATTGCAATACGCCCATAACTTTCTTTCATATGTAAATCTCCAATATAGTTAACTTACACTGAATATTTAGTTACTAAGTTATTGTTTTTCAATAGCAAAAGAAATACTTACAATGTGGGTATAAATCTATGACAAATATCATTTTCGTTTAACTATAATTTAGTTAAACATATCAAATATTTCAGGAGAAAAAATGGCAGCAACTTATCAATGTGACAAATGTGGAATGGCAGTTAATGCAACATGTGCAAAATGTGATGAGCCTCTTGTCAATGATACAATTACAGTTGATGGAGAGATAATCCAAGTTTCCAAGTGTCCAAATTGCGAGGGTATGATCAAATCCCCGCTATGTTGTGGTCAGGACATGACCTGTCAGGCATAAGTTATTTAAATAATTTTTTTAGCCCTTTAATGGGAGTAACTATTTGTATCTATGTTAATTAGTTCTATTAAGAAAAAATCCACAGGGTTTGTCGCTTATTTCATTGTTGGATTAATCGCGCTTACATTTATCGTTACTGCACTCTATGGTATTGACTTTATGGGCTCTGGACAGACAGTGGCTAAGGTTGGTGATAAAGAGATATCAAAAACAGAATTTTTAAAAAATTTTGTACCTCAACAAAGAAACCTCCAGCAGCAACTTGGAGCAGAATACAGTACTGATATTGAAAATATTCTTAAACAAACGGTGATTGATCAAATGGTGAATTCACAAATTCTTTTTCAATATGCCCAGAATCATGGCTATGTGACAACCCCAAAGGAAGTTCAGACTAATATCGCAAAAAATGAGGTCTTCTATAGAGATGGTAAATTTGATGTTGATCAATACAAAAAAATATTGAGGTTGAATGGATATTCAGTTCAAGAATATGAAGCTTCTCAGTTCCAACAACTTACCCAAGAACAACTCAGGTCAAACATCGAAAAATCGGCTTTTGTCACGGATTTTGAAAGAAAAAACGTAACTAGCCTTCTGAACCAAGAGAGAAAATTTGACTACCTAGAAATACCTGTTAAGGATTTTTCTGATCAAGTAAGTATCACTGATTCAATGCTTAAAGACTATTTTGATAAAAACCAAGATAGGTTCATAAAACCTATGAAAGTGAGCGTTGATTTTGTAGAACTAAATCTTGATGAAGTTACAAAAAGTATCTCGCCATCAGATGATGATCTAGCAATTTTATATGATGAGGAAAAAAATAGATTTTCGACTGATGAAGAGAGAAAAGCACAACACATATTGGTTGAAAACAAAGTCACAGCTGATCAAGTGATAAGCTTAATTAATGAGGGTAAATCTTTCGACGATCTAGCTAAAGAATATTCAATTGATACCGGTTCAAAAAATTCTGGAGGTGATCTAGGGTTCTTTGGTATTGGTGTTATGGTGCCTGAATTTGAAACTGCTGTTTTTGCTATGAAGGAGGGAGAAGTAAGTCAACCAATTAAGTCTGAATTCGGATTCCATGTTATTAAATTAAACAAAATTAAAGAGTCATCATTAAAGTCTTTTGATGAGGTTAAAGAGCAATTAGTTAAGATCTATCAAAAGAATCAAGGGCAAAAAATGATATATGACCTGAGTGATGAGATGACAAACCTCGCTTATGAAGGCTCATTGGAGGAACTTGCTGAGAAGATGAATTTAAAGCTTCAAACATCTGAACTTTTCTCTAAAACATCAAAATCGCCCAATAAGAAAATGATTAATGCTGCATTCTCTGATCCTGTCTTAAATCGCGGTGAAAATTCAGAGCCTATTGATCTAGGTGACGATAAGTTAGTTGTTCTTAGACTCAACAATCTCGAAAAATCTCGTAATTTGAATTTCGATGAGGTCAAGATTCAGGTTGAGGGTATTGTTAAAACTCAAGAGTCTAAAAAGTTGGCTGATAAATTAACTGATGAAATCATTACTTTAATTAGTGACAACCAAAAAACAGATGAAATTCTGAAGAAAAATAACCTTAAGTGGACTTCAGTAGAGTGGACAAAGAGAGATAATCAGAAAGTCGATCCGAGCGCCATTGATCTTGCCTTTAAGGCACCAAAGCCAAATTCTAAACCCGGAATTAGTCTGAGTAAGAATTTAGGATCAAAGAATATGATAGTCCGTGTTAATGCGCTAAAGACTTCAGACGAAAGTGCTGGAAATGTCGATAGACTCCTGAATACTTATGAGACTGATGAATTCTACCTGGCTACTTTGAAAGAGCTAAAAAAAGAAGCTAATATTGAGATCTATCGTGATCGTTTATAGGTCTGGACCCTTATCGTAAAAACTATAACCTGAATCTACATAAGTAACTTCACCAGTAATGCCTGAGGCTAAGTCAGAACATAAGAATGCAGCTGTATTACCAACCTCTTCAATAGTTACTGTTCGTTTAAGGGCAGAACTATCAGCAGCATAATCAAGTAGTTTTCCAAAATCTTTAATTCCACTTGCAGCAAGTGTTTTAATTGGACCTGCTGATACAGCATTTACTCGAATACCTTTCTCTGGGCCCATTGCCGCAGCCATGTATCTAACATTTGCTTCCAATGATGCCTTAGCCACACCCATTACGTTGTAATTTGGAATGGCACGGATAGCCCCTAAGTAACTTAAAGTTAGAAGCGCACCATTTTCATTGAGCATAGGTCTTGCTGCTTTTGCAAGAGCGGTAAAGCTGTATGAGCTGATTTCATGCGCTTGCGCAAATTTTTCTCGCTCAGTCACGTCAACATAGTCGCCTTCTAATTGGGATCTGTCAGCAAAAGCCACAGAATGGACAAGAATATCAAAGTTATCCCAGTGTTTTTTGAGATCTACGAAAGTGTTATTAATGTTTTCATCTGTTGATACATCACATTCGATAATAATATTCGAATTACAAACTTCAGCACATTTTTCAACTCGAGATTTCAATTTTTCAGTTTGGTAAGTTAGGGCAATTTCACAGCCTTGTTTAGTCATAGCTTCCGCAATACCCCATGCGATAGATCTATTTGAAGCAACCCCAATAATTAAGGCCTTTTTACCTGCTAAAAAACCCATGAAACCTCCGAAATATCTATAATTAAGTTGATGTCCAATTATAAACACATTATCTGGATTTTTATCTTTTTGTTGGGCGGTTGTTCTAAACCATGGAATAGTCCTTATCCAGCTGAAGAAAGGTTTAATAACACGGTTTATAGTTCTTTTGCAGACCGACCAAAACATTTAGATCCGGCAAGATCATATTCCGCTAATGAGTGGATTTTTATCCAATCGGTTTATGAGACTCCACTCCAATATCATTATCTTAAGAGACCTTATGAATTAATCCCAGGAGTGCTTGAGGAAATGCCTCAAGTGGTTTATCTTTCATCAGATGGTTCCATTCTTGATAAATCTCAAAGAAGCGAGGCAAAATTTACGGAATATCGTTTAAAAATTAAACAGGGAATTCGTTATCAGGACCACCCCGCTTTTGTTGAAGACAACTATAAGCTATCAGAGAAGCAATTAAATAATATCTCTGACTTAAGAGATTTTAAAAAGACAGATAGTCGTGAACTGACTGCCAATGATTTTGTATATCAGATAAAGCGTCTAGCAAATCCAAGACTTAGTTCACCTATATTTAGCTTGATGAGCGAATATATTGTTGGTCTCAATAAGTTAAATAAACAGTTAAAGGATGTTCCCAAAGATCTCCCATTAAATCTTAACAACTATGAATTAGAGGGCGCTAAAGCAACTTCTAGATATGATTACACTATCAAAATAAATGGGATAAATGAGCAATTTATGTTCTGGCTTGCTATGCCATTTTTTGCGCCTGTGCCTTCAGAAGCTGATGTCTTTTATGCCCAAGATGGGTTAATTAAAAAAAATATCATTATGGATTGGTATCCAGTAGGCACTGGCCCCTATATGTTGACAGTTAACAATCCAAACAAAGAAATGATTCTAGATAGGAATCCAAATTTTCATGGAGAGCTATATCCAAATTCGGGAGAGGTGAGCGATGATAAGAACAACCTTCTTGTTGATTCTGGAAGAGAATTGCCATTTGTTGATCGTATTCATTTTATGCTTGAGAAGGAATCGACGCCATATTGGCAGAAATTTATACAAGGTTATTATGATCGATCAGGTATAGCTAGTGATAATTTTGATCAGGCTATACAGGTTATTGGCAAAGGTCAAACTGAACTTTCAGATTATATGAAGGACAAGAATATCAGATTAATTACAAGTGATAGTACTAGCGTTTACTACACTGCATTTAATATGAGGGATTCGATAGTAGGTGGATATAGTGAAGAAAAACAGAAACTTAGACAAGCAATCTCTATAGCCATTAACGAAGAAGAATATATTTCCATTTTTAGAAATGGTAGAGGATCTCCTGCACACGGTCCCATCCCCCCAGGAATTTTTGGGAATAAGAATGATTTCAATCCTTATGTCTATGAAATGATTGATGGAAATGTAGTCAGAAAATCTATCGAGCAAGCAAATCAATTAATGAATGAAGCTGGCTATCCTGGAGGTATAGACACTTCAACAGGTAAACCATTGGTACTTTATTTTGATACTACTGCAAGTAGTGCAGATGACCAGCCAAGGCTTGATTGGATTAGAAAACAATTCAAAAAAATTGGTATTCAATTAGTGGTTAGACCAACCAATTACAATAGACTGCAAGAGAAAATGAGAAAGGGACAAATCCAGATATTTGAGTTAGGTTGGAATGCCGACTATCCAGATCCTGAAAACTTTCTTTTTCTATTGTATGGAAAAAATTCCAAGGTCGAATCAGGCGGTGAAAATGGATCAAACTATCAAAACAGTGAATTTGATCAACTGTTTGATCAAATGAAGAATATGCCAAACACCTCTGAGCGTCAAAAGGTGATAGATCAGATGGTGGAAATCCTAAGGAAAGACTCACCTTGGATATGGGGTTTCATCCCTAAATCTTATGGGCTGTATCATGAATGGCTTCAGAATGCAAAACCTAATGCAATGGCAAGAAATACATTAAAGTACCTTAAAATTAATCCAGAATTAAGAGATGCCTATAGACAAAGAAATAATGAATTTGTTTGGTGGCCAATCCTCATTGTCATTGTTGGAATTTTCTTTGTAGTAAGAAGGATAGCTGGACACTCAGCTAAATGAAAATTTTGGCATCTATAATAGTTTTAACCTTTGTTGGTTTTTTAATAGGTTCAGAAGTGATAAATAATGTCGAACAACCCAAATACGAAGTTCTAAGTCAAAAGAACAATATCGAAATTAGACAATATGAACCCAACCTAATTGCTGAAGTTAAAAAAACTGGCAACCGAAAAGAAGCCATAAGTGCTGGATTTAAGGACCTAGCTGATTTTATTTTTGGTAATAATAAGTCCTCAGACAAAATTTCAATGACCGCGCCTGTTCAGCAGTCAGCTGGTGAAAGTATTTCAATGACAGCACCTGTTCAACAATTAAAACAGAATGATGAATGGTTAATCAGTTTTGTGATGCCATCTAAGTATCAAAAGAGTAACTTACCCCTCCCCAACAATCCTAATGTAAAAATTATTGAAATTCCTTCTAAGAAATATGCAGCGATTGTTTTTTCAGGAACAAACTCTAATGAGAATGTATATAAACATGAAAAAGAATTAGAGAAATATATTAAAGAAAATGCGTTAATTGCTACTGGTGTTTCAAAATATGCATTTTATAACCACCCATTAACTCTCCCATTTATGAGAAGAAATGAAGTGCTAATAGAAATCAAGTAAATGCAGTACCGTATCTATTATTTTTTGGTGTTCATTCTCGTACTCTTAGATCTTGAGTCTAAGATTCTTATTCAGAAAATGATGACTCTTGGAGAATCCATACAACTTTTGCCCTTCCTTAATTTTACCTATGTACATAATTATGGAGTCGCATTTAGTTTTTTTGCAGATATGGGTGGATCACAGGTATTACCCCTTATCATCTTATCAATTTCTATAACTATTTATCTGGTTTATTTATTCTTTCGAACTCCAACCAACGATTTCAAAAAACTTTTTAGTTTGACCTTTATCATTGCCGGCGCTCTGGGAAACATTATTGATCGGGTTTATTTAGGTTATGTAGTTGATTTTGTAGATGTTTTTTATGGATCGTTCCATTGGCCAGTATTTAATCTTGCTGATAGTTTTATAACACTAGGAGCTATTGGTTATCTTTTATTTACCCTTAAAGAAGATGCCTGATTGTATAGTTATTGGAGGGGGAGTTATCGGTATGATGACTGCGAGAGAATTAACCCTCAAAGGCTTAGAGGTTACACTATTAGAAAAAGGCACTTGTGGCAAAGAGTCTTCTTGGGCTGGCGGAGGCATTATTAGCCCATTGTATCCCTGGGAATATTCCGATGAGGTCAATAATTTTTCATTTGCATCACAAGAGGTATATGAAGGACTATGTCATGAGTTGCTGGATTCAACTGGAATTGATCCAGAGTTTTACCGATGCGGTCTTTTAATGCTTGATCAATTTGAGCAAGATAAGGCTAAAAATTGGCTAAAGAAGTATCAAATTTCATACCAAGATATAGATGATAACGCTTTATTTAAAAATATTGCTCAGATAAGAAATCCTCGATTAGTTAAAGCATTAAAAAAAGATATTGAAATTCACGGTGTGAAAGTCATTGAGAATGCCAATGTCAGTGATTTACTTTTAGATGCTGATGCAATAAAGGGCGTTAAATACAATGAAGTAAGTTTGCATTCTGAAAATGTGGTTCTTTCTGCAGGGGCATGGAGTGGCGAATTTTTACAAACCCCAAAAGAAGTTTTCCCGATGAAGGGGCAAATGATTGTAATTCAAGCTAAACCAAAAGAGGTAGAACATATTATCCTAGGTGAAGGTAGATATATCATTCCAAGACTAGATGGAAATGTTGTGGTGGGTTCAACAATGCAAGAGGTAGGTTTTGATCGTTCTACTGAAGATATTATTCGCGATGAGTTGTATGATTTTGCAATCAAGTATCAACCTCAACTCAGTAAGTATCCAGTCAAATACCATTGGTCAGGATTTAGGCCAGCAACAAGAGATAATGAGGTCATTGTTCAGAAAAGCGATGAAATTGAAGGTCTATACTTTAATACCGGTCATTTTAGAAATGGACTAAATATGGCCCCAGCGTGCGCAAAAAAAATTGCTAATTTAATTCAATGAAATTTTATCTCTTAATCGCATTTTTATTAAGCTTAAATAGTCAAGCAAAGTTATTTAAGATTTCTGAGAGTGGAGAGCTTCTCAAGGAAAACTCAAAAGAGTGGTCATGCGTTCTTGATCAATCTACTGATTTAATATGGGAGGTTAAATCAAATTTACCAGGATTGAGATTTAAGGATAACACTTACACTTGGTTTGATCAAAAAACAGGTGTTGAAAATGGTGAATTTTCAAAGAATTGCAATTGGCAAGACTCTTGTAATTCAAAGAAATATATAGCTAAACTCAAAGAAAGGAATGTTTGTAACCAGAATAATTGGAGACTGCCTACAGAGAAAGAGCTTAACTCATTAATCATTTATGGAGATGATGAACCGCTCATTAATTCTAGATTTTTCCCTAACACCAAAAAAGGACATTATTGGTCATCAACCTCGTTTTTAGAAAAACCAAATTTAGCAATTGATGTGCCTTTTTTTTATGGAGGAAGTCGTGGCAGTGATAAATCTTTTGATAGTTTTCTTAGAGCTGTGAGTGATGCAAATTAGAGAGATTAACGAGCACCTGCTTGACTCCTATTCTGATGATATTCCATCCTTTATCAAAAAAATACTTGCGGCAAGAAATGTTAGCGAAACTCGTTTAGATTTAACTTTATCCAAATTGCTTCATCCAAAATTTACAGATTTAGAAAAAGCCATCTTGCTTTTAGAAGATTGCTTAATCAATAATAAAAAAATTCTCATTGTTGGCGACTTTGACTGTGATGGAGCTACAGCAAGTGCAGTTGCAATGAAATCATTAAGAATGATGGGGTGTAAATTTGTTGATTTTTTAGTTCCCAATCGTTTTGAACATGGGTACGGTTTAAGTAAAGAGATAGTTAAGTTGGCAAAAGAAGAAAAAGAACCTGACTTAATTATTACTGTTGACAACGGCATAGCAAGTAATGAAGGAGTAGAGTTTGCAAAATCTTTGGGTATTTCAGTAATCATTACTGACCATCACCTTCCACCAGATGATCTGCCCAAGGCTGATGCAATCATTAATCCAAATCTTAAAGACTGTGATTTTGATTCAAAAAATCTGGCTGGCGTAGGAGTTAGTTTCTATCTGTTTTCTGCCTTAAGAACCCATTTAATTAATCAAAATTATTTTGAAAAAAACAATATTGAAGTACCTGATTTAAGAAATCTTCTAGATTTGGTTGCATTAGGCACCGTTGCTGATGTTGTCAAACTTGATCAGAATAATCGAATTTTAATTTCAGAAGGATTAAAGAATATTAGGCAGAATAACTGCTCTCCTGGAATAAAAGCGCTTATCGAAATTTCAAATAGAAAACAAGCAGAACTAACTGCTCAAGATATTGGTTTTTCAATTGCTCCAAAATTAAATGCTGCGGGGAGGTTAAGTGACATATCAATTGGCATTAAATGTTTAATGACCCATGATTTGGGGTCGGCAAGAAGATTTGCAAGTGAATTAGAGTCTTACAATAAAAAAAGGCGTGAAACTCAAGATCAAATGCAAAATGAAGCGTTACAAATAGTAGAAAAATTTGATGGTGATGAGCATTTTGCAGTTTGTCTTTACGAACCAAATTGGCATGAAGGAATCGTTGGAATTGTAGCTGGAAAAATTAAAGAAAAATTACAATGTCCTGTTGCTGTATTTGCCAAGGCACAAGATAATTTGAAAGGCTCGATTAGATCAATTCCCAGTGTCCATATCAAAGATTTACTAGATCTGATTAATCAAAAAAATCCTGGAGTGATTGATAAATTTGGTGGACATGCAATGGCTGCCGGATTAACCATCAAGGAAGAGAATTTTGAAAAATTTCAAGAACTTTTTGCAAGTTTTATTCAAAGTCATTTAGATAACAAAAAACCTGCTGTTGAGCTTATGACAGATGGCGATTTAAAAGAGCATGAGATGAGCTTATCAAATGCATTACTTCTAGAATCTTATGCACCTTGGGGTCAGGGCTTTGAAGAACCTATTTTCAAGGGTTTATTTGAAATTCTTGATCAAAAGATAGTTGGTGAGAAACATTTAAAATGTAGTTTGAGACTTAAAGGCGGTAGTTTAGTATTCCAATCAATTGCATTCTTTCAAAATAGGTGCAGTACTAAATTTGCTGAAATTGCTTATAAATTGTCAATAAATCGCTTCAGAGGACAAAAAGAATTGCAGCTTATGATTGAGCAAATTCAGCCACTCGAGAAGGTAAAATAGCACTTTTTTATTTTTTAAAAAACAGTGATAGAGATTACTTTACCCGACGGATCGATTAGAGAATTTGATAATCCAGTAACAGTTATGGATGTTGCTAAATCAATTGGTTCAGGTCTTGCAAAAGCCACTTTAGCTGGTGAGGTTGATGGAAAGTTGGTAGATGCATCCCATGAAATCAACACAAATGCAGCACTTTCTATAGTTACCGATAAAGATGAAAAGGGTTTAGAGATTATTAGACACTCTACTGCACATTTAATGGCTCAAGCAACACAAATGCTTTACCCAGAAGCTCAAGTTACAATTGGACCTGTCATTGACGATGGCTTTTATTATGACTTCTCGTACAAAGATGGATTCACAGAATCTGATCTAGAAAAAATAGAAAAAAATATGTCGAAATTGGTTTCACAAAATTTAGCTGTGAAGCGTTTTGAGTTGTCAAGAGATGATGCAGTTGATTTCTTTAAGAATAAAGGTGAGTTTTATAAAGCTGAAATAATAGAGTCTATTCCTCAAGATGAAATTCTTTCATTGTATGAACAAGGTGGCTTTGTTGATCTTTGTAGAGGTCCACATGTGCCTTCCACTGGAAAACTAAAAGCTTTCAAATTAATGAAATTAGCTGGCGCATATTGGCGCGGTGATAGCAATAATGAAATGCTACAGAGGGTATATGGAACTGCATGGAGTAATAAACAGGATTTAGAAGAATATATTCATAGATTAGAGGAAGCTGAGAAAAGAGATCATAGGAAAATTGGAAAAAAACAAAGCTTGTTTCATGTTCAAGAAGAGGCTCCAGGAATGGTGTTTTGGCATGAAAAGGGCTGGACTCTCTATCAAATTGTTGAACAATATATGAGATCTATTTTTAGATCAAATGATTACAAAGAAGTTCATACGCCTCAGTTAATAGATAGATCACTTTGGGAAAAGTCAGGCCATTGGGATAAATTTGGTGATGCAATGTTCACAACTAATAGTGAGAACAGAGACTATGCCATTAAGCCTATGAATTGTCCTGCGCATATTCAAATATATAAACAAGGCCTTAAGTCTTATAGAGATTTACCAATTAGGCTTGCAGAATTTGGCTCATGCCATAGAAATGAACCATCAGGTACTTTACATGGAATTATGCGCGTCAGAAACTTTACTCAAGACGATGGGCATATTTTTTGCACTGATGAGCAAGTTCAATCTGAGGTATCGAATTTTATTGACCTAACCTATGATGTATACAAACACTTCGGTTTTGAAAATGTAGACATTAAGCTTTCCACTAGACCTAAAAAAAGAGTAGGTTCAGATGAAGTTTGGGATAGAGCAGAAAAAGCCCTCCATGAAGCATTAGACAATAAAGGTATCCAGTGGGAACTCCAAGAAGGGGAAGGTGCCTTTTATGGACCAAAAATAGAATTTGTTCTTCGGGATTGTTTAAATAGAGAGTGGCAATGTGGAACTCTTCAGGTGGATTTTTCAATGCCTGAAAGACTTGAAGCTACCTATGTCGATGTAGAAGGAAATAAAAGAACACCTGTAATGCTTCATAGGGCCATTGTTGGTTCTTTAGAGCGATTTGTAGGCATATTAATTGAGCACTATGAAGGAGCATTTCCATCATGGCTGGCTCCAATCCAAGGCATTATTTTAAATATTTCTGAAAAGCACCTTGAGTATGTCAAAAAAGTTGAAAAAGACTTAAAAGATAAGGGTTTAAGAATTATTTCGGACTTGCGTAATGAGAAGATAGGCTTTAAAATACGCGAGCATTCAATGCAACGCTATCCATTTATTCTGGTTGTTGGTGATCGGGAAATGGAATCCGATCAAATTTCAGTGAGAAGAAGAGGCGGAGAAGACGTAGGTTCTATGTCTGTTGATGCGTTTATAGAATTAATTAATAAGGAGTAAATATTAAAAAAACCAAAACAAGAGTGAATCAAGAAATATTCGCTAATACTGTCAGGGTTATTGGAAACAATGGTGAGCAATTAGGAGTATATACGATTGAAAAGGCTCTTGGAGTTGCTGAAGAAGCATCTTTAGATTTAGTTGAAATTTCACCAAATGCTGAACCTCCTGTTTGTAAAGTCATGGACTTTGGTAAATATCAGTATGAACAGAAAAAACAACTCAGTGATGCAAAGAAAAAGCAAAAGAAAACAACTGTCAAAATGATTAAGTATCGTCCAAGTACTGATGAAGGCGATTATCAGATTAAATTTAGAAACTTGACTAAGTTTCTTGATAATGGTGATAAAGTCAAAGTTGTTATTTGGTTTAGAGGAAGAGAAATGCAGCATCGTGAATTAGGAATGGAGATGCTGGAAAGAATTGAAAAAGATACTGAAGAATTTGCTACTGTTGAACAGAAAGCAAAATTAGAGGGTCGTCAGCTTGGCATGATGCTGGCACCTAAATCAAGAAAATAGAGAATATCTCTATTTA
>Ga0255783_10001052_pt1 | contig 30404 bp, 29 predicted proteins | sample 011ome_22_FD_179981 | JGI IMG/M metagenome (GOLD analysis project Ga0255783, IMG submission 179981) | Coastal salt marsh microbial communities from the Groves Creek Marsh, Skidaway Island, Georgia - 011507BT metaG (version 2) | ecosystem: Environmental > Aquatic > Marine > Intertidal zone >... | reverse complement strand
GCCATACGCTTTTTCCGGAAGCGAGTGCCCTAAGTATATAAGAAATCGCATTGATTAATATGACTTTAAGGACTTCGTCGAACTTGCGTGGAGTTGTGTTTGGTGGGGCGGGGGGAATTGAATAATAATTCTATCTCATTGTTTTAATAAATTTTAGTAATTATAATTTTAATAAGTACCCCCATAAATACCCCCAATTAGAGCTGTCACCACGCTTTGAGCACACTCTAACTTTCCCAGAAGCTACGAAGCCGTTCCTTAGCCAGCCCTAGTTCGGTCCTGTTCACGTAAATAACATAGCAACCAAGCCGTTCGGGCTTAAACCTGATCGAGCGGCCGTCTTCCGCTGCGACTACTAGCTCGCCACTCAAGTGCTCTAAAAACGCATAGGGGCGCCCCTGAGCGTCCAGCAATCAAACACTTCTCGATCGTCCAATAACCGCCTGATCCGCATCTTTGAGGCCTCTATGGAGTACAAAGCCTTTATTGTCACCCCGCGTGTCAAGCTGACTCAGACCCCATACCCTGAAACCTCAAAATGGCCCTACCCAGCCCCCACCCCCGAGGGTATCCCCACTTGCACAGAAAGTTCCTCTATTTTGCTAGTACATACTATTCTGAAAGACCACTCCCGATTCGCACGAATAAAACAGAGAATATCTAAATTTGAGTGAACTAGGAATTAATGTAGAAGAAGCTGGTCCTCATCCTAATTGAATTAAAGAAGATCAGGCATGGCCAGAGATTGCTGATGCCATTGTAGTAGCGAGCGATTTGATAATTCTGTTTACTTCTTGATAGCTATCCTCCTCTTGTGGGGTTATTGACCTCTAAGTTCTTGCTATACAAATTCAGGTTGACGTCGCTACTACGAAAGAAAAGTCGATTTTCCACCAAAATCAAATTGACAAATATAGATTTCAACGTCATCTTCCGAACAGATCATGGTCAAATAGATTAGCCAAATAAAAACGTTAAATTTATTGGAGGGTTCAGTGAATAAAATCACAGCATTTACACTCGGGGCGCCGGATTCCGACGATGATATGGAAGTGGAATTAGCGGTAGAGACTACAAACCGAACCGACAAAATAATTCATCAGCTAAGGTATTCAACTATTATTTTTTCGAAAGATGATGCTCCAGTTTATCTAGCCAAGGAGCAAGAAGATGTCAATCTAGAACCGGGAGAGACATTCAACTTCGCACCTTGGTCTCATCTTAAGGGAGCTGTAACAGCAGGTGACCGAGATGATGTCAAAGCGGTCTCCGCTGTTCGTTTAATGCAACGTGAATTGATAAATTTGGGATCTTTTGGCACACCCCTGCCGGGCGAAAGAATTTTTATTAAGGCGGCTGCAGACTCAGATTTTATCGATACTGATGTTCTTGTAGATGTCTTCTGTAAAACTCCTGACGAAGATGGTGACTGTTTCGTTGAGTTAAAAATATTAGTGAAGAACGCCTCGCAAGTATTTTTTGAAAATGCACGAACTCAGATTTCTCTAGTTGCCAAGGATAATAGTGAAATTGACACCAGCCTTGCGGAAGATAATATCCCTGCTCTCGGCTATGGTATGTTTGAAGCGAATATGTATGGTAGTAAATCGAAATTACGAGATACTAAACTTACGCTAAGCATAGCATTATATTCAGATTTAGCAGCGGAGTCAGATGATAGAATGTCGAAACCCAGTTTAGATTGAGTTTTCTGATTTTTGTCCACATGCGCTTCACGACTAGCATGCCGTAGGTCTAGATCTCGACAAGCATAGGGCATGCTGACTCATTGGATTTTTGCTTCTAGTTCTTTTATAGGAAAACAAATTATTGTCTGAGGCTCCTGATGATTGGTTGTATTTCTCGTTAGTAGAATAGAGGGGGGGGGGTGAGATTTTGAGTATTTTATTTGGTAGCGAACTAAATGTTCATTATAGTTTTGTTAATATTGATGCGAAATTAGACAAAGATAAAATCTATAAATCCTTAGAGGATAATCTTATTTCATTTAATGAAGATCGAGAGACCTTCCCTATGGACTTAGAGTTGGATTCGAAGATTAATGTCAATACTGTTGGAGATTTCTTTGAAAATGGCGGCTGGATCGAGTTGGAAAGTGAAAACTATCTTATAGTCGGTCATTTTTATATTTCTTCATCTGCGTCATATGAAATAGATAAGAGTCTTAGAACAATAAACAAGAAAAATTTTTTCGAATGGGCCGTATATGACTATCCTTTAGACAATGATGGCAATAATTTATTAGATTGTCTAAGTACAGGAAAGTCGATTGCAGAAGAGTCATTTATTTTTATCAAAAGGGGACGAGAAATTCATGCGTTTCGAGAAAGTTTGATCGCCCCTCTCGATATCGATGATGAGCTGTTCGAAGAACAAGAGATAGCCTTGGAGTCGTTAAGCAAATCTGCAATTATGGCATTGTCAACGTAGGCATAAATTAGTATGCAAAACCTTGCCGTCTCTTCGATGGCTGCGAGTAGGGGTACATGCGTATATTTCCAATGCTTCGAAGCCCGAAATCTCAAGAACTCTCGCTCTATAGACACGAGGGCCAGCTAAAAGTTGTACTCTTCTACCTGAGTACAGAAGTATCTATCCAGCACTTCAAACTCCACCTTTACTAAGCAGTTTCCTCTATTCGACGATCAATTCTGAATTTTTTAATTCAAGCTTAAGTATCGCCTGTCGCAAGTTTTTGTCCTGAAGAGAGCATTGTTCTTCAATTACACTAGAGAACTTATCAGTGATTTCTGTCGCCGTCCTATCTATGTCAAAGTCCTCTGTGTATTTGGCTAAAGTCCAGGTAACTATCCGAGTCCACTCTTTACTTTTCGATACTGTTTTATTGTTTACCTGCATGAGGAAATCTCTGATCCTGCTTCTTTCATCTATATTATCGGTAGGACCAAGCACGAATGAAAGCGTTGTTTTTTTTATATCGATTTCCATTTCCCAGCAAATAACATTCCCATCACCCCAACCTTTTCCCGGCAAGCATAGCGACAATTCGGACATATTCTTTGTTATGAATCGTATGTACTTTTTAGAACTTTTTATAAGTGTTAATTGTTCTAAATTTTCTTTTTTAATCCTATTCATGATCTCGGTGTTCAACATCTGATATTTATCTGATTTTTTCTCAAAAATGAAATCAAGTGCGTCTTGATGCTGAAGATAAATCCTGTTTGCAAGTTCTTCTAGATGGTCGCTGTTCAAAATGTGCTTCTCCGTTAACTCTAGATAATGACTGAGCAATAAGGTAGTCAGCTCGCTAGAGGTGTTTAAAGTTATGAGTTCGCGAACAATATCAGCGATGTTATTCCATGAAATAGGAACCCATTGGTCATCTGTTTCTGCTTCTCTGCCTTCAGGCGAAAGGAAGATAAAGAGTTTTTGAAAATTTGGGTAGGTCTCTTCTAATCGAGTTCTGTATTTCTTGAGCTGTTGCTCAGATTCATTAGCTCCAATTTTGTTTTCAATCGCGATTAGGAATTCTTTTTCTTGATCAATTATCAATATATCTATGTTATAGATCTCTCGCAGAACTGAGACGGATCGCTCTCGACCTAGCTCAAAAGTGAATGGGTCAAAATTGTTTTTGACTTCCTGTCCCTGAGTCATTGAAGTAAATGCTGTTCGCACGAGGCGATTTAAAAACCGTTTGCCGACTCCGAGATGTGAGCTAGGATCGAGCAACTCACACAAAAAAGCTGAATGCCTAATCTCTTGCCTCCGGAGACCAACCAGTTCGAATATATTGGGTTTCGCAAGCTCATCGACCAACTTAGAGAGCTCGTCATTCTGCACAAGTGTGAGTAATTTCTCACTAATGTCGTCTACCTTTTTCATATATCTTAGTTTCCAGTATCGCGACGCTAACATCGCGCAGGGACTCGGTTCTGTCTATTATTAAAACCCGCTTTCGATGCTAATAAAAGAAGCAACTTCGAACATAGATGCCTCAACTAAGTCCTCTTGGAGAAGCTGTATCTCTTCACTAAATTCCGCTTGCTCGGCTAGTGTGCCATCCCCCGCCGATATGAGTCTCTCTCGTTCTTTGTTAAGGCGTGAAATCAGCTTTTTAATTTCTTAGTACTTATTGCTCATGTGCATGCTGAGTTTTTTTCTTTCTTAGTCAAGCGGTATAGTTAGCTATCGCGTTGTAGAGGCTCAAAAGCCTTAATTGCTCAATTTGATTTGCGTGTGCATGCCCTAAGTACGGATGGCCAACCACAATTGCCAAAGTCTGGGCACGTGAGATTGCAACATTCAACCTATTCTTATTAAGCAAGAACTCCATTCCCCGCGCAGACTCTGTGGCGTCACTGGAGGTCATGCTTAGGATAACGATAGGGGCCTCTTGCCCCTGGAACTTATCGACGCTGCCTACTTTGGCCTGATCACCTAAAGCGGCTTTGAGTTTGCCTACTTGATGATTGAAGGGCGCGACGAATAAAAAGTCATTCCACGAAATATCCCTTGTGGGATTATTTGGACAATCTGTTACCAACGTTCGCCCTAGAAGTTCAGTGACCAGTGATTGAATAACCTCTACTTCTTCCGGAGAAGCCTGCGTGTTGCCTTGATGAACTACAGGAATAAAGCGGATGCCTGCCTCGATGTTTAAAGGACCAGAATAATTCTCGGGTATCTTGATTACGCGCTTGTCAGTTGTCGGCGCCGGCAGGAGCTTGCCTTCGTATACATGCTGACTAATGAAGTCATTAACACTAGAGTGCATTCTATAGGTTGTGCCAAGGAAAACGCCCATATCTTCAGGAATAGTGGGAGAGTCTTTCAAGAAGTAATCTAATATAGACAGGCCGCTATCACCTGGGTGAGCTGCCTGAGTAGGCTGACCAAGCTGCATCTGGTCGCCTAACAGGACGAAATTGCGAGTACATTGGCTCATGGCAATTAAGTTGGCAACGGGGACCTGCCCCGCTTCATCAATAAACAAGTAATCAAACTGCTCGCTCAGATCCTCTCGAGAAAATGCCCAAGCCGTGGCGCCGACAACGCAGCTCTTTTCAATACGCCCTGCTAGTTGGCCGCTTTCGACGATAGACACCCCCAGTTCTTCTAATTCGGATTCCGTGTCTTTGCTGGCCATGAAAGTTGCTGAAATACCTTGCGTGCGGCAATACTCTGCGGTGCTAACGAGTAGATTATTGATGGCTTTGTGGCTATTGCTTGTGATTCCAACCTTCGCGCCCGCTCTAAGCAACTCAGCGATGACGTTCTTTCCTGTATAAGATTTTCCGGCGCCGGGTGGTCCTTGAATCGCTAAATAGCTAGAATCAAGATTTTTAACTGCAGCGGTAATTTCCCTCAGCTTGCTCACTGGATCGCTACTTGCCGTAATGGCTCCTCCGGTATGTCCTGTGATTCTCGGCTTTGAGCGCGTTAAGAAATCATAGATTGCAGACCGAATAATGCTCGGGCAATTCGTGTCATATAGTCTAGCCATTTTCTCAATCGCTTTAGGGATCGGGTGCGGACTAACTATTTCGTCGGGGACAAGCGTGACAAGATCGGGCGGCGGCTCATGGCTTTGCAGCACGATAATCCCGTCTTCTAGCTTGCTGTGCTCGCTCACAAAAGTGGCTTTAGGCGTTTTGCCATTCTCATCTTCCTCTCCCAGTAAATAAACAGCGCGGCTTACGCCCTTGTATTCTTGTTCTATATCGAACTGATACTCGTATGCCAGATTGCGCGCGCGCTCCGTTGGTTTAAAGGGTGGCTTGCTTGTTCGTCGACAAAAGGCTAAACAGTCTAGATCGTCCATCAACTCCTCGGGGCTAGAATCTAACCGACGGAAAAGGCGAAAGAACGTTGGCTTGCTCTCTCGCCTATGAAACTCAATAGCCTCAGCAAACGTCTCTGTCACGTTCGCAGCTTCAGTATTCGAGCTTTGTTCTGTCTCTGCACGAGCGAGCAAGCGCTCCCTTAGCTCAGTCCGCGCAGTTACCTCTGCAGGAATTTCAGGCTCAATGACTTCGGTCTTGCCTATGTAGGTGATCGCATGTTCGGCCTGAAGATCACGCAGCCATTTTGTCAATTCTTGGGTGGAGTCACAGTCATCGATATTGTACTTCCGAATTTCGTTGAGTATCGGTGACGTTTCCCATGTGTCACCTTCCTCACCGGCCGCACTGCGCTCGCGCCATTTCTCATAAATAACTATCGACTCGCCGCCGTTTGAAACTTCAGTCTCTCTTTTCCCGCGATACAGAAGCTCAACACTTTTTATAGAGTAGTTTTTAGCGCCAAGAATAAGACTTCCGCCCACGATCTTGTATAAGTCAACAAAGACTTCGTTACGAAGAAGTTGGTCTACCTCGTACTCGCAAACACCGTATCGGCTCATGAGTTTTCGGCAAGCGGTTATCTCGTATGACGCATAGTGGTATATATGCATCGTCGGATCTTCTTGCCAGCGCCCGTAAACCCACGCGATAAAGTCCTGAAAGCACTGCTTTTCCTGAACAGAATCATGTGCCCAAAAATCTTTAAACTGAGGCCGGTCGTTTTCATCAAAATACGTATTCCCCCAGAGGTACTCTAATCCACCCTGATCTAGCGGGAAACCTTCAATGTCAAAGAAGACGTCGAGAGGGGAATGGGGCGGGAGCAAAGCCAATCCGCGCTTTTCGTTGGTACTAGACTTGATAACATCGTATCTAGGAACAGACAGCCCTTCGCTGCTTTTTTGAATGGCTGCTTGAGCCTTGAGTTTTTCGAAAACCAGGGGATTCAAATCTGGAACGTGGGGGAGAGACGTCTCGGCCAAAGTGTTTAGCGTATAGATTCCCGCTTGATTCAGTTTAGTGATCTGACTGCGCTTGATACCGGCGACGAGTGATAGGTGGTTTACCTCAACGAAAAGCTTATTGGCGTACTCGCTCCAGTTCGCCCACTCTTTGGAGTCGGCTGGGTCTGGGCGATTTTCAGGGTCAAATTCAGCCTGAGCCTTTAGAAACGAACGTTTGAGGGTCTGATAAGAGGGGAAATAGTCACCCAGCCAGTGCTTCTCAACGCTACCGCTACCTAATACCACAGCAACACGGCTTGGGAGGATTCCCTGCATTGATTCAAGCATGTCGGCATAGGTGCATAGCTGAAGAATAAAACTCGGTTTTACACTCCCAGCTAGCTTTGCGTCCCACACTTCATAGTGCCAATTGCCAAAGGAGCTGTCTCGCTCTTCTGGCTCGTGGGTTTTCTTGACAAGAAAATCTGCATATCCACTAAAGGAATCTCTCTCTAAATGGGCTTGAACAATAACATCCACTCCTGAGCCCATTGCTTCTAGCGTAGATGACCTACGTGTCTCCTCAGATTCGTCATCAATATGGATGACACTCAAACCTTGATCTTTGAAATTCTGACAAAGTGACTCTTCGTGCGCCCGACCCCTTTTAGAAAGCGATTCTGACAAGTCGTCGTCTTCATTTGGGTTAGGGGCCTGAGCAGGACGTTCAAGTGCGTAACGATCCATCCAAGAGGCAAATGGACTTTGCCAAAATTTAACAATGTCAGTAGGCGAATAACGAATGACGTGCTTAGATATATGCATCTCTAGTCCCGTGATATGAGTGCGCAATATAAATAAAGAATACTTTGTGAGCTCTGCGTTACCCATAACTCTATCAGTTTATTGGAAAGATGGTAGTTCGCTTATCTAATGTAATAACGACGAAAACTAATCATTGCTTAGCTTTTGGGGAAACACTATGTTGTAGAATTTACAAGTGCTGATATAAAACATAAGATCGTATAAAGCTGGTTAAAGCATATCCAGAAGAGGTATAGTTGAGAGGTGCAGCGAGTTCTTCAATGTCAACTTGCGTGGGGATCCTCGATTAGGATGCTTCCCAAGGGTATCTAGGTCTAGATAAATATGAAGACAGTAATACTAGAATTTGAGATAAAGCGCGGAGTAGTGGACACTGTTGATATAGAAGAGGATGCTCAGAAAATTCATGGTCATTGTCTAGATCTTGTGAGGCAAGGTAAACATGAGAGCTGCGTAAACTATCTGTTGCCCAAAATGACTTTTGAGTGGTCATGGAGAAATGGCGATGGCGATCCGTTGGAACTTTTTGGAAACGCAGATGATATTTTCTATGAATGTACAGATATTAACACGTCACTAAAGATCGATGAAGAATACGGAGCACTAATTGTTACCGCTAATTGTCAGTTTGCTGTTGATGGTAATGATGACCTCACTATTGATGGCCTCTCTGAGTGGTTAAATGAAAACTCAATGTATGCCTGCGGGTATGTGTCTGCTGGATGGTCCTATGCAGGAAGTGACGGTGATAATGTACAAGTAGTTAGAATAGATGATCGAAGCGCGTAAAATTTGTGTTAATCATAGTTCTTAAAGTAACACCGCTATTGAAAGGCCTAAACAATCAAAATAAGAGCTAGTTATTATAAGAGAGCCAAAAATGAATTTTCCACATTAGTCTAATAAATAATATTGTGCGTGCCATATCAGAAGCACCGAAGGTTTAGGTGCCTTAAACATTCTCAATACGATATTGCCTTTTTAGCGTTTAATAATCTGACTCAGACCCCATCTCCTAAAACCTCAAAATGCCCCTCTCCAGACCCCACCCCCCCCAGGGTACCCCCACTTGCTCAGAAAGGTTCCCTATTTTGCTAGTACATACTATTCTGAGCGAGTGATTGGGAATTTTTAAAAATAAACAACTAATCCTAATCTTGATTTAACGCTTAGTTTAAATATTTGGAGTTTAGAAATTGCCCACGATCAGGATAGACCCACCAAACGCAAGTCTATATGAAGGCAATTCAGACGTCGGCAAAGCGACTTTTACCGTCACACTATCAACGGCTTCAGATTCCATAGTGACTGTAGACTATGCAACTCGCGACTCATCAGCTAAGTCTGGGTCAGATTATGTTGGAACCTCTGGCACGTTGTCGTTTGAGCCAGGTGAACTGACTAAGACAATTGATGTATTAATTTCAGGGGATGAAGTTTATGAGCCTGATGAAATATTTAGGCTATCGCTTAGCAACCCCAGCAATGCAGACTTGGATGTGAGTGGCGGCGTGATCAAGGGCTACGAAGCTCTATTTACGATAACCAATGATGACCTGTCTCAGCTTCCTACATACTTAATCAGATCAGGCTCAGATTCCTATGACGAAGGACAGAGCGCACTATTTAATTTAGTCACTACTAATCTCGCCGCAGGTACTTTCGTTGCTTATACCTTATCCGGTACCTCTGTGTCTGATCTTGAGAGCGGCTCGCTCACTGGAACTGCAGTAGTAGGTGAGTCAGGGACAGCAGTAATTAGTATCCCCCTTGCCACTGATACGTTAACCGAAGGTGCTGAAACTCTAACTATTACTCTGGATGATTCATCGAGCGCGACAGCATCAGTTATCATCAATGACACATCTAAAAATTCGGTTATTTTAACTACTAACCATACTACTTCTATTTTAGTAGACAAGGATGTACTCGGAACCTTGCCGATAATATTACAGGGTTTAACAGAGAATATTGAGAAGACCGATGGAGTTATTACCAGCCATGTCTTTTCTTACAACGGTTCAGACTATGATTACGACGACATTAGCCCTTTCATAATGATAGTCGTGCGTGATAACGAATTTACTCATGATTTCCGAAGCGAGTTGGCAGGTTTTGCCCCAGAGTTTAAAGACATCTCCTACCAAGATGCAGTCGCTGCAGTAGGTTTAGTTGGTATTTCTGACGCTATTATCACTGTTGCGGGTGCTGATGGTAACTACATTGGTTGAGTTGGCTTCAGCGCTTCGCCCGTTTTCTGCCAACCATTCCACCGCTGATCAGCCCCAGCTCTCGTCCCAGCATCTCAAGCTCATAAAGCTCCGCTAGCTTAGCGCTGCGCTCTTCGCGTATAGCCCGCGTTTCATTGCCGTGGTTAGTGTTGGCTGCTATCTGCCGTGCTTTGCTTTGGGGTGCCCTGATCGTCCAGTAACCGCTTGATCTGCATATTCAAGGCCTCTGTGTGGTGGAACGGTCTGTATTGTAACCCCGCGTGTCAACCAGACTCAGACCCCACCCCTAAAACCTCAAAATGACCATAATCAGACCCCACCCCCGGGGGCACCCCCACTTGCTCAGAAAGGTTCCATATGGCGGTTATACATATTATTTTGCGTAGTAGGGGCGGCACAGAGGATTTGCCTCCGTATTAAACCAATGTAATCATCGGTTAACCTCTGAGGAATGCTGATGGACTTTGACAGACTACTTAATATCGTTGGCCAAGCAGCAATTGTTGCGTCTTTGGCCTTTGTTGGTTTCCAGATGCAGCAGGATCAGGATATTTCAGAGTCTGAAATCCTAGCATTTGAAGCGGGGCTGGAGCTGTCTTTTTCTGAGCTTGTCTCCCAATATCCACTCGCATGGATGAAGGGACTGGCAGGTGACGATTTAACTGATGCAGAGTATGTCCAATTCGATGCGATGGCTTATACCATGTTCAGAATGCATGCGAATCGAAGTCGCCGTGGACTTGTTTTTTCTGGAAGAACAGTGGGGTCTACCGGAGATAACTATGATAAAGAAAGCTTTGCCTACTTTATCCACGAGAACAAAGGCTATAAAGCTTGGTATGAAAAGATGCTTCGAGGCCGCGTTGAAAGAGATGTTGCTTATGGAAGATCGGGGGAACTATGTTGCTACCCAGCTGAATTAACAGAATACCTCGAGCTCCTAGAGAGGAAGTACCCAGACCTTGACCAAAAGGCTGAGCGGCGGCTCCAGACCTACTAGGGCAAGACGCCCTAAAGGTTAACCGACACGACTGGGGTTATTGGAGGCCATCCCCCTAAAACCTCAAAATGGCCCTAACCAGACCCCACCCCCGGGGGTAGCCCCACTTGCTCAGAAAGGTTCCCTATTTTGCTAGTAAATAGTAATTTTGACAAAAGATTAGGTATTCAGGAAAGGATACATGGCGTTGAATTTTTTCGAGAAAGCTAGCCGAGCATTGCGGCTCACGGCATCTGATAGGCTTATTCATGCTGAAAGCAATCTAATGCTTTATGAATTTGTCGCCCGAAGACTCGACTCAGGTGTTTTCGACCTTGGGGTCTGGGCTATGGCGATGGAAAAAGCTAAGGGGGACGAGGACCGAGCGAAAGGAATTTATATTGGATTGTCAGTCAAACGTCTTAAGAGAGAGATAGCGGCTGGAGTAGGCATAGCGAAAGAATTTAAGAAATTCGAGGAAGCGATGACTCGGGAAATAGCTTTACAAAGAGAGCTTCAAAAAGAAATTGATAAGCTTGAAGATCATCGACATACACTGGAATTAAAAATAGAGAGTTCCGCTGGGGGAAGAAAATTCTGGGGGGCTCTAATAATTTTTGGAATTGCATTGCTTCCGTTTAGTGGATCAGGAATGGTTATTAGTGTACTAGCCAGTATGATATGGATGTTATCAAAAATTAATTCTACAAGATCGAATTCCGCACACATGAAGGCGTCAAGAAATTTAGAAATGAAACGAGATGAATTGAGAAATATTCAGGGGGATCGATTGATTACGTCTCGGGGAATGCTCGAAATTGAGTCGGACTTGTCGCGTTACTGATTAACTCGTATGGGGTCATATCAAGCAACCAAGCCATTCGGATAACCGCGCCAACTACTAAACAGGTTTTCGTAATCGATATCCAAATTAAAGACATCTTAAAAAGCGGCGCAGATATCATCGTTTTCTCAGCACATCCAAGTCTTTTAGCAGGTAGCGGTGTCTCGGGCATAGTGCATAAAGCAGCCGGCCCTGAGCTAGAAGCATTCGCTAAATCACTCGGACCAATTGCTCCGGGTCAGTCGATCATCACTCCAGCATTTAATCTACCAGCTAAGTACATCATCCACACTGTTTGCCCAAGATACATTTACGGAACGCCTGAAGAGAAAAACCTCTTAGCTATGTCCTATAGGTCGGCACTATCACTCAAATTTCAGGCTCCAGACGCATCTAGTATAGCTTTTGTTTCACTCGGCACTGGTGTTTATCGCTGGCCTTTGGAAGTCGCGGCTAAAATTGCTGTAACTGAGTTAAATAAGAGTGAGTTTGAATCGACTATGATGTGTGTTGCGGATATTCAGACTAAAGCAGCTTATGACGAAGCATATGAAAATATGTTCTATAGTGATTAGTGAAGGGGTCGCCCATGCCAGCAGAATTACTCAGATACAATCAATTAGTCATGAATGAAGGAGGTAAGCACCTTCAGAAGGGTATGAATTTTGGCATTCAAGGTTCCTATTCAATTGTTTTAATGTCCGTCGAGAAAAATGCTCCTTATGCAGATGAGATGCTTGATGACGGCATAATCAAATACGAAGGCCATGACGCTAGAGTTTCTATTTACGAAAAAAAGAACGTGGATCAGCCCATGGCCAATGTCACTGGTACCCTGACCGAGAATGGCAAGTTCTATCAAGCTGCAGAAAATTACAAGAACGGTGATCGGGAACCGGCAAAAATTAAAGTGTACAGGAAGCTTAGAAAAGGCATCTGGGTTGATATGGGTTTTTATGATCTTATAGATGCCTTCACCGAAGACGACGGTAGAAGAACCGTTTTTAAGTTTTTGTTGAAACCTAACTATGAAGACTTTGATCCTGATATCGCGGAAAGTGTTGATCTAGTGCATAACCGATATATACCCGGTAGCGTCATGCAGGAAGTATTCATGAGGGACGGAGGAAAGTGCGTAGAATGCGGAGCGGAGGATAATTTGCACTATGATCATAAAATTCCATTCTCTAAAGGTGGCTCCTCAAAGGACGCGAGGAACATCCAACTGCTGTGCGCTCGACATAATTTAAGCAAGGGAAACAAGTTTACGTATTAGTAGGAGAAGGATTTTGTCTATGTACGACCTAATCGGTGACATCCATGGACATGCGGATGAGTTAAAAGAACTGCTTACCAAGCTTGGTTATGAAAATAATGACGGCACTTGGTCACATGTAAGCCGTAAGGTCGTCTTCCTTGGTGACTACATAGATAGAGGCCCTAAGCAGCGAGAGTCTGTAGCAATAGTTCGCAGTATGGTTGAAACTGGCAACGCTCTCGCGATCATGGGGAACCATGAGTTTAACGCGATAGGCTTCTCAACCCTTTCTTCAGATGGCATTAGCTTTCTCCGTCCGCATAGTGAGAATAATCTTAAACAACACGGTCGTTTCCTCGAGGAATTTCCATTTGGTTCCCCCGAGTATAAAGATGCTATAGCGTGGTTTAAGACGTTACCTATGTACCTTGAAAGGACAGAATTCAGGGCAGTTCATGCTTGCTATGATTTACGAAAACTTCAGGTGATCAGAAAATATTTTGGACCTGATTGCTTACTAGTTGATGATTATTTGGAGCATGCATTTACGAGAGGTTCTGATTTATACATTGCAATTGAAACATGCCTCAAAGGAATAGAGATAGATTTGCCAGAGGGAATATCCTATTTAGATAAAGACGGGATTGAACGCAGCAATGTTAGGTGCAACTGGTGGGACCCCGAGCGCAATACATTTAAAGAAGTAGCATTGATATCAGACGAAGCTGTTAGGGGCACCCTAAGTGATGAAGAGCTACCTACCGGTACAATACTTAAATATGACAATTTGAAGCCGGTGTTATTTGGACATTATTGGCGCGTGAGCAACAAGCCACGCAAACTTACTGATTATTCGGCCTGCCTTGATTATAGTGTAGCTAACAAAGACATTAGCAACGGGAAACTCGTTGCATATAGGCTGGATAGGGAAGATAAATTGAATGATGAAAAATTCGTTCACGTAGACTCGAATTACTCGAGTAATTTTTAAGCTCTTGACAACGCTTGAAAAAAACTATTCTCGGATTAACAATAATGAGTGGGACGACGCCTCGCTAATCTGCAGCTTTGTGAGGCAGTATAATTCGGGAAATGTGGCCTCTGGGCAACAACGCGTTTGCCTCCTTTGAGTTAACTCTATGGTAATTTTTTTTGTTAAAAATATCATTTTCATATCAAAATAAATGCTAATTTACGCCCGATAAGGCAATGCTCGATTGATCTTGGCAGGCACAAGTATGTAGGTTCGTCCGGATTATGCTGGAAGACTAACTATTGGGTCGAAAAGGTTCAAAAAGGCACACCCTGGGAGCTCTACTGCTCATCGACTTAAAAACTCAAATGCGCATGCTCATTTATAACTAAGGGATAATTATGATTAATTATTTACCCAATATGTAGAATCGTTTATTGTCTATTTTAGTGATACTTGCTTGAGCGAAAATAGGCATGCTTATGATTAAAATGTCAGGCATAGGAACGAGGAAAAATCGATGTTTTGTACACAATGCGGCGAGGTAGCAGTAGACAATGCAAAATTCTGCGGGCATTGCGGGGCACTATTAGAAGTAACGGCACAGGCCGCACAAACTACAAGTGCCGTCATATCCGATGCGCCAGCAAGTTCAATTGAAGTAAGTGTTGAAAAACACACAAAGGCATATTTTTTTTCAACGTCCACTTTCAAGCTGGCATTGATGTCAATATGCACGGTTGGTCTATACGAGCTGTACTGGTTCTATAAAAACTGGGGGCTAATAAAAGAGAGAACTGGACAAAATATTATGCCATTCTGGAGAGCTTTTTTTGCTCCATTATGGGCTTATAGTTGTTTTAATATTATCAAGAATTCGGCAAACGAGAATAGTGTTCCTGACCCGTTGTTCGCAGGATTGCTCGGAATTACGTACTTCGTTTTTCAGGGATTATGGAGACTACCTGATCCTTATTGGATTGTAGCATATTTAAGCTTTTTATTTCTCATTCCCGCTAACAATGTTGCTTTGAACATTAATAAAAAATTGATATCTGAATTCGCCAACAATGAAAAGATTTCAGGCTGGAATTGGGTTGGAATAGTTCTGGGAGGATTGTTGTTTTTACTGACGCTGTTCGGAGTATTCCTACAAGATATGTGAAATACCTAATAATCCAATGCGCTCGGACAAGAAAAAGCGCCGCTAAAAGGACATTGAAATAAAAAGGGCGGCAGAGATTATTGTGATAGCTTTTTTGCAAGTATCGGCGCATAAACCTTCGTACAGCAAACCCTTGAATCTGGAAGCGGCCATTACAGGCTAGACAGGGAAAATGGCTCATATGACAATAACTTCATCCACGCAGATTCGATTTATGCCAGTAGCGAACTGGCTATTGACGTAAACTGAAAACCCCCTTAATCTAGTTGCAGCATTAAGAGAGGGCTGACGCCCCGCCAACCTGCAGCTGTGCAAGGTGGTACCCCGAAAGGGAATGTGGCCTTAAGGCAACGACAGCGTCAGCCTCCATTGGATAACCAACTGGGGGTTTTTTTATGTCTGCAACTATCACATCGATCGAATCACATCGGGACTTTCTGAGCGGGCCTGCCTTGCGTACTCGTAAACGGGTCTTTGATCTTGGAACGCACAGCTATTCCGGTGCGCCCGGGCTTAGCTGGACAACTAACTATTGGATTAAAAGGTTAGGTAAAGGCGAATCTTGGGAATTGTATGCGTCTATAGAGCCGGCTTTATCTCGCCGAGAGTACTCTGGAACCTACTCACCTGATGAGTTACGCCAATATTTTGAGGACGTCGGGTTTTACATGGATGATGAGGATTGGCGTGCTTACGGCCTTGGTTGGTCTGCCGAGATAATTAATTTAGGTAAGACGGTCTTTAGCGCCTAAGCTTAGCTGTTACACCGGATCGCACTAGATAAAGCTCTGAGACTCATATGAGATTGAGACTCCCTCCGTACATTGTTCTAGAACCGCGAGAAATGTCACGGATAGACGGCCCTGTGAAGTATCCATACTCACAAGATGTGCTTCATGCAGGGGTAGGGTCGCTAGCTGAACTTGAAAAATGGAGATTAATAGACGTTAGTTGGTGCATTAAAGACCGAAGGCAACTGGATCAGACTCGCTACTATTTCGGCTACGTCGGTGTTAGTCAAAGAGCCGCGTTGTTCGAAAGAGACGTGTTCACAGGCTTTATCCTATTTGAAAGTCGTTACGATGAAGAAATACAAGCATATACTGAGCCGGAGGAAATGTGGGGTAGGTATTTGTGGGCTTATAAAGGACAGCTTTCTAACAGTGGGAGAAATAATCTGGCTTTAGAGATGTTATGGAGACACTGGTCAAATAAGAAAAAAGTGGACAAAAAGCTAGGCTTGGATAGACGCTTACACAATGTTCAGTCGTATAAAGGAGCGGAGCTTTTGAGTAACCAATGCCGGGAAATTGCGCGCTTGGTTGGGTTTTAGGTTTGTAGAGTTTTTCTCTATCAGAGATATCCTAAATTACATAAGATAGGAAAATTAGCAACTGGGAAGCAGTTAAATCACAAAGGAGGCTTTAGGAGCGATAGGAATGTGGAAGCTAGAATATGAACTTATTAATGCGTCTCCAGAATATGTATTTCATTGGCTGAAAGAAAATCAAGTAGAGGCCCATGACTGGGGCAACGATAGACTTAGCTTAGAGAAGTCTCTTTTAGCTCGAGATAATAACTTGATTAATCTTGGGCTTGCTTTATACGCAGAAGAGTCAGATATCGGATATGCGCTTTATAGAATGAGTGATTTAGCGCTTAAAAGGGCTGCCCTTAGTGGAAGATCCGTCAATCCAAGGTTGCTTTCTAAAAGCTGGGTACTAAACGACGATGTTATTCCAGCTTTGATTAAAGGACTATCTTCAGATAATAAGAATGAAGAAGAAAAATGCCTACTGAATGAGCTTTTTCAAAATCCATTGATACCGGATGATTTACTTGAGGCTGTATTTAAAAAATCAGATATATTCTCTGATATAGATCACAATTTATGGCTCCACATCTTAGCGATGACATCTCAGAATAAGCGCTTATCCACCCCTTATAGCGAAAGCTGGATGGACGGTTACGCTGAATATTTGTACAACTCTGTGTTTTACGCTGGTTGGAAATTATTTAGTGAGCTTCCAGTTAACCTTCATTCTGCCCGAGTCCTTTTGGCTTTGTCTTATAATCTATATCCTATAACGCATGATATTGATATTCTCGAAACAATTGAGCGATGGAGGTCTAAAGATAAAGATGAAGAAAAAGCTTATTCTCATGTGCGAAAAGGATTGGTGAGAGTTATTGGTAGTTGGAGCAAGGAGTTTAAAACACTCGAAAGATCTGAAGACTTGGCTCTGAGGCAAGGCTATTTCGAGAGGGTAAACGTCGTCGAACCGAAAGACGTAGAGACGTGGTTTGAAAGAGATGGAAAAGATTTCCTTGATGCTGCCCTTCATAATAGTATTTTTTTCAAGGATGAGGGCGTGCGAGAAGCTTTTAGAAGGGCTTGCTGGGCTGTGGATTCTGGTGGTCATTTGGATTATCCAAATTATTACAACAGTAAAATTGATCTCTTAGCTTCCAAGCACCCTGAATGGTTCAAAGATAGCTGGACTGGAGAAATATCATTTGATGAAATAAAAGATGCAGATGAACGTACAGAGAAGCGATTGAAGTATCTAAGCAGTCAGGTTATCGATCTAAAAAAGACGCTCGTTGGTGATGAAGATGACTATGAAGACATGTTAAATCGAACGGGTTTTGACGTGCGAAGCGCGTTTAATAACATAGTGTCGAAAGTAGATTTGCTTGACTTGCAATTACAAAATTTCTATAGAGAGAATTCGTTTTCGTGGGGTACTTTATTAGCTGGCCTTGTCGTTGGGTTTATTTTAGCAAGTTATGTGTGACAGATGGTCAGACGGAAGTTACTAGGAGCTTCTAACTTGTTTTAGGCTTTCTCCCAACTATACCCCCGCTGATCAGCCCTAGCTCTCGTCCCAGCATCTCCAGCTCATAAAGCTCCGCTAGCTTAGCGCTGCGCTCTTCGCGTATAGCACGCGTTTCATTGCCGTGCTTGGTGTTGGCTGCTATCTGACGGGCTTTGCCTTCAGGCGTCTTACTACCTGTGCTTTGGCCACCGTGATGCTTGCATTTGGTCTTCGTAATAATTCCTTAATGCGCGTACCTGACCTCGATCTGAACAAAATTTAATATGTGGGTTATCTGTATCACTAAAGTCTTTAAGTTCCTTGCTGCATTGGAATGTCATTTCGCAAATAGCATCAGATTTATTCATAATAATTACGCTCTGTCTCAAGTTTCATTCGCAATCCTGATAGTCAGATTCAAAACACTTGGTAGCTATTTGTTGAGCTTGGCCAGCAGAGCAGGGTTATTGCTGGGTGGTGGTACTGGGGTTATATAACCGTTGATGGAGATTTTGAGCAATCTCTAAAAGCCAATGGATAAATCTCCGGTTCCTAAATTAAGGAAGTTTCCATCACCCAAATTCATTATGTAGTCCCCAGTGCCAAGATTCATCCTGTCACCTCCACCCACATCCATAATGTAGTCCCCAGTGCCAAGATTCATATAGTCTCCACCACCTAATTCCATAAAGTAATCCCCGGTTCCGAGATTAAGATAATCGCCACCGCCTAAACCCATCACGTAATCACCCGTATTTAGGTTTATAAAATCATCACCGTCGAGACTCAGCCATGAACTCGAAAACGCGGTAGATAAAGTCCTCTTACCACTTTGATCAGTAGACGTGTGTCTAGTAGCCAAACTAACTTGTCGACGCTGTTCAGAAGTCAGCAGACTGTCTTTGCATAATGAAGGGTAACGTCCATCCATGCAGGTTTTAAGATTCTCAGCTGCCTCAGCGTAACGAACTTGTCGACGCTGTTCAGAAGTCAGCAGACTGTCTTTGCATAATGAAGAGTAACGCCCATCCATGCAGGTTTTAAGATTCTCAGCTGCCTCAGCGTTACGAACTTGTCGACGCTGTTCAGAAGTCAGCAGACTGTCTTTGCATAATGAAGGGTAACGTCCATCCATGCAGGTTTTAAGATTCTCAGCTGCCTCAGCGTAACGAACTTGTCGACGCTGTTCAGAAGTCAGCAGACTGTCTTTGCATAATGAAGGGTAACGCCCGTCCAGACAGGTTTCTAAGTTTTCAGCTGTGGTAGTTTGTCCGCTAACTAACCCTGGCATCCAATTCAGAATAAGAGCCAAGAGAGGCAATACCTTCTTGAGAAATTTAATCATAAGTTTTTCGCGCCGTAGTTAATCCACTTGTAGTCCTCTTACATTTTTAATGCAAGAGGCAGGAGTCGAACCCACGTTTTAAAACGCCATATTATCTGACTTACAACGGTGACAGAACCGCTTTAAACAACCAAAGTGTAACAGAAAATGTAGCAGAAACTTGTGAAACGCAATAGACCGTGCCGCCGACCCCGTTGGGCGATTTTCAGGATTGGGCAAGCTCGACCTTCGATCGCTATGGCTCTTCTTGGGATTTATAGATCAAACGAAGTATTTGCGAGCGAGCCTGTCACAATAAGATGGGGGAGCAGGAGGCCTAGTGGGGGGTACTGGGTATATAGTCTTCGTCAGACATTTTGGCCCAATTTCGCTGTTAACTAGTCATCTTCAAGTTGGAGTGAGAAGGATTGTTCTATTTCGCGAATTCGATCGCTGTACCCTAGCGTGTTCTTCTGACTTTTCGAATTGAGTTTCTCTCTTGCTAAGGCGACTCTTGATGAGATATCAACGCAGGAGGAGAGAATTCCGCTGAAAAACACTAAATCCAAGACTTTTTCGTACCGAGTGTAGTGCTGGTATCCCATGTGGTCATACATACCATGGATGAACTTTCCCCCTACACGGATTTTCCCTGAGAAAGACAAGGGTAAGTTAATATTTAAGTAGTGTCCGACATCGCGTTGAATAACGGGCTCAATCTGATTTATTGGCTCAAAAACATCATCCTCAGTGCAGAGAACTAAATCGAGAAGAGTTAACTTATCTTGGTGGACACTTAATCTGTAGTAGAAGCCTGCATAGCAAGCGGTATGCATCATGCGAGGGTTCATCGAGGCATGAAATTCACGGAACGTTAACCGTTCTGGCGCAGACAGGCCGACTATCGCAAAGTCTTCATCGTCCAAGTGTAAAGAATTCATGATCTGCCCAGTCATTATGACGACTCCAAGAAGGCTTTTTGATTGACCCGAAGCGTAAGTCTTTTCTTAAATTACGCTAAACCAAGTAAAGAAACAAAGAGTAGCCTACATGACTTTCGAAAGTGACTTCAAAGTCTTGAAAATTTTGGAGTGGTGAGTAGGTGATGGGATAGCTAAAACCATCTTATGGGAGTTGTATTCATCGCTATATAAACACCAACAATCGTAATGCCCCATTGTTCTGCAGCGAGGTTTAATTTTGCTCCTTCATTTAAATTTTTATAGTCCTGAAGGAATAGAGATACGAAAGACGCGATGAGAGCCGCAATGGGTGTAACATCTCCTTCTAAATATTTCCAAATATTAAGAATTCCAAGCCAAAGTACGAAACTTGCACCAAACGCACCTAACATCCCTCCAAATAAGCTTCCGATGCCAGTTATTATTCCGGTCAGACCAAAAAAAGTTGCAAATACTGTAAGACAGTAAGCGACGGCGGTTATGACGATATCCATTTTATACTTCTCATGAAATTATGTTTAATTTTAAGATTACCTAGGTGATTTGCTCCATCATCAAGCTATGACTTATTAACAGTCATCTGTGCCTTAATAGCATCAGAAATATCTTGTAATGTCATTAGGTAGCCCTCTTGATTAAGCGTCTGACCTGAACTGGTTGCCACTTTAAAATGTGCGGAATCATTGAGTAGCCCTTTCTAGTTGACGCTCACGCTAAAAGGTTGAGAAGAATACACTAAGTCGCCATTCTCTAACCTGTAAGCAAGGTATAGTGAAACGTTAATAGGAGCATCAAAACTCGTCTGAATGAATTCGAACTGCCTGCTTTCTTTAAAAGTAGTTTGAGGCACGAAAGCCACAAGCTGTGAAGCATCGCCTGTATAAGGAACTAGCTGCAGTTGGTTACTGATTGAGTAAATATCCGTCCCGAGTACAGCTACTACTAAAATGTCTACAAGCTCGTTTAGATGCTCTTCCTTTGGTGCTATTGCGAAGTCTATTAAGATGCTTGAATACAAATTACCGGTTGGCGAATAGCCGCAACTCTCACCGTTAGTTATTCCAAGAGAGAATCTACCCGCAACCTCTGAGGTGGACGCTTGTAGGCCGCTGACCGCTTGCCTCGCTCCGTTTCCGATACTCGTGCCTAGGATGCCTTCGATAGCGGCCTTCTCGGCATCGTCATAAGTCAGAGCGTAGAGAGATTTCACCTCAACCCAATTTTTAACGTAATCGCAATGAAAAGATTCGTTAGGTGGTAGCCAGTTTGCAGGGTCGTTGTCGCTCTTGGATGCGTTAGTTGAATCATCCATAGCCTGAAGGGTATACGAGTTGAGGAGGTCATTGGCGAAGGCGCGCTTCTTTTCTATACCCCACTCTGCAGCGCCACTTCGATGAGCCTCTGAAAGGGCGACATGATGGTCTATATCAACATCAGACGGATCTGTGAAAATTTGGTCTGTGAGAGGGTCATACCACTCACCTAAGGCTACGGAGCATCCGTTCTCGGTCATCGTGACCGGTACTCGTGACTCCAAGATGAGTACTTCATGTCGGGTGTTTATACAGTCTCCATCCGCGTCAGCCCAGTAAGGGAGGTAGTCGTCGCGATTGTAGGTCGAATCTTCAGAACTATCGGATGATGAGTCTGCAGAGTCTGCAGTATCGTCTGATGTATCGTCGCCCGAGCTATTTGACTGATCTGCTATGTATGCGAGGAAGTCAGCTTGAGAGGCGAACGACATGCCATTGTAATCGCCGCTATGACAATGGTGTGTGCTAGTGCTTGATTGGTTGTGGCAGCCATATGAATTAACCCCGCCCCCGTGGGCAATCGCAAGGATTGGGCAAAGCACTAAGATAGCTGACGCAGCAAAGATGGAGTGTTTCAATGGGTAGTCCTTTCTAGTTGTGGCTCTTGCAAGTAGTGGGGGTAACTATAACAATAACGATAGGTAAGTCACGCCCCCCCTATGCGAATTATTTCGACTTGAGACTTAGAATAAAATCTAATGTCTGCTAAAGAATTTCCTATTCCACTTGAAGTGATCAGAGTCATCTCTCTATTTTGATAGATTCCGCAATGAGCAGTCCTTGGCGCTTTAGTAGGAGCAAAGATACTTTTAATCCATGGCAGTGACAGTTGTCCGCAATGCGTATGTCCTGCAAACCATAGTCCAGCTCCTTCCAATTCAAAAGCGGCGTAAGGATCATGCGTGATAGTGACTGTAGGTAAATCTCCACAGTTCGTCTCAGGTCTCTCTGCAAAACCTGTATAACTATCCCCTATTCCAATTATGCAGAGTTTTTTTGCACCCTTGCCTGTTGATGTTACATTTTCTAGTAGCATGCTGTTGGCAGCCTCGAAAGCCTCAATCCATGAATCTCTCCCATTCCAAGTCTCATGATTACCCAAAACAGAGATTGTCGGAGCTTCGAATGTGGCTATAGAGCTTAAAAACCGAGTTTGAAACGCGTCAAGTTCGGCCTGATCGTAAATCTCTGCAGTGTAATCTCCAAGTAGGAATACATAATCTGGGGACTGTTCATTAACGGCATCGATAATATCCACCCAATTAGCCCACTCAGCTGCGGTGTCCTTTAAATGAATGTCGCTAACTAAGACAAAGGTGTAGCCATCTAATAGTTTTAGATAGGGCGCGGACTCGGAATTTAGACGGATCTGGGTAATTCGGAATCGGTTTGCATCTAGTCCAATCAATATGAAAGCGATGGCAATAAACGCGGTTGTATACCTAATAATTTTTGTTTCCGGCACTGCGCTTCTTCCTCAGTTTAAATGCCCCTCAGAGGCCCGCAGAGGCCGTGTAAGCGCTTCTGGCCCTCATCCTAACCCAACCCATACCCTAAATCGGTGATATAGATTAAATTCAATTAAATCAATAATTTATAAAAATTTTACAAAAATATCAAATTCCGTGTTACTGATTTAAAAGGCGGCGATTTGAGAGAGCTTTACATATCGTCTTCTTCAGACATTACAGATAAAGGCGTAGGATGACCCATTACCCTTGGTTTAAAAACACAAGCAAAATTGACTATACCGGTTACCGAGAATTTTTAAGTTTAGTCCGATATGTGCACGCCAGTAGGGCTTACTATTCGACACTAAGCTCTATTGCGTCTGTAAAAAAAATAGAGTCTCGGCGAGCGATGCTGCATACACATCAAGCCATGCTCAAGGCTAAATCGTTCCTCGTTCATTTTAAGCCCAAATCATCGCTGATAAGGCAGTTAGTGTTCATTGAATGGCAATATTTATTGAAATCTAATCAACTTTGGATGCCCCGAGTTTCACTGGCTGAGCCGCTTGATCGGGCAGCGAACTTCGAGATGAAGCAAATAACCTTGGGCTATTTAAAAGAGAAGAACAGGGCTATCAGGGGTGATGATCTTGATAGTTGCATGGAGCATATACTGATGTCTCTGCTTATGCAGGATAGGGAAGGTTTAGATCTTGAAAGAACAAAGCGCTTTAGAGTTTCTCTCGCATTAAAGTCTCTAATACGGGCAAGGAAGAGCATCGATTTCGATTTTGACGAGATGGTTGAGCAGTGCGAATTTGTAACCGCTCATCTATTATTAAGCCCTCAGCGGGCGTGGGACTATAAGCAATCACTGGTAACAAGTAATGATCGACTCTTAGGTATATACAGGCATCTTAGTGATCTGAGCATTAATTGGGGTAAGGGTAAGAGTAATGGAGCAGAAGTAAAGGTCTCAATTGAAAGAATTCATGCTGCAAAACATAATCTAATTAAGGCAATGTACGTGTCGGCGAAAACCATACTGCTCTTTCACTTCCCGGAGATTATTAGTAATTATGCAAAGCGAGGACAGGTATGAGGTACATCTATGTTATTGAACTCGATCCAGCTGTTTTGAAGCTTAATCGCTTTGTCGATGCTAACCCTCGTTATCAAACCGGAATGCCTCTTGCCTATGTCGGATTAACCAGCAGGAAGCCAGAACAAAGGTTTGAGCAGCATAAAAAAGGATTTAAATCCTCTAAGATGGTTAAACGTTTTGGAATAAAGCTAATTAACACGCAGTGCGAAGTGATTAAGTCTTCGGCTTATGAGGTTGCATTGGCCAGAGAATCAGCGAAAGCTAATGAGCTACGCACGAGGGGTTGGGGTGTTTGGAGTAACTAGGCCCCTCGAACCTCTTCTCGGTCATGAAGACTTTAAAGCCCACCCTAGTGCATTGAGTCTTTATAACTCCAATAAGAGCTTAAATATCGCCCCATAAAAGTTGATTTAAGATGAGAGGAGAAGTACTGATCCATTAAGTCCGCGGCATTCCAAACGCCGTTAGGGGGAGCTTTAGATGCAGCTTCTTCTGCTGTAAGCCCAAATTCGTCTTTAAACTTAAAGGTTGTAGTGCTTAATTGAGTACTAGAACCGGTAACAATCCTAAAAGCCTCTTTCATTAAACGTTTAAGTCCTTGTTCGTACGTCGCTCTAATTATGAATGAATCATGTATCGGAAGAATTAATACTCCTTGCTTCACACCTTCTAGCATTACCATTTCTGCTATCTGACTATCGATGTACATGGCCTCAAGTCCAGCTTTAGTGCCGACTAAATCAACCATAAGCGGGTGTTTCGATCTAAAAGCCTCAAATAGTTCTATATGATTGAGCCCAAGTATGACTTCTGCTTCTTTAGCTAACCGATACTTCTCCTCCTCATCATTTAAAAGTGCGTTAATAAATGTCTTGATCTCACGCCTTCTAGGGTCTTTTGATCCTTTCCACTGGGGTAAACCGAGGTCGTAGGGGTCATTTTCTGATGGATAATCAATCCCGTGTCGGCCGTACAGAACCCGGATTGCCATTGCTGAATAATCTATTTCAACTGTGGGTTTGCCGTTTATCGCAATATGGGGCCGGAAGACCGACGGTAATTGCTGCCACCAACCATCGTAGAAGCGGCCTCCCAGAGACATGGAGCCTTGAGAAAAGATACGTCTAAGTTGTAAGCGGTTTAAGTGAATTCGCGGGTTTCGGTTTTTGGGACTCGACATTTTCGCAACTACTTCATCAAGCTGCTCATCATTCAGGTCTAAGGTGATGCATTGTTTTACGATGAAGGAGTTGTATGTATGCAGATTTTTCTGCATTTCCTTAATAGCTGGATCACTAGGGAGAGACAAATCTCTCTTATGCCCTCTACTGTCTTTGCCTCTAAGTATTATGAGGCTCTCCATCTCCTTGACTGATTGAGGAATCCATAATCTATTGATATTGAGAAACTTATTTATGAGTTTGGGCGAGGCAAATATCCGTGTGTAACCCAAGTACTCTGAACCTTTCTTCTCGTTGATCCATTCAATTTTTTTTAAAGCATCATAGACGTTTCGAGTATACGTTGATGAAAAGGGTACCTTATTAGGTATGAGTTTGGAGACAGAGTAAGCTGATTTGGCCAGCGGAATTGATACACCAGAGGAAAGAGTTGGATAGGAGCAAAAGACGTCTTGATACAAAGCTGACAGTATTCTCCTGCAAACAGCTAACTCACTTTGTCTTCTATTCTCACGGGCCCTCGGGGTTAAACCTCTGGTAGAGCGGCATCGTTCTATGTGGGATTGTAAAGTTATTGAAAGAGCTGCCAAATCGTCGTTATCGAGGTCGCTATACCAGTCAAATCTTTTGTCCGCAGTTTTCTTCAAAATAACTTTCCTCAAGAGACCACACTAAATAACACTTAGGTACATTGAACTTAATGGAGCAAATTTCTATTAGGTATTATCAATCTAAACAACTGATTTAAAAGATAAAAATAGAATATTAGTAGCTGTTTCCACTAATTAAGTGCATCATAAGGATACAAGCAGTATAGAAACCATATCGAGCTATTCGCCGGTTGTGACGGTTTTTTCGTCTTTGGGGTTCGAATCAGCAGGTTTTGAGCTTCTACTGGCGAATGAGCTTCCACCAATGGCCACTGAGACATTTGCCTCGATCATCTTGTAGATCTAAAAATATTTTTATAATAATGTCTACTTTCTACAAAGACATATACAACCCATAAAGTACTGATCACGGCGCTTAGAGATATCTATCTAAGAAAGGCAGGTTAAACGTGAAATATGTTTATGTTATCTATTTGGTGTTAGCCGTTTCAATTTATTTTTATATACAGAGTTCACTCGAATATCGAGAGCAGCGAAATCTTCGGAACGCAGAGCTTGAGAGACTGATGAGGGAGCAAATAACGGCAGTTGAACAGTATATTTCTGCACGCCAAGTAAACACCACATGGATGAATTCGATTTGCAGCGAGAGTAATCCAAGAATAAGCAAAGTACGAGCAATAGAGTTGCAAACAGCTTGGCAGCCCAGTCAATTAGTAATGTTCCTTGGGAATTTTGGCGATATTTCAGCTTTAGATGAGGAGCACTTCACCGTTGAGGTTAAACAGGGGTTCGTGAGTTCAAATAAGTATCTAGAAGAGATAATTCCTGAATGCATGGTACTCGGGACGGACATAGGGCTTGAACTTACCTCCGATAGACGGCTTGTAGAGCCGCACCTAAATGAACTGAAAAAAAACAACACCGATTTTGGCATTGTAAATACTCACGTATTCATTGCAAGGATCTCCAGAGTTGAGTCTCGCAGTGATCTAAAGTCAGAAACCGACACTGAAGATGCACTGATAGGATTTGGCACCTTGCATGAGATATTTCCGGTTGATGCATCATTCTAACCGATAGTGTCTTATTGAAACATTAACGACAAACAGAATATTAAATATTTTTTCAAGTTTGCATAAATATTTCGATTTTTTATGCAATTCCTCTTTGTAGAAGGATTTAGGTATAGCTGATCAATTGGAAGAGAGAATCATTAAGGGTGCGGCAGCTCGCTTATTTCCGATATTACCAGAGTCAAAAAAAGAAGAGTACGAACAAGATACTTTTCATTTGGACTAAATTCAGATTTATCACCTTTTTTAAGCTTTAGATTTAATTCTTTGTAATCAGTGTCCTTAATCCAAAGCCCTATGGCCGTTTCATGCAACGCTTGGTTAATACATTGCAAGTTCTTCCGCATTTGGATCGTCTGGTGATTGTCTTTATACTCAAGTTTTTCTTTGATCTTTTTCTTCTTCTTTAGTCTCTTATCAAACCAAGACTTCTTAGTTACCTGAACCCATAATGTCTCCCGTAAACTATCTATAGTAATGACATGGGGAGAAATCTTCTTTATGTCCGCCTTCAATCTCCCTTTAGCTCTGAGTCTGGTTGCCCTCTTAGTGTTATCTAGTCTCTCAAAGCCTAGATGCTGATCCAATAAATTAAGTGATACTAGAGTGTCTAAAATACCATCAACAAATACGGCCTTACTTAGCCCAGAAAAGTAACGTGTTATTTTATAAGATGGTTTCCCTCTGCTCTGAAAAATCCATTGATTCTTTTTTGTATTAACTGACACAAGATTACAAATCAGAATACGTAACTGATTCCGGTACTTTTCATCGTGACTACGATCAGCACTTCTAGCTTCTTTGATTACTGCCAGATACTTCTCAACAAGTGCTTCTACAGCAGGATCATCAGACACTAGATAGGTCTTGAGCCGTGTAGCTTTATCAAGTTCTTGAGCTAACTTCTGGTTCTCGGTAGTAGGCATAAAAGGTCAACATTTTAGAAGTGTGTACACTATTCATGTGGGGTCTTTCTAGCCCTTTTAAACTGCAAAAGCCTCCAGAGCCAAGAATAAATAATAGTATAAGTTATTGAATTATAAATTAATTAGTAAAATTGTCTTATTGTGTAGGAGGTTATAGAATCTGTGAAAGACTCCGGCTACTAAAATTATTAGACCAATGAAAAAACTCCTCTCCACTACAGTCCTATCCCTCCTGCTAGTTTCACTGGCAAGTGGGGTTTATGGCCAAGATGCTCCGGATTTTGAAGAAACCAAAGCACTAGCAGAACAAGGGGAAGCATTCGCCCAATTCAATCTAGGAGTCATGTATAACAACGGATTAGGTGTTCCGCAAAATAATGTTAGGGCTTATGTTTGGTGGTCAGTGGCTGCAGCACAGGGAATTGGGGATGCAAGGACCAATAGAGACATATTCTCCGAAAGACTAGCCCCCGAACAACTCACACGAGGTCAAGACATGGCTACAAGATGTTTTGAATCTGACTTTCAGGATTGTGAGTGATTATCTGTTCAAACCCTTGAGAATATTTACATCAAGGTAATCACTAAACTTAATTTTAGCCACTGCCTTCGCAAAGCTCTCCACAGCATGCCCACTGCCGTAGGCTTCCCCCGTTTTCCCAGTTAAACGCCCCAAATAATGTTCAGATAACTCATCGGAAATCTCCGCCGCCCGGAAGAAATCTTTCATGTTGTGGCGAAACGAGTGAAAGCTAGTTTTATTCGTTTTAATATCAATCATTTTTAAATAGCGACCAAACCATTTTGAGAAGGTACTGGAATATGTGCCATCACCAGAGAGCGATGCATCCGGGAATAATCGTTGGTCTTTATTTCCTTCCCGACGGTTTCTAAATTCAATCAAACCTGCTGTAACTAAATCATCATGAATAGGAATAACTCGTTTCGATTGGTCTGTTTTCAATTTCTGATCGTCATGGTTCGTGTTTATATCTAATACCCACACCCCACTCGCCTGATAGACATCTTCCACATAGAGCTGAAGAATTTCTTGAAGGCGCATCCCCGTATAAAGGCCAATCAGCGGAACCCAATACCTAGACGAATCTTTAAATATTGTTTCCCCTTTTTGGTAACAGCTACTCAAGCTTTGGCAACCGGTATACAACGGTGAAGAAAAAAGTTTAGCTAACTGCACTCTACTGAAAGAATGTCTTTCATCACTCTTACTCTTACCGCTAACTCGTTTAGTTCGCCCTTTGAAATGATTTTTACCCTGATAATCAAGCTCTATAGCTGCCCAAGAATACAGCGTACTCACACATTGAATGTAATTATTGATTGAAGTTGTACCTAATAGCTGATCACCTGCTTGCTTTGCTGCTTCGGCGACCTCTATCACGGATAGATCGGGGTACTTTTTTTGAGCATTGGACGGCGTGCTTTGCAGGAGTTCTTTATATTCTCTGACATCATTAGCTGAAACTTGATCTAGACTACGGCGGCCGCCAGTAGCTAAATCGCCATTACCCATAAAGGCTATAAAATGCTGTAGCTTGGCTTTCTGACTATGATAGTGCTTAACAGTCCACCCGGTTTGGTAGTCTCCCAAATATTTAGCTGCAGCAATTTGTAACGTAACAGCTTGGTTTTCACTTTGAGCATTTGATGGGTCAGTGGACTCAAAATTAAATGCGGGATCCTCAAAATTCCCGTTAATAATTTTTTGAGCGTCCGTGTACACCTGCTCTAAACCAATGAGAATAGCCCTGCAAATCTGATTGTAGAGAGCTGAATGCTTCTCAATAACCAATCCATTAATTTCAATCAAACGATCAGCGTTAGGCTCCACTGGCTCATAGTGGCTCTTCTCTAAATTGTTTTTTACTTCTTGCCTGAATGTCCTTGCATGGAAGCCTTCCCATTCTTGTTGCTCTTTGGTTCGGTCTTTAAAATCTTTTAGGGCTTCTTTGGTTAAGTTTGTGATCTGTTGCTTATGAACATGGGCTGCCACTATTCCAACCTGCTGGGGCTTCAACAAGTCTAGGCCATTGTTGATTTCAGCAAAAAGCATTTCTATGTCTGTTGCCATGGTGATTGCTAGTTTCTTGGCTAGGTGTTTAGAGGCTGTCCGTAACGACTTAGTAATTTCTTTACAGCCTAGTAATGGCTGCAAATTTTTGGGACAAACCTTTCTAAAATAGTATATGCCATCACGACAGATTAGGTAGGGAGAAGTATTCAAAATGGATCACCAAATGTAGCAAAAAGTGGATTTTTGGCACTATCATTCGATGCGAGTCAGGGATAACTAACTGAATTTGTTAGTCTTATTGATATTTTGGCGGAAGAGGCAGGAGTCGAACCCACCAAGCCTGTTTTACAGACCTCACCGGGTTTGAAGTCCGGGCACCCCACCGGGGATGATACTCTTCCGCTAGCGAGTCTAACACGGGCTGCTTGCAGGGGTCACCTTGCTTACTTGTTCAGCTGATTAAGGGCCCAGTTATAACTTAGAAAGCGGATGCGCATGTTGCCTTTGGCTAACGTCTCAGCTTGTTCTGCGCTCAGCCCTAATTCGCTGCT